>VFSW01008319.1_pt1 | contig 14914 bp, 15 predicted proteins | sample 5358111 | NCBI WGS metagenome assembly VFSW01 (sample SAMN11554181, study PRJNA540505) | mine drainage metagenome | isolation source: sediment from site ElyBrook_90M | place: USA: Ely Copper Mine, Vershire, VT | collected 2017 | reverse complement strand
GACCATCTCTACAATCGGCAACCTCAAGGAGATGAGTCCCGAGTGGCTGGCCGGGGCGAGCATCCTGGGATACGGGGTTTCCCTGTATGTAGGAATCGGCATACCCATCCCCGTCCTGAATGAGGAGATGGCCGGCTACACGGCGGTCAAGGATGCGGATATCTTCACCCAGATCTATGACTACAGCATGGATTATCCCAAGGGGGTGGCCAAGAGTCTCGGCGAGGTCAGCTACGGGGAATTGCGGAGCGGGACGATCCTCCTCAACGGCCAGCAGATCTCCACCGCTCCCCTGTCCAGTTATTTCAAGGCCAGGGAGATCGCCAATCTCCTCAAGGAATGGATTGAGCGCGGCGATTTTCTCTTGGGCGAACCGCAGCAGCTTCTTCCCTCTGCCGCCCCCTGATGAGACAACTATCCCCAACAAGCACCGCGGGCAAACCGGACATTCACTCCTCCGTGACTCCTGTCACACTGTAAATGTGAAATAGTTCATAGAGTTATACGTAATTTCCCTTGACGTGAAACGCCCTCTGCCGTTATCCTATAAACGGTATAGGGAGATTTCTCCTTTGCGAGCAAGGCCTTAAGGGGTGAGGATCGCATAAATAAGGCTTGCACAACAGTTCATTTTGTATATAGTTCTTTTCAAGCGTATTTCGTTGATTGTGTCAATGGATTGTGTCAGCGGATTGGCGGAGGGTGTCATTAATATGAAGGTAGGCACGTATATCACCGTCTTTCTTTTGCTCATGGGAGCCCTGATCACATTCGGGGACAGGGGGCTCATTGATAACTACCGGCTGAAAGAGAAGCTGATGACCCTCAAAAAAGCCAACCATGGCACGGTTCTTGAAAACATTGCACTGAAAAAGAATATCACCTTTCTCCGGGAAGATTTGTCTTACATAGAAATGACGGCGAGAAACGAACTCGGTATGGTGAAAAAAGGGGATCTGGTTTACCGGACGGCGAAATGAGGTCTTCGCCGCCCGAGGGTCCGTACCTTCGTGGCAAAGCGGTGAGTTCATGTTCGATATCGGGGGATTGTTCGCTGGAGGAAAACAGCTCGTTGGGATTGACATCGGATCGAGCTGTATAAAACTCACGGAGATACAGGATACATCCAAAGGGCGTGTCCTCAGCCGTTTTTCCCACCTGCCCCTGGCCAAAGGGGTGATCGTCGACGGCGTCGTTTCGGAGCCGGAACTCCTGACGAAAACCATCAAAGAACTCTACAAAAAGTCGCGCTGCAAACAGAAGAGGATCGTCACCTCCATCTCCGGACACGCCGTGATCGTGAAAAAGGTCACTATCGCCCAGATGGATGAGGATGAGCTGCGTGAGCTCATTCGTGACGAGGCGGGGAAGTATCTGCCCTTTGAGGATATGGCCACGGTCGACTACGATTGCCAGATCATCGGCGATAACCCCTACAACCCTGCCCAGATGGAAGTCCTCCTCGTGGCCGCGAAGAAAGAGATCATCGAGGGCTATACGGAGGTCATCGAGGCGGCGGGTCTCATCCCGGTGATCATGGATGTCGATTCTTTCGCCCTCGAAACCATGTACGAAGAAAATTATGATTTCGATGAGAACGATGTCGACATCCTCGTCAACATCGGGGCGAGCATCACGAACCTGAACGCCGTGAAGGGCGGCGTATCGATCTTCACGCGGGATTTTACCCTCGGTGTCAATTCCGTGACGGAAGCGATTGCCCAGAATCTGGGTGTTCCCTTTGAGACGGCGGAAAAGGTGAAGGTCGAGGGTTTCGGTGACGACGAACAGGCCCGGAGATCTTTCCGGGAAGGGATGATCACCTATGCCGATCCCATCTGCTCCGAAATTGAGCGCTCTGTCGACTACTTCCGTTCCACCTTCGGTGCGGAAACCATCAAGCATGTTCTCCTCTCCGGCGGCGGCGCCCTGATCCCCGGCATCGCTTCCGATCTGGCCCGACGTCTGGGGATCGAGACGGAAATCATCAACCCCTTTAAAAAGATCACTCTTGATAAGCGCACCCTGAGTAAGGAGACGGCGGAGCAGATCGGTCCCATTGCCGCCGTCAGTGTGGGCTTGGCTCTGCGGAAGATAGGAGACAAATAGTGATCAGGATCAATCTTCTTCCCTACAGGGAAAAGGAAAAGAAGGAGAACCTCCAGCGGCAGGTTGTCCTCTATGCCGGCACTCTGGTCCTCGTTCTCCTGGTCCTGGTTGCCGTCTATTTCTATTTCAGCATCAGCGTCGCCGGTCTTGAGAAGAAGATCGCGGCGGCGAATGCCAGGCTTGTCGTCCTTGATAAGAAGGTGGGTGATATCGAGCGTTTCAAAAGGGATAAAAAGGAACTGGAGCAGAAGCTGGGGGTGATCAATACCCTGGAGGGCAACCGGACCTTCCCCGTCCGGATGCTCGATGAACTGAACATGCTCGTTCCCGCAAAGGAGATGTGGCTGGAAAAGCTCACGGAAACGGCGCTGGAGCTTCGCATCGAGGGGATGGCCAAGGACAACGGCACCGTGGCCCTTTTCATGAAGAACCTGGAAAAGGCCAACTTCATCAAGTCGGTCGACCTGGTGGTTTCCCGGGAAAAAGACGTGGCCGGCGTGAAACTGCAGCAGTTCATCCTGACCTGTGGCATAAAACGGGGAGCATAAGCCATGGCCATAAATCTTGAAGAACTGAATAAACTCTCTCCGAAGGTCAAAATTCTGGTCACCTGCCTGATCTGTCTCCTGATAACCTATTTCTATTACATGCTGTTTCTTTCGGACGTCCTGACGAAGAAGATGGCTCTCGACGCGAAACTGGTCGAGCTGCGGCAGCAAATTGTGGAAAAAGAAAAGGTGGTGGCACAGCTTGACAAGTATGTCCGTGAAGTCAAGATCCTTAAGGAGTCCTTCACGGTGGCGCTGCAGAAGCTTCCCAATGAGCGGGAGATCGCGGGGCTTCTCTCGTCGGTAGTCCTCTCGGGCAAGGAGGCCGGTGTGGATTTTCTTCTTTTTGAGCCGAAGCCGCCGGAGAAGAAGGCCCCCGAGGCGAAACCGGGAACACCCAAACCGCCTGCACCAAAGCCGGCCGATGCGAAGGGGCAACCGGCGAAGCCGGCCGGACCGGAGAAATTTTACGAAGATATCCCCATCAAAGTACAACTGGCCGGCGGTTTCCACAACACCGTTTCCTTCTTCGAGAAGGTAGCCCGCCTGCCGCGCATCGTCAATATTGAAGATATTACCATGGGAGATGCCCAGGATGTAAAAGGGCGGGGGCGTATCGTCAAAACCTCCTGCACGATAAAAACCTACATGTTTGTGGACAAGAAATGATGAAACGGCGTGCGATAGAGGGCTTTGTGGGGGGAGTTCTGATGCTTCTGCTCACCGGCGGCACGGTCGCCGCGCGGTCCTGGGCTGCCGAAGTGAAGGCACCTCCTCCGGCAGCGCCGAAGGCCGGTGTTGTCGGTGCGGGAGCGGTGGCGGTTCCCCCTCCCGCGGCGCCACCGGCGGCGCCTCCGCCCTACAACTATAATCCGGCCGGAAAGACGGACCCATTTCTGCCCTTCATCGAGATCGATCTCGCCGCGAAGAAGGAGAAGGAAAAAAAGGCCAAGGAAGAGGCGCTCAGGAAAAGGGCTGCCGTATCGAAACATCCCATCTCGCCGCTCCAGCAGGCGGAGATCGGGCAGTTCCGCCTCGTCGGGATCGCCGGTGACGGCCAGCGGCGTGTGGCGATTGTGGAAGACAGCGTCGCGAAAAAATACTATCCCCTTTTTGTGGGGACGTATATCGGCCCGAACGGGGGGCGGATCGTCTCGATCCTGCCCGATCGCTTGATCGTCGAGGAGCCGTTCCCGGAAGCGCCGGCCAAGGGGAAAAAAGCGCAGCCCAGGCGGATGACCGTCATGCTGCATAAGGAAGAAGAGGGGAAACCATGAAACGGGCAATACGATGGACGTGGCTTGTTTTTGTTGTGGCGATCCTGCTGCCGCCGGCCCTCCCCGCGGCGTGGGGTGCGTCACCCGCGGCGCCGGAGGCATCCGCGTCGATGGCGGGATACCTGGAAAACGTCACCTTCGAAAAGCTGCCGGGAAAAGAGCGGGTGACCCTTGCGGTGTCTAAACAGTCCGGGGTGACGGTCGAGAGCCAAACGGGCAATGCGGTACTGGTCCGTCTGGAAAATCTCTTCGTTCCCGAGGGGCTGCGCCGTCAGCTCGCTGATTCGGCCCTTGCCAATGTGGTTTCGGTGACGCCCGTTCAGAAATCGGCCGACGGCAAATCCTGGGTCCTCGCGACGATCGAGCTGAAGAGGAAGGTTCCCTACAGCGTCCGGCAGGAGGGGATGAATGTCCTGATTGATTTTAATGTCGCCTCCCTGGCGTCGGCCGAAGAGCCTGTCCCGGAAAAACCGTCGCCAATGGTTCAGCCTCTGGTTCCGAAGGGGGCAGCTATTGCCCAGACGCCGCTCAAGCCCGAGAAGGATGCGGCAAAGGTCCCGACGGCGGACGTCGGGAAGGAGAAGAAGGTCTATACCGGTCCCCGGATCTCCCTCGACGTCCAGGATGCCGATATCAAGGCAATATTCAGGCTGCTGGCGGAGCTGGGGAAGGTCAGCATTGTTTCCGGCGATGACGTCAAGGGGACTCTGAGCCTCCATATGAAGGATGTCCCCTGGGATCAGGCCCTCGACACCGTTCTCGATCTCAAGGGGCTCGAAAAGAGGCGGGAGGGCAGCATCATTACGGTGATGACCCTGGACCGGAAGAAAAAGGAAGAGGCCGATCGCCAGGCCGTCGAAGCGGCGCAGCTCAAGGCCGAAGATGAGCGGAAGCTGCGCGAGCAGAAACAGAACGTGGAACAGGGGAAGCATAAGCAGCTCGCGATCGAGGCGAAGATCGGCGAGGTGAGCACGAATTTCACCCGGGAGCTGGGGATCCGCTGGGGGTACGGCTACCGGGATTCCTGGAGAGGCCGGGACATCGGGATGCTCATGGGCAACTCCGACCAGGGCGATCTGACCACCCTGCCCACGGGGATCGGCCTGACCAACAGCACCGCGGCCGTGAACTTCCCCTCCGCCCTCGGCGCAGGGTTGGGCGCCGTGGCTCCGGGGATCGGTCTCGTCATGGGGTCGTCCCAGTTCATCCTGGACGCCAAGCTCTCCGCCCTGGAAGGCTCGGGCGACGCCCGGATCATCTCCTCGCCGAAGGTGACGACCCTGGAAAACGAGAAGGCCACCATCTGGCAGGGGAAGAAGGTCCCGGTGGTGACGCCGGCGACGGCCAACAACCCGGCCACCGTCCGGTACGAGGACGCCGATCTCCGGCTGGTCGTGACGCCCAAGATAACCGCGGACAAGGATCGGATTTCAATGGAGATCGATGCCTCGAACAAGGAAATCGACAACACCACCCAACGGGTCGAGGGGAATCCGGTCATCAACACGAGCGGCGTGACCTCCAAGATCGTCGTGAAGGACGGCGACACCATCGTCGTGGGGGGCGTCTTCAAGACGAACGAGGCCCTCGCCAAGGACGCGGTTCCCTGGCTTGCGGAGATCCCCATTTTCGGGTGGCTGTTCAAGTACGAGACCAAAACGAAGGACACCCGCGAGCTGCTGGTGTTCATTACGCCGCGGATCATAACGGAGACGCCGTAAGTGCGAGAAGGAGCCGTTCGTGTTTCGGAAGAAGAAGTGCGTTGTCCCGTTCATTCTCCTGTTGATCCTGTTTCTCGTCGCCGGCTGCACGCTGAGCGACGGCGGCAAGGGGGCGGACACCATGCCGCCGACCGTCCCCAACGGCCTTGCCATCACGGCGGTCTCCGCATCGGAGGTGAAGGTGTCTTGGAAACCTTCTACCGACGACCGAAGAGTAAAGGGGTACAGGATCTATCGAAATGGGGCGTATGTAAAAACCACGGATGCGACGTCGATGACGGATACCGGCCTGAAGATGAAGGTAAAATACTGCTACAGGGTGTCCGCCCGCGACGCTTCCGGCAATGAGTCAGCGCAAAGCACGGACGTCTGCGCCATATTATGAGCTCATCCCTCGGGATGCAGGTGAAAGAAGGAGCGGGTAATGATTGAGAAGAGATCCTCGGTAATGGCTATGACGATCGGCATGCTCGGCATGCTCCTGTTGACCGGATGCGGCGCCGGCACCAGCGGCGACGTCCCCGCCCCGCCCCCGGGAACGACTGTGGCGGCGAGCATCGATCTGCTCGTCAGCAATCCGCAGCTCGATTCCGATGTGGCCGGGGTCCATACGGTCACCCTGACGGCGATTGTCAAGGACAGCAGCAACCGGGCCTTATCGGGGAAAGAGGTTTCCTTCGCCGCCGATTCCGGTGTGTTGGCGGTCACCAGCGGGACGACCGGCGACAACGGACAGGCGACAGCAACCCTGGGCACCGGCGGAAACCCGGCAAACCGCCCGATTCACCTGACCGCCGCGACCGGCTCCGTCAGTACCGCCAATACCGTGACCGTAACCGGGACGACCCTGTCCGTCAGCGGGGCTGCATCCCTGTCGTCGGGCGATTCAGCGCCCTTGACGATCTTCCTGAAGGACTCCAAGGGGAAAGGTATTGCCGGCAAAACCGTCACGGTGACCTCCCTGAAGGGCAATACCCTGAGCGCCGCCTCGGGAGTAACGGATCTCAGCGGCCAGGTGATCGTGAACGTCACGGCGACGGTGGCGGGGGCGGATAAAATTACGGCCTCTGCGATCGGTGCGACGAAGGAGTTCGACCTGACGGTGAACACCGCCATACTGACCTTCATTGCCCCGTCGCCAACGGCCGTTACCGAGATACCGATCGATACGAATCGTTCGGTCACCGTGGAGTATGTCAGCGGAACCATCCCCCAGCCCGGCGCCACGGTCAACTTTTTCACGACCAGCGGCGCCTTGAGCAGCTCCGCTGCGACGACCGGCGCCGACGGCAGGGCCGCGGTCACCGTTTCTTCAACGAATTCCGGCCCCGCCTTGCTGGTGGCGTCCGTTGTCGGCGGCCCCACCTCGCAGGTCGCCGTGGAGTTCGTGGCGACCACGGTCTTTTCCGTGACCCTCAAGGCCAGCCCGGCCATCATCGGGACGAACAGCGTCGGATCGGAGACCGAGAAGAGCCTGATTACGGCCAGGGTGTATGACGCCCAGGACAACCCGGTGAAAAACAGGACCGTTGCCTTTACGATCGTCAACGACGCGAGCGGTGGACACCTCACTCCGGCCTCGGCTATCACCGACAGTACCGGGGCGGCGAGTACCTATTTCATCGCCGGCGCCTCGACCGGCGGCCTGGGCGGCGTCACCATCCGGGCCACGGTTGTGGGCACCGCGGTCACGGCAACCACGCCGCTCACGGTAGCGAAGAAGGCTCTGTTCATCGCCTTGGCCACCGGTCCGACGATCAAAAAGGTGGAACCGAATATGTACCAGCAGGATTATCTCGCCCTGGTGACCGATTCCGCCGGGAACCCCGTCGTAGGGGCCACGGTTGACGCAACCGTGACACCCATATACTACCAGAAGGGCTACTTCATCTATCCCACAGGCGCCTCCGCGTGGCAGCAGGTGGTGACGCTGCAGGCGGCATCGTCCACGCTTCCCGGCATTCCCGCCTGCGCGAACGAGGACGGCATTACGCACAACCCGTCGTATGATTTCCCCAATTTTATCCTCGATCCCGGAGAGGACCAGAACGGCAACAACCGCCTCGACCCGGGCAACGTCGCCTCGGTGACCGCCACAACCACCGACGCCACCGGCCATGCCACCGTGAGCGTCGTCTATGCCAGGGACTATGCCTATTGGGTCAACGTCAAGCTGGAGGCACGCACCGACATTGCCAACAGCGCTTCCGTGACCTTCAACCTACCAGGGGATGCGACCGATTATGCAAGCCAAAACGCCTCACCTCCGGGGAACCCGAGCCCCTTCGGGACGTCGGCGTCCTGTTATGTGGATTTGACGGTGACCCCCGTCATCAACGGTTCCCAGATGGCGATGGCACTTGCCTGGCAGAAATCGGCGACGGCAAGCTTCTACCGTGTGTACCGGAACGGGATCAATATCGCGAACCCCACGCAAACCAACTACCTCGATACAGGGCTCTCAAGCGGCACGCAGTACTGCTACCAGATCAAGACGGTGAATGCCGCCGGGATCGAATCGTCGTTCACCAGCACCGTCTGCAATACGACGTTCGTGCTGCCTCCGTCGGGCATCACCGCCACGGCGCTTTCCGCGTCACAGATCCGGATCTCCTGGACCGGTTCGCCCGGGGCGAGTGGGTATCGCGTTTATAGAAACTCCGTTCCTGTGCCGTTGACGTCCGTTGTAACGACCTCAACCGTGGATTCGAATCTGACCGCCGACACCAGCTATTGCTACGCCGTCGCGAGTTTCAACGCAGCGGGCGAATCGGCACAATCCAGCCAGGTATGCGCAACCACGCGATCGGCCGGACCGCCGATGCCGACCGGACTGACCGCAGTAGGGACGGCAGGTCCGCCCCCCAGGATCACCGTGACCTGGGTCACGTCCCTCGGCGCCACGAGCTATAACGTATACCGGAATGGATCACTCCTGCAGTCGACTGCGGGGGCGCAGGTGACGGATACGGCCGTGGCGACTCAGACCCAGTATTGCTATACCGTCTCCGCCCTGGATGCCCTGGGTAATGAATCGGCCCAAACCGATCCCAAATGCGCATCGGCGGGTGCGGTAACGCCGCCGGCGACGCCGTCCCTAACGGCGACGAAAATAACGGGTCCACCTCTCAGGGTCGATCTGACCTGGAGCTTATCCACCGGCGCGGTCAGCTACAACATCTACCGGAATGGATCGCTCCTCACGTCGTCCGCGGCACCGCCGGTGTCGGATTTGGCAGTGGCGACTGGGAACATCTATTGTTACACGATCTCCGCCGTGAATGCCTTGGGCTACGAATCTGTCCAATCCAGTACGCCGCTCTGTGTTACCTTCTGATCCTGGGCGGGGTCGATGACGAAAAAGCAATCTGGGGCGGCGCGGCCCGCCCCCGATTGCTTTTGGTGCTTTCTTCAACTCGGGGAAGGTGCTCTGATGGGAACGATCGCAGCGGCGGTGGGTGTGGCAGCGCTCCTGACCCTGGCCGGCGGGGGATGCGCATGCCTTCCAGTGCGGGAGCGGCCTCGTGCGGGTCGGCGACACCACGGGGAAGGTGCTCATCGAATGCGGGCCGCCGGCCTATTCCTCGCTGTCCTGAACTTCGCGGGGGGCGTCTTGGAGAAGGAAGAGACCCAGGGCTGCGGGAAGGGGAAATCCGACTGTCCGGGGAAAAAATAAGCGGGGGTTTTCGTCCTTGACATGCTCTCGGAGGCTGTGTTAGCGTTCTTGCCGTTTCGCGGTTGAATCCGCCGGAAGGCCTCTTCCCTGTGGCTTGCCGCGTGGTAAGCGAGCGAAAACAAGATGGTTTGTGTCTCTTGCCGAAAATCTTGAAAAGACGGTGAAGCATGGCTGATGACGCGCTCCGGGGGCGGGATGCCTTTCGCGAAGAGGCGGAGGCGTTTCTCGCGGCGGGCGATGACGAGACGGCGCTGGCGCTGGCGGAAGCGCGGCTCCTCCGGATGCCCGGCGATCTCGAAGCCCGAAGCGTGATCTGCCGTGTCCGGATCCGGCAGGGGAGGCTGGATGAAGCCGAGGAGACGCTCCGGGCGGTGGAGGCCTCCCTCGCAGGCCTCTCCCGTGTCTACGCTTCCCTGGGGGATGCCTACCTGGAGCGGGGGTTGCAGGAGTCGGCCCAGGCCTGTTATCGGAAATTCCTGAGCCTGAACCCCGGCGCCCCGCTGTCACCGGAGACCGCCGAGAGGCTCAAGGGCATCGCAGAGGTGCCGGAGACCTATCCGGAAGGGGAGGCGGGGGATGCCACGGAGGTGCCGTCCGATTTTCAGACGATGACCCTCGCGGAGCTCTACATCCGGCAGGGCCATCTTCGCCCCGCGGCGGAGGTCCTGGAGGCGATCATCCGGAAGGAACCCGGGCACGAGAAGGCCGCCGCGCTCCTTGGCGAGGTGGGGGAGATGATCCTCCGGGAGGAGGCACGGCAGCGATACCCGGTTGTTATCGATGAACTTTCGCGATGGCTCGACAATATCGGCAGGTTGCGCGGCCATGCGGCATGATCCGCCACCCTATACGGAGCGGCTGGGCCGGCTCCGCGCTGAGTTTCCGGGTGCGGAGGCCCTGCTCATCCTGAATGAAAAGACCATCCGGTATCTGACCGGTTTCACCGGCGGCGACGGCGCCCTGATGGTGGGGGCCGGGTGGTTCGAACTCCTGGTGGACGGTCGGTATGTGACCCAGGCGCGGGAGGAGGCTCCCGGGGCGGAGATCGTTGAATTCCGCAGCCGGGTCGAGGGGATTGCGGGTGCGGCCCGGAGGCATGCCCTCGGGAGCATCGGGTTTGAAGCCTCGGCCCTCTCGGTGCAGGAGCATCTCCGGCTCCGGGAGGGGCTCCCGGGGGGGCCGCACGCACCGCGCGCAGACGGGTTCCAATCCCTCCGGGCGGTCAAGGATCAACGGGAGATAGCCCTGATCCGGGAAGCGGCCCGGATCGCCGGAGAGGCCCTCGCGGCGGTGCGGGAGATGATCCGGCCGGGCGTCCGGGAGAAGGAGATCGCCCTCGAGCTCGAATACCGGATGCGCCGCGCTGGGGCGGAACAGGTCTCCTTCGAGACGATCGTCGCTTCGGGTGCCCGTACGGCCCTTCCCCATGCCGCGCCGGGGTGCCGCGCAATCGCGGACGGCGATTGCGTCATGGTCGACTACGGCGCGGTCTATCAGGGCTACCACTCGGACGAGACCTGCACCTATATCATGGGCCATGCCTCGGCCCGCCAGGAGGAGGTCTACCGGCTCGTCAGGGAGGCCCATGACCGGGCGATCCGGGCGGTGAAAGCCGGCGTTTCCTGCGGCGAGATCGATCGCGTCGCCAGGGACTGTCTCGAAGAGGCCGGGGTGTGCCGCTATTTTGCTCACGGCACCGGCCACGGCGTGGGGCTCGATATCCACGAGACGCCGCGACTCGCCGCGGGGCGCGAGGAGATCCTCCAGGCCGGCATGGTGGTTACCGTCGAGCCGGGGATCTATCTCCCCGGCGTTTGGGGTATCCGGATCGAAGATACGGTTCTCGTGACGGAGGAGGGCTCTGAATGCTTGACGCGGAGCTCCAAAGACCTTACAGTTCTTTAACGGGGGCCGTTGCGGGTTTTTTCCGCCCGGACGGTACAGGGGTAAATTTAAAAAAACAGGATGTAATCGTATGAAGTTATTTCCGGACGATCTGCTGTACAGTCGGGAGCATGTCTGGGTGAGGGTGGAGGGCGATCTGGCCACCATCGGGATCACGGACCATGCCCAGGAGAAGCTGGGGGAGATCATTTCGCTGGATCTTCCCGAGGTCGATTCCTATGTGGAGCGGGACGAGCCGTTCGGCAGCATCGAATCGGCGAAAGCGGTCGTCGAACTCATCTCGCCGGTGAGCGGTGCGGTCATCAGCGTCAACGAGGATATCACCGATGATATCGGCGTCATCAACAGCGATCCTCACGACACCGGGTGGATGATCATTGTGGATATGGATGATCCGGAAGAACTGGAAGACCTCCTGGACACACGGGGATATCAGGACTTCGTGATCGAGGAAACGGAGGGCGGCTGAATCCGCGGAGGGCGAAGCATGGATTTCCGGGCTCTGATCAAAGAAGAGGTTCTCGCACAAAAGGCCTATCCGGTGGACAATACGTCCTGCCGGATCAAACTGGATGCCAACGAGAACCCGCTGGCCATGCCCGAGGAGCTCTGGGAGCAATTCGCGGCGCTTTTGGCATCAGTTCCGCTGAACCGGTATCCCGAGGCCGGGTCCGTTACGCTGAAATCCCGTTTTGCGAAGACATTCGGCCTAGAAGCCGAGCAGGTCATGCTCGGCAACGGCTCGGACGAGCTGATCCAAATCCTCTATACGGCCCTTGCACGGCCCGGGGCGGAGGTCATGATTCCGGTCCCCACCTTTGCCATGTACCGGATCTCGGGCTTGAACAACGGTTTCCGGATCGCGGAGGTACCGCTCGACGACCGGTTTGATCTTGACCTTGCGGCCATGCGGGGACGGGCGGCATCGCATCCCCCTGTCCTGACATTTCTCGCCTACCCCAACAACCCCACCGGCAACTGTTTCAGCCGCGAGAGGATCGACGCGATTCTCCGGGAGGCTTCCGGCATCGTCGTCGTGGACGAGGCCTATTTCCATTTCGCCCAAAAGACCTTCCTGCCGCTCCCGGGCAGGCGGGAAAACCTGGTCATCCTCAGAACGCTGTCCAAGGTGGGGCTCGCTGCGCTAAGGGTGGCCCTCCTCATCGGCCCGGCGGACCTGGTTCATGAACTCAACAAGGTACGGCTTCCCTACAACCTCAACTCCCTGTCGCAGGCGGCCGCCGGTTTCTACCTCGACAACGAGGGGGCCTTTCTGGAGCAGGCGGCTAAAATACGCGAGTGGCGTGATGAACTCACTTCGGCCATGGGGTTACTCCCGGGCATCCGCATCTACCCGACCGATGCAAACTTTGTATTTTTTTGTTGCGCTTTTGACGCGGATCGCGTATACAGACAACTCAAGGAGCGGGGTATCCTGATCAGAAATTTCAACGCCCCTGGAGCGATGCGGGGCTTCATGCGCGTCACGGTGGGAACCCGCGAAGAAAACAGCGAATTCGTAGAGGTTTTACGGGATATCCTCACAGAGTAAGGAGCGTGGTCTAACATAGGCAACAATCAAGGGTAGTATACGGCACGAACCTTTACCGTGTGTCGCCGTACTGCCCTTTTTTTGCGCCGGTTTTTCATGAAAACACGGGAAAGGGAGAAACGATTTGGAAGTAAAAGTGTTCGACAATGATGTGGAAAAGGCGTTGAAGATCCTCAAAAACAAGCTTTCCAAGAGCGGCCTGTTCAAGGAGCTTAAACTGCGCAGGGCTTACGAGAAGCCTTCGGTGAAGAAGAAGCGGAAAACCATCGAGGCGCGCAGGCGTCTGGCCAAGGTCCAGCGCCGCAGGGTTTCTTAGGCGAATTTCACTTCACGGAAAAGCGGGAGGTGCTTCGGCGCGGGCCGGGCGGAGAGGTGCGCGGACCATGCCCCGCCGCGGGTGCGCGCCCCGCTCTCCGGGAACCGGGATGACGCCGTTTGCACGGGATCGCGACCGGCGGTTTTAACCGGCAAGCCCGCCCTGTGGATGGGGAGAGAGCGGCCTCCTTTCCGGCGGTGAGGTAAACACATGGATGAGAACAGTCAGTTTGTCGTGGATGCCCTGTCGATCGAGGAGTCCTGGCGCATCTTCCGCATCATGGCGGAGTTCGTCGATGCGATCGAAACCCTCTCCAAAGTCAGGCACGCCGTGAGCATCTTCGGGTCGGCGAGGACCGGACCGGACGATCCCTATTACGGGAAGGCGGAAACGCTTGCCCGGCTTCTTGCGGAAAAGGGCTTCGGCGTCATCACCGGCGGCGGTCCCGGCATCATGGAGGCGGCCAACAAGGGGGCCGCGGAGGCGGGCGGCCAGTCGGTGGGGATGAACATCAAACTGCCCATGGAACAGCGGCCGAACTCCTACGCCAACATCAGCATCGAAAACAAATATTTTTTTATCCGGAAGGTCATGTTCGTCAAGTACGCCATGGCCTACGTCATCATGCCCGGCGGCTTCGGGACGATGGACGAGCTGTTCGAGGCCCTGACCCTCATCCAGACGAAGCGGATCAAGCCGTTCCCCGTCGTCCTCGTGGGGAGCGAGTACTGGAAAGGGCTCGTGGACTGGCTCAAGAAGACGATGCTCCGCGACAACAAGATCTCTCCCGAAGACCTTGAATTATTCCAGATCATCGACGATCCCTCCGAGGTGGTAAAGCACATCCAGAAGTTCGTCATCCTCTAAGGGGAAGGGTTTGAGGTCCTATGGCTCTTCATGAAGACGATACGGGGCGGGGAGATTCGCTCGATTCGGTCCTCGGGGAGCTGAAGCGGGGGAAGCATGTGCCCTGCTATCTCCTCACTGGTGACGACGAGTTCCGTCTCCGGGACACTCTCGAAAAAATCACGGCGATCCTCATTCCCGAGCCACAGGACCGGGAACTCAACCTCTTCGTGACGGACGGCGAACGCGAGGACATTGACAGCCTCTGCGAATCGCTCATCACCCCGCCGCTGTTGCCCGGACGCAAGGTAATCGTGGTCCGGGACACCCGGCTTTTCCAGTCGAAAAACGTCCTTGCCCCCCTCATCGGACGAATCCGCGAGCGTCTCGTTTCCGACCCCGCCCGGGCGGCGGCGGACTTCCTGCAATTCCTGAAGATCACGGGACTCCAGCTCGACGACCTCAGGGACGGCGGCTGGCGGAAGATCGACGACGATGAGTGGAAGCGGACCGTACCGGATGACGGCGGCGCGGGACGGGAAACCTGGCTTCCGAAAGCAGTGGATCTTGTTGCGAGCCGCGAAACCCCGCCGGTGAAGGAATGGCCGGAAGAGACCGACCGCCTGGAGAGGACCCTCGCCGGAGGGATGCCCGAGGGGAATCACCTCATCCTGACGGCCGAGGCGGCGGACCGGCGGAAGAAGCTCTTCAAGACCATCTCGGCGACGGGCAGGGTCCTGATCTTCACGAAGCTGAAAGGGGAGGCGAGGCAGCAGCAAGCCCTCCAGGAGATGGCCGCCGAATCTCTGGCACGGAGCGGCAAGCGGCTTTCTGCCGAGGCCTGGTCCGTCCTGGGGCAAAAAACCGGTTTCGACCTCCGGGACTCCCTCGGGGCGATTGAAAAGCTGATCACCTATGCCGGGCAGAGGCAGCGGATCGAGGCGGCGGACGTGGAGGCTCTCAT
>VFSW01008318.1_pt1 | contig 14914 bp, 17 predicted proteins | sample 5358111 | NCBI WGS metagenome assembly VFSW01 (sample SAMN11554181, study PRJNA540505) | mine drainage metagenome | isolation source: sediment from site ElyBrook_90M | place: USA: Ely Copper Mine, Vershire, VT | collected 2017 | reverse complement strand
TGCGACATACGCTTCTGAGACGTACGCGTATACCAATTCCGCCACATGCCCGTCTGCTCGCAATTGCCAGCTGTGCCCTCAGCAGGAATCGAACCTACATCGACGGCTTAGAAGTCCGCAGCTCTATCCATTGAGCTATGAGGGCGATACTGTCTCCTACCCTATCCTATATCTCCTTTATTGCGAAGGGTCGGTATAGCGGTAGACACCCGTCACGTATTTCGCCTCTTCAGCAGCACGCTTCTCGAAAATGGCATTAATGACATCAATTGAGGAGTGGTTAAAGGCCGGCGGGGTGCTGGTTGCGGTTGTGCCGATAACTCCCCCTTGTGCCACGGTGTCAAATGCCCACACATTCCATACGATGATGCACAGGAAAGCGAGTATCGAGAAGGTAATCAAAGCCAGCCAATAGCGCACCGGGTCCTGGTGCATGCCAGAACGAAAACGACGGAAGAAGGAGTTAATCGAATTAAGAATATTCATATGTGGTGTTCATGGGGAAACTTTCTGCGGCACCGCCTGCGTGCTGGTCGCTTCGGCCATTGTCGGCACCGAACCAACCACCAGCCCAAGATCGGCGTGCCAGGTGTTCTTTCCATCTTCCCCTAACGAGAGTCCTGATATGGAGAGATCGTAGGGCGCATATTCGACCGCCCCGACGGTGCGCATTACCGCGTCGAATGTCCCGTTGATGCTTATAGCGAGCAGGAGCGTGAGATTTGACTGTTTGGCTGTGCCGCCGGTGGAGACGGAGAGAACCTTCATAACCGCTGTTTGCGCGCGTGCGCGCGCTTGAAGGTCGTCAATAAAAGAGACGACGCCGGTTTCCGGGACGAAGTAGCTCTGTACAACGGACTCGTCGCCAGCAATCTCGGCGAGCGCCGTACGCGCGGCCGCGACACGGATAGATGTTTCAGTTTTCATATTGATTTGATTCTGCAGGTCTGCCACCGCCATGCTTTTATGGGCGACGGCGGCATACCAGAATCCGTAACCGACGAAGGTCGCGGCACAAACCGAGAGCCAGATAATCAGGTGCAGAAAAGGAGATTTCATGGCGCAAGCGTTACGGTGATGGTAAAGGCGATATTGGTGTCGTTTGCATATGCAGAGACCGGCAGAGTGGCGGACTGTGCGAAAGATGCTCCCTGAAGTATGAGTTGGTAGTTGCGGAGCGCGTCGCGCGTGGATGAGGAGCCGGAAATAACCAATATTGCGGGAGATTTGTCCACGGAAGGCGTGTACGAGAGGCTGGAAAGCGTGATGCCCGGCCGTGAAATAGCGAGCGCCGTACTTATGATTGCGCTCACCGAAGGAGCGTCTGAAAGTGCAACCAGCTTCGCCGCATTGCTTGAGAGTGAGGCAAGGCGCGCTGAGAGCGCTGCTTCGTTGTCGGAAGAAGGAGCGGCCTCCATGCTCGCAAGGCGTGCCTGTTTTACACCCGCGCTTGCCTTAAGAAATACATAGGTCGGCACAAGAAGTACGGCGGCGGCGAGCGTGAGAACCGTCACGAGCACGACAGCGACGACGCCGATGCGAAGCGAAAAGTCTCGAGAGAGCGCTCGCTTGCGCTCAGGAGGAAGCAGGTTGGTGGCATCGTTATACATATGGTTGGATATCGTCACGGAGCGCGAGACCGATTGCCGTGGCGTAGGCGAGCGATTCGGTGAAGTCGAGCGCCGGAATCCACGTATCGCGCGAAGCGAGGTTGGTGAACACATCACCGGCAACGACAGGAATCTTGAGCGCGCCCTCGAGATATTCGGGAAATCCTCGCACGGAAGCGTTGCCGCCAACGAGGAGGGCGTGCGTTACCGGCGTGTGCGCTCCCGAACTCACCACCTTCTCCTGCCAATAATCGAGCCGGTGAGAGATTTCATCGCGAATGGCGGAAACGGTTGAAAGCATTGCCGATATGTAATCTTCGTTCCCAGGAACGGGAACGATTCCTCGGTCGGCCTTTACCTTACGCGCTTCGGCCTCAGTCACACCGAAGTGTTTCTGCACGGCGAGCGTGAGCGCGTGGCCACCGATGCCAACCGTCGTCGCGAAACGAGGAATGCATCGTACGACGATGGCCATCTTCGTCGTCGATCTACCGACGTCAATGATAAGCGCTGTAGATTCGTCTCCCCGAGGAAGAAGCGCGCGCGCAGATGCGAATGTCTCTCCCTCAAGAGACTGTACCTTGATATTCGCCTGATCAAATATCGAAAGCGTGTCATCGACGATGCGGCGCGCGAAGCCGATACCGGCCACAAGCGTGCTCGCGTGCTCTCCCTGACCCGTTTTAATGATATCAAATATTGTTTCTGGCGGCGGCAATGGCACAAACTCATCAAGACGTTGTTCTACGGAGGTGCGCCATTCGGTTTTGCTCGTACCAGGAACGACGGTCTCAAAGAGGTATGACTTTGATTCCGGTAGCGACACGTTTGCGACGGAAATCCCAGCTGCTTTGGCGGCGACAGAGAGCGCCTTGGCCACCGCGGCGCGATCGACTATTTCACCGTCGACATACGCTCCGGAGGGAAGTCTCTCGTCCGCATAGCCCGTGAGCGAGAGTCCGTGCGTCCCTTGCGTGAGGCGCACTGCTTTGACGCCACTCGTGGAGAGATCAATGCCCGCCAGCGGCAACGAGAGATAGCGGGGCGGCGCAAATGCGGCGCGAATGCGTTCACGAAATGAAAAAGACATCGGGTAGAGTATAGCGCGCGGACGGGGACGCTGCGCGCTCTAATGTGCACTCGTGCCGGGAGGCACGAGCCGGTCGGGGGTAAGAAAGGCGAACGATTCGCCCGCGCCGACGGCAAAGAGCATCCCATTACTCTCAAGGCCGCGTATAGTGCGGGGCTCAAGGTTCGTCACGAAAGCGAGCTGGCGGCCGACGAGCGATTCGGGCTCGGTGACGTAGGCGGCAATGCCTGAAACAATCTGGCGCGGACTTTCGGTGCCCTGCGGCGAAACTTCGCCGAAATCCACCAGGAGCCGCAGGAGTTTGTCGGTGTCAGGCACGCGCTCGGCGCTCCGCACGGTACCGACCTTCACTTCTATCTTGCTGAACTCATCAATTGATATGCGCGGTTTATCCATGATCGGTGCGGCATAAGAAGCTGGTAAGAATAAGGGCGGCGGCCGAAGCGTCAACGGCATCACGCCGTTTTATACGGCGTGATTTTACTTCTTTTTCCGGTGCTCGGCGCGCCTCGGCGCTGGTAAACACTTCTGATTCATAAAACACGGGAATGCCGGCACGCTCATTGAGAAGAGAGCCGAGTGCATGAGCGTCTTTCGCAATCGGGTTCTCACCGCCGGCGAGCGTTCGCGACTCTCCAATGACCACAGCGCCTATATTCTCCTTCGCGACAAGCGCACAAAGCTCGTCGATAAGCCTCGGGGTGCTTGCAACTATGGCGTGCGGGAAGCCCATCGTTCCCGCCTCGTCCGAGAAGGCGAGACCAACCTTCTTGCTCCCATAATCAACGCCGAGATATCGCATATTGAGATTGTATGGTACAATGCGCACCTATGCACGGCTTTTCTCCCCTCTATTCCCCCTTTACGCCCCAGTTTGCGGCGATATTTATCCCTTTTATTTTGGTGGTGGCGCTGTGGACTATTATCCTGAAGGGGTACGCACTCTGGTCTGCCGCTCGCGGCAGCCAGAAAGGATGGTTCATCGCACTTCTTGTTATCAACACCGTCGGTATTCTTGAAATCGTATATCTCATCTGGTTCCGCGCCCGCACTCCCGCCGCGGGAGAGTCTGCGCCGATCATTTCATCATCGGCGCAGTAGCGATACAGGGAAGGGTGGCAGAGCGGTCTAATGCACCGGTCTTGAAAACCGGAGTCTCTTTACGGGGACCGTGAGTTCGAATCTCACCCCTTCCGCCGAATTTTAACGAGCAAAACGACTATAAAAATCAAAGCGGTGTGCGTAATCGCAAGCCCTCGATTGTACACAAAGATGTGCGTGACCATTTTATGGTAACGCACATTCTGCTATCATTCATTCATGCCCCGCACTGCCCTTTTAGAATGGGAAGGGAGAGAGTACGACCACAATCCGAAGAGCGCCGACTGGTACTGGGCGCTCGGCATTATCGCTGTGGCCAGCACTGTCGCCTCGGTGCTCTTTGCCAACTATCTCCTCGCCGCCCTTATCGTTATTGCGACGGTGGCACTCGCGCTCCACGCTTCCAAACAGCCGCCCCTGCATCGCTTCCGCCTTATAGAAGAAGGTATCGTCATCGGCGACGATATACACCCGTTCGACCGGATGATCTCCTTCTCGGTGCTGGAAGATATAAAAGAAGAATTCCCTCCAATGCTCTCTATCAAGACTGAGAGTTGGCTCTCGCCGCATCTCATCATCCCGCTTGAGGGTGTTGATGTAGACGTGATTTATGCTTACTTCCTCCATCATGTGGATGAGGATGAACATCACCATACCTTTGTTGATCTGGTGGCGGCGTGGCTCGGGTTCTGATATACATTTAGAGTAGTTATCGAAATTGCCCCCGTCGTTCAATGGATAGGACGCGAGCTTGCGGAGTTCGTAATGTAGGTTCGATTCCTACCGGGGGCACTAAGTTAAAACAGGTTGAGTAAAATCAAGAATGTGTGATCGGAAGCTCCACGAAGAATGTCGTGCCTTTCTCCGGGCTATTCGATACGAACCATACCCTGCCTCGATGCTTTTCAACAACCGGCTTCACGAGAGCGAGACCGAAGCCAGAAGATTCGACGTTGTATTTGATAGAGTCTTTACCTACGCCCCCTGGCTTGAACAGCTTCGGCTCATCCTCTTTTGAAATACCTCGCCCCGTATCTTTGACCCCAAAAAGGATCTTCCCGCCCATGTGCGATAGGGTGACAGCAATGCTTCCCTTCGGAAGGTTGTATTTAATAGCGTTGGTGATGAGATTCTTAAAAGCCTCTTCAAGCATGGTGGCATCACCGGTAATGGTGTAATTGCCATCGGCGATGTTCGACTCAAACGACAATCCGCTTTTTTCAGCAACTTCTTTTTGTTTTACTACCAGACCTGAGACCAGAGCTTTGAGATCGAGAGGCTTCATATCGTAGGAGATCGCACCGCTGTGCGCGCTTGCGCCCTTCAATATCTGCTGGACGTAGTCGACACCTGCCGTCATCTCTTCGAGACCTTTGGATAGAAGCGGCTTGGAAGCTTCGGGCATCTGGCCGTAGTCGTTACTCTGCGACAATTCTGCGAAGATATTCCGCGCGGTGCCGAGGTATCCCTTAATCTGATGATTCATGATGTGGATGAGATTCTCCTGCCCTTTATTCGCGATTCCAAGGCTCTGCGCTATCCGTTCAAGATTGAGCGTATCCTGCACTATTTTTATACTCCCCAGCAACACAATGGCGAACGCCGTGACATTTATGGCGACTCCGCTCGCACTCTGCGAATAGAGGATATTCACGAAACTGAATATCGTCACCATGAATCCGAGGAACGCCGTTGTTGCGACTTTTAGATTGAAGAGGTGGTGTCGGTAGATGGCGTATGAAATAAGTGCGATAAAAGGTAGGAGGAATAGCGCCGCAAGTGGTATGAAACTGAGTTGATTGAGAAAGATGGGGAGGAAGACATTGAAAAGCAATATGAGAACGGCTGTGAAAGCCATACCGGCGGCGATTGAATACTCCTGCTTCTTTCCTTCTCCCTCCTTGTTCTGCCATGCCTTTCTTGTGATGGTCACTACTCCGGCGATGAGAAGACCGAACGCAACTATCGAGAACAGTATAATGCCAGGACCGCGTTCTGGATTCGTAACGTAACCAGCAGGAGCAAGCGCCGTAATACCCGAAAAGACAAGCGGCGTAAGCACTAATATCATTGTCGTAGCAACTACGGGAACGAGAACGAATCGATACCAGGCCGGAAACTTTACTTCCTCACGAGGAAAAACATAAGCGAGTTTTAAGAAGAGAAATGCATGTAGGGTTGAAAGAAGGAGGTGGAAGCGTAGTGCCCACAATGTCGCATCAATGGTGGTAAAACGATACTCAAGATAGTTTGAGATACCCCATATCGCGGTAAGAATTGAAAAGTAGAAGAAGGTACGGTTCGTAACACTTTTCGTATTATTGAGAAATATGATACAGCCGAGCAACACAATCGCCGCGACAGCAACGCCGACAGACAGCAGATCAAAGTTGACTTGAACGAGCGACGTAATACCCATATGAAAAGAATATCAGAAGATGGTCACGTGCTGCCCAAGCAAGAAACAACTACGCTCAAGATTTGAATCCACACTAGTAGTATAGACTAAGTTGGATGATCTCAATAAGTAAACGCGACATTTCTGAGTGGATGAAGTTTCGTCGCAAGCACCAAATTCTTGTGAAGAATGATTTTCTAACCATATAAACCGCTGACTTAACCATCGTTCACGAGATTATTTCCTTATTTAGTCATACTTTTCTTCTGCGTTATTGAACCGTCACTACCTCGGCAAGCGGAAAACGAATAGCATGCGCTGAAGGAGCATCGCCTCGCCCGACGCGGAACATAAAGGCGATATGTTTCCCGTCCGCCTTGAATATCTGAGAAGCCCTTTCATAGGCATTCATGATGAGATTCTTTTCACGTCTAGAGAACACTCCCCATTCGCCTCCATTAATCTTAAGCTTAAAAAATAGTACGCCGGTCAGTGGTTGAAGCGAGAGCCCTAACGAAGTAGCAGTAAGCCAGATCCGTTCTATCGTTCTGCCTATCTTCACGAAATCGAGAGGTTCAGTGCCAGCAACCATGAGAGCACCCATAGCGGCGGCAGACGCATTGGTCGCCGCATTTTGTTTCGCTATAACGCGATTAAATCCAATTGCGCTCAATACACGCATGGCTGACCAATGACGGAATATTTTAAACATGACTTGGGCCGGCAGCGGGAGTTCAAGTGTTTTAATATAAAAACCGATCTTCTTTTTTTCATCCTCCTCCTTTGTCCAGCTCACATGACTAAAGAAGAAACTATGGAGTGAACGGCTTGCGAGCATCACTTCCTCATTGGTCGAGCCGACTCGCCCGAGACGACTTACTTCTTCTGGTGTCTCGATGAGAACGAGTGTGCCATATTCCCCGTGTGCAGCGGCTTTCGCAAGCGCCTTACATTCCTCTCCAGCGAGAGGATCTTTCTTGTAGGGTTTGCGACTTGAAATGCGCTTGCTGATAAACGATGCGAGAGGGTCTGGTTCGATAGTCGAGTCCTTGGTGAGTACGACCGTTGCTACGTGCCATTCATCGCTCGGGTTTGGAAAATATTGTACTTCAGCACGATAGCGCTCTGCCGACGCCATAATGGCGATATTTTCTATCACCGCCCCGCTAGCGAGATACGAGGCACGCTGACCCCAACTATATGCCGACTGATCACGCTCAGGCAGGAGATGGACTTCAATCGTGGTGCCGCACACGACGAAGTGCCACGGCTGACAATTCTCGCCCGAAGGCGCACTATTCCCGGCCACAAGAATGCGTTCGAGTTCGGGAGCGACACCTTCAATCATAGTCCGAATCCTTTTGCGAAATCTTCGGAAACTTTTTTCCGATGCTCAATTGCCTTGGGAGAGTTGTTATCGGGAACAAGCTTTTCATCGAGAGAGATGAGCGCGCGATTCGCCTCGAGCGGCTGGCCGTTCAGTATCTTACGGATGCAATACGCGACTGCCGCGCCATTTACCAATGCCGCGCCGCCGAGCTGCGGCCAGGAGACAATAGTCTTGCCCATCTCCAATAAAGATTGCTGCATGCGCTCGGTGACATTCTCTGGTCCTACAAGCTTAGTAATCATCTTGCCGATGCCAAATTTATCAAGCTTTGAAAGCATCTCGTAGGACACTTCGCCCATGCGCCCATGAAAAAACTCAGGTTGCGGGTCGAGATCGTAGCGCTCGATGTCGACCACTGCATTGTCGCCGTTGTCTGCCGCCATGACGACGGCGATACGATGCTTCTTCGCTTGTTCCCGAATAAGATATTTCACCGCAAGATTATCAATCTCATCAATGACAATATCTAGTCCATCAAAAAATGATTCGAGGTTCTCGGGTGTGAGCCCTTCGGGATAGAGTTCGAGCTCGGCGTAGGGATTGATCTCATAAATAGCGCGCGCCGCCATCTCTACCTTCAGCATGCCGAGACGATCGGCGCCGGCGAGCACGCGATTTGTATTTGAGAGCGCGAGGTGATCCATGTCGGCGAGCTTCATCCTTTTCCCGCTCCCACCGAGCGCTATGGCGAGGGCGACCGAGGAGCCGACCGAGAGACCGCCGATGCCGATAGTCGCGTTATAAAACTTCTCCTGTTCCTCCTTCGTTATGAGATTCTGATTCCGCGCCGTGCGGACTAGATGATATTCCTCTTCAGGCAGGATATGTGACGCGAGATAGCGCCATGGGAAATAAGCCCAGCGGCCGTGCTCCGAAATCGGCTTCTCTGCTCCAAGCGCACGATAGTGTTCCTGGAACGCTTCCTCAAAACCGGGTGCGTAGACGCGCGAAGGATTCTTGATACCAAAGAGTTCGCGCTGTTCTTCTTCATAATCGTCTGAAATCTGCTTGATTGAACCGTCTGCTATGAGCGCTTCAAATCGAGTACGGTCGCCGGCTTGAGAGAGGTCGAAAAGTGATAGCTTTGAGGAAACTTCTTTGCTGCGAAGCACATCGAGCTTGTCGTCCATACCCTCTATGGTAACACTACCTACGATCTTATAACCCACTTCTGCTTAATGCCCGGACTGAAATATTTCGGATGCTCGTGCGGCCAGAAGACGATACGTGGAGTTATCTTATCGCGAATAGATCCTGCGAGGTAACGATATTCGTCGCTTGAAGCTGAAAGGCTTTTTACGACACTCTCGACGAGTTCGGCTCGTATGGGATCGCCATCCTTCACCCCGTGCTGGAGCTCGACATTTATCTCGAGATATTCGTTATGCTTCGTATCGTGCTCGGTCGTCATCGTAAAACGGCCGGTGATACTTTTCTCGAGTGCGGGATTCTGAAGGCCTATTCTTACATGCTCGGGGAAGATAATGGCGCCATAGAGTTTCGTCGAGAGGTCTGCACGCTCATAGAGATACACGAATGGCAACTCCATGACGGTGTCGGCGATGCCGGCATGCTTCGCTTCAGCAGCGAGATTGATGCCGACTTCTTCACATTTGCGCACGGCATCTGCATACGTAAAGACACCTCCCTGATCGCCAATGTCATAGCGAATGAACGGTAGCGCAGTCCCGCCTGTTGCATAGACTTCGCCACCCTTCCCTTCTTCAAACGCCACGAAATCGGGAATGAACTGCGCTAAAGTCGGCAGACGGTGCGCCTCACTGAAGAGTTTGCGGTAGAGCGCTTCATGTTTCACCGCGAGACGACGAAGCAGTATCGAGAGCGGTGTCTCGGTTGCCATAGAGCCGAGCTCCGCACTCCCGTAGATATTCATGACGCTACGATACGGGTCCTTCATGCCAGTTTTCTGCATGAGATATTCGCGGAAATGTTCCGAGAAGGCTTCTGCGGCGCATACAATGCGCATATCCCAATGTTTCCATTCGACGCCGTGCTCCGGAGCATCATCGATAAGATCCTTTATGAAGGGCGGGTATCCGCAAAGAACGACCTGTTCATATGCCGGCGCAACATGGGTGAGCGCTTCAAAAATCTCCTTCTTGTTCACTCCCGGTGTGATGACCGTAAGCGGCAATCCTCCTTCCGCGATGCGACGAAACGCTTCATAGGTGAGAATACCGCCGATCCAGACGCCCATACCGAACGCAACGATGACCAGCGTCGATTTTGAAGGATCAAGGCCACTTCGCTCAATGAAGAGCCTGTGGAAAACCATCGAGGCATCATGAATCTCGTCGGTGCGCGGGATATAAAATGACTGCCCCGTCGAACCGGATGTCGCGGTGAGCACGAGTGGTTCATTTGCGAGCGCACCAGTTCTGCAGAGCTTGTCCCAGGGGTGCACGCGCAGATAATTCGCTTTCGTGATGGGCGGAATATGGACGACATCTTTCGCCGTGCGGATGGAGGCGGCATCAACACCAAGGCGCTCGAGGAAATGACGATAGGCCGAAACATTCTTGTATGTATCCTTGAAGCGTTTAAGAATGGATGAGGAGATCGCACGAGACCAGTCCGCGCTCTCGTTGGTATGCAGCTTCGCAATGAAAGAGGATGAAACCGCAAAAGGACGAGGCCGTGCAGGGGTCTTTTTATTTACGCGGGCCGATGAACGGCTGGGGCGCATGATGCGCGCACCCTAACACACAAACCTTATTTTGTGAACAGGCTCGTAAGAATAGCAATGGCGACTGGAGAATCGTCGGGGGCGGGCACGGCGATGCGCAGTGTATCCGTGAGAAGTGTTTTAGCTTCGGGGAAACGGCTCATGGACTCGCCAAGCGCGACGCGTATGCCACCGGCAAGAAGATCATCGCGCACCTGCTCGGCATGCGGTACTCGCACGAGGACGAAGTTCGTCTCAGAAGGATACACGGTGACGCCGGGAAGCGTCTGTAGTGTTTTTATAAAGTGCTCGCGCGCGGTGATGACAGCGCCGCGGCGTACTTTTACCTTGTCTGCGCGCGCGAGGAGCGCGAGTGCGGCGGCGACGCTCAGGTGCGCGACTGACCAGGGCAACATAAGCTTCTCTATTTTCTTCACAATCTCTGGAGCGGCGATCGCGTAGCCGATACGCGCGCCCGAGAGAGCAAAAGCCTTTGAGAGCGTGCGGATGACGATCAGATTCGGCAACTCGGCGAGATATGGCAGAAATGTCGTGCCGGATGAAAATTCGAAATAGGCTTCGTCGGAGACGAGCAACGTCTTGCTCCCGCGAGCGGCCGCGACAAGCGCCGAAATGTCCTCGCCCGACAACGGGCAACCGAGCGGATTATTGGGGTGACAGAGGAAAAGCACTTTTGCAGAACCGCCTGCAAGCGCTTCGATCGTCTTCGCGAGCGGAAATATAAAGCGGCCATCCCGCTCTTCGTAGGTAATAGGCACGACCGACGCCCCGACACGTTCGAGGATAGATTCGTAGCCATAGAAGGTCGGCACCGGTAATACCGCTTCCCCACCGTCACCCGCATACGCGCGCGCGATGTGCTCTATCGCTGCATCAGAGCCGGGCGTGATAAGTAGTTGCTCTTTCGCGACACCCGTATACGCCGCGAGCGCCTCCTTTAATTCGCCGTAGTCCTGATAGGTCGAGAGCTCGCGCGCGCCTACGGCGCGTGCGGCCTCCACAAGCGTTTCATCCAGCATCCAATAACTCTCATTTCGGTCGAGCGGCATCACATCCACCATTGTACTACTGAAAACTTATATGTCCTGGCCGTTTGGTACGAAGCTGGAATCTATTTAACAAACGAGGCAGAATCCTCGGCTACTAATTCAGCTGCTGTTTTACCACTCTTAACTTTATAGTCTTTCACAATTTGAAGAGAGTAAGGGGCACAAAATTTGTTTTAGGGTTAGGATTGAAATGTTCGCTCTCGTCGTTCAATGGATAGGATACCTCCCTCCGAAGGAGGTGATGCTGGTTCGACTCCGGCCGAGAGCACTGGAAAAATGATTACGCGCTGGCGCGTTTTATCGCGAGAGCGAGGCGGGACTTCTTGCGAGCGGCGGTGTTTGATTTGATAACGCCGCGCTTCATCGCTTTGTCGATTGCCTTGTAAGCCGCAGGGAGAAGCTTCTCAGCTGCCGCGACGTCCTTGGCGGCAAGCGCCTTCAAAAGCGACTTAGCCGCCTCATGGAGGGCTTCCTTGCGGCGCAGGTTGAATATGCGCTTCTTCGCCGAAGAGCGGATTACTTTCTTTGCGGAACTGGTGATAGCCATGTCTGCCAAATGTAATGTATACGGACGAGATGCGCAATAGTGATAGGATGGGGTCATGATCCGACGCATTCGCGGAAAGGTGCTCCACGTGGGGCTCGTCAGCGCCGTGGTTGAGGTCGCGGGCTTCGGTATTGAGGTGCGCATGAGCGCTCCACAGACGCTTATCGTCGGCAGTGAGGCAAGTCTCGCGACCTATCTCGCGCTCCGGCAGGACGGTTTGGAACTGTATGGATTCTCCGATGATGCCGACCGGGATTTCTTCGAGCTCATCCTCTCGGTCTCGGGTATCGGACCGAAGACAGCGCTCTCGGTATTGCGCAAAGCGCCGCGCGAGACGCTTGAAGGCGCCATCGGCATGCGCGACCTTAACTATCTGACTAAGGTCGTCGGTCTCGGCAAAAAAGGCGCGGAGAAAATGCTGGTCGAACTCGCCGACAAGATTGGCCCGCACTCGCACTCGAGAGAAGACGGAGAAGTGTTCGATACGCTCGTCGCGCTCGGCTACACCGAACGCGAAGCACGGAAAGCGCTGCAGAATATTCCGGAGAATACCGTCGGAAAGGACGCACGACTCAAGGCGGCGCTCTCTGCGCACTAGCATGTATCGCGCTATAAATACGGTAGTTCTTTTCCTGAAACGATTCGTGCCGGAGCCGGTGGTCGCACTACTTCGTACGCCCTATCACTACCTCGTGAATTTTCTCGCCGCGCTTGGCGCCGGGTTCCCCGCCCGAAAACTGGTTGTCATAGGCGTGACCGGCACCAAAGGGAAATCGACGGTATCCGACCTCATCTACGCAACGCTGCTCGACGGAGGCTATGCCGTCGCCGTCGCCTCCACTATCCGCTTTGCGATTAAAGACCAGTCCGAGCCGAACCTCTTTAAGATGACGATGCCGGGACGCGGATTCATTCAAGATTTCCTCAGCCGAGCGGTACGGGCAGGATGCACGCATGCGGTCGTCGAAATAACGTCCGAGAGCACGCTTAATTTCCGACACCTCTTTCTTGATCTTGATGCGCTGGTGTTCACGAACCTCCAAAAAGAACACATAGAATCTCACGGCTCTTTTGAGAAATACGCGGCCGCGAAAATGAGAATTGGAAAAAGTCTTGTCACATCAAGAAAGCGGCCGCGCGCAATTATCGCAAACGCAGACGATCCGGCGAGTGCACCCTACTTGGCACTGCCCGTCGAGAAAAAACTGCCCTTTTCTTATACCGATGCTAAGGACGTAGAACTGTTACCGGGGCGAGTCGGATTTATCTTTCGGGGCGTGCATTTCCGCCTGCAGCTCCCAGGCAGCTTCAATATTATGAACGCGCTCGCGGCGGCGAGCGCGGCGCAGTTTGCAGGCTTATCTCTTGAAAAGAGTGCTGCCGCGCTTGCGAAACTCGAGCGTGTTCCGGGGCGAACCGAACGCATTGACGTCGGACAGGATTTCTACGTCGTTGTTGATTATGCTCATACGCCCGACTCCCTTGCGGCGCTCTATGCCGCCTATCCCGGGAGAAAAATCTGCGTCCTCGGCAACACCGGCGGCGGCCGTGATACGTGGAAGCGTCCGGAGATGGGCCGCATCGCGGACGCGTCATGTGAAAAGGTCATTCTCACGAATGAAGACCCCTACGATGAAGATCCGCGCGCCATTGTAGAGGCGATGGTGCGTGGGATGGGGCGTCCACCCGAGATCATCATGGATCGACGCTCTGCCATACGTACTGCGCTCCGCACCGCGCGTCAGGGCGACACCGTCCTCGTGAGCGGTAAAGGCACCGATCCTTTCATTATGGGAGCGCATGGAACAAAAACTCCTTGGAGCGATGCGCGCGTTGTCCGCGAGGAGCTTGAGCGACTTCTCGTGGAACTTTGATATCATTGCCCTATGGAGCATGATGCGTGGTTTTTTATAGGAGTCTTCGCCTTTATATTTATCATTTGGATTGCAAGCGGCGGACCCTTACGATCACCCGCAATTAATACCCCACCTCTTCCATCTTTCACTGCTTCCACAAGCACGTTTGGTGGTAGTAGGACGTATCTACAACTTCCTCAGTCGCCCTATGGCGTTGGCAATCAAGTTGTCTGTCTCCCGGGCTCGACTGATTGTTCGGGAACGGGGGTATCCGGAACCTCAGCGTCAACTCCCGTTCCGAGCGGCGTTCCCGGCGTTACTTTCTCTCCTCCCTCTCCCTACAGAAATATTGTCTCCATAAACAACTACGTCGCGAACGCCAGTTCGTCCGATCCTAGCACTGAATATGTCCAGATACGTGTAGCGCAGGACGCGAGCGCGGCTGTTGATATCACCCACTGGGTATTACAGAGTGGGGCGACCGGAAATGCGGAAATAATTCCCAAGGGGACCCAGGTACCGACCTCGGGTGTGGTGAATGCCACCGACGATATTGTGCTTCAGCCGGGCGATAGCGCGATTATTGTTTCCGGCGAGTCGCCCGTCGGTGCGTCCTTTCGTGAAAATAAATGTATCGGCTACTTCAGTGGCTTCCAGATATTCTCTCCGTCCCTGCCCCAAAACTGTCCTTCGGCTTCGAGCGAACTTTCTTCCCTCTACGGCACTCCCTACATCCACGACCCGTCTTGTATCGACTACACGAACTCTCTTTCGCGTTGCCAGACGGCAGTGGCGACGCAGTCCTCTAATCTTTCTCTCACGTGCCAGGATTTCCTGGAAAATTATATTAACTACAACGGCTGTCTGAACACTCACCGCAACGACTCGGACTTTAACGGCACTGTCTGGCACATCTATCTCGGGCGTAAGACTTCCATGTGGCGTAGTAAGTATGACGTTGTGGAGCTTCTCGATGATCGAGGGAAAACAGTAACGTCTTTCAACTACTAGAAGATACGGGCAGTAGGTGGTAGAAATATCAGTACGAGGAGGGTTCGGTGCCCGTACCGTTCGCGCCCGTATGGATTATCATACAAACGCTCGTTCGGCGGGAACAAAATCAAGCAGACTTGTTTTGTTCCACCTCACTTCGCGCCCGTAGCTCA
>VFSW01008317.1_pt1 | contig 14915 bp, 16 predicted proteins | sample 5358111 | NCBI WGS metagenome assembly VFSW01 (sample SAMN11554181, study PRJNA540505) | mine drainage metagenome | isolation source: sediment from site ElyBrook_90M | place: USA: Ely Copper Mine, Vershire, VT | collected 2017 | reverse complement strand
GGAAAAATTCCGCCTGGGTCCTCAGGGTTTGGAGGGAAGGACGGCGGGAGGGTTGATGGGCGGTGGAACGGCAAGGAGTGGCGGAGCGATCGGTTCTTCGGGTGGTGGAAAGGGACGGGTGGAGGGAGCGGCCGGAAGGACCGGCTCGGAGGGACGGTAGGGAAGTGGTGGGCGGTCCGCTTCCATCGGCCGCAGCGACGGGGATGGATGGTTGATCGATCCCCGGCGGTCCAGCGTCGGGGGCCGATCGCTAGAAGGTCGGATCCCTTCCACACCCGGAAGGGGTCTCGCCTCTTCCGACGGGGGTTTCCCGGGCGAGGGCGTAACCCCAATCGTCCCGCACCACGGGCAGGGAAGCCCGGGTTCGCGAGGTCGTCCGCACTGCCGACACATGAGGATCGACCAGAGGGCTTCGGAATCCATCTGGGATCACCCCGCCGACGTCGGGTTGTCGGTGAGCCGCACCAGGTCCGATGTCGCCCGGTGAATAAGCCGGACCGCGAGCCAGAAGCCGAAGAGGTAGAGGAGGCCCGCGAACCCGATCCAGGGAACGAGCGGGACCGAAGCGTAGGCGCTCACGGCCGTTCCCGGGGCGATCACGGCGAGGAGCGTGAAGTACGCCGGAGCGCATCCGGCACAACCGGTGATGAATCCCAACGGACTCAGGATCCCGATCGACGCAAGCCGGGCGCGCCACGATCCCGAGCGGGCGGTCTGAGGCGGACACGACTTCGGGCGGATCGCGGTGCCGATCATGATCGACGCCGCCGAGAGGATGGAGAGGAGGGCAAGGATCGTCGGTGCCTCGATATTGAACGTGGCCCAGAGCTGGATCGGTGGCACGTAAATCGTCAGGCTCGGCCAGGCGCCGAACGGTGTGTAGATGGTCGACTGCCCGAAGAGCAGCGGGCCGGTCGTCGTCGCATCCACGAACTGGAGGATGTTCGTTACGAATAGGCCGATCACGAACGACGTGACCCAGACCCCGTGGAAGACGACGCGGCGACCGCGCGTGGTGAGCGTGGCGCGAAGGTGGGGCCAGAGCGGCCAAACGACGAAGGCGAGCAGTGTGCCCACGAACACGAAGAAGAGCAGCGACCCGACCTCCGACCAGGTCCCGGCGTAGTTCGTTATGCCGAGGAAGAGGGGTGCTACGAAGTACTCGAGGAGCACGACGAACTCGAACGCGAGCACCTTCCGGCCGAGGGGGCTCGGTACGGCGCGGAGGAGGACGGGCCGCGGCCCCGGAAGGGAGGTCGCGGCCGCACTCGCGGTGAGATCGTGCATCGGAAGCTCCGGGGGTTAGGTGGAGGGTGGGAGACCCGGACCGGAAGAGTTCGGGGGGGGGGGCGTGCCCGGTCCTGCGGACCGAGTTGGGGACTTGCTCCTCGGGGCCGTTCGCTTCCGGTAGAGGAAGAGGAGGCCAGTCGCCCCTACGAGCCCCATGAGGACGAGGGCCGCGGCCTGGGGGTCGGGCACCCCCGTGAAGATCCAGACGGTCGGACCGGACGTGAGATGCGGAAGGACCACGGAGGAGGAGAGGTTCACCCATGCCTGCGCGACGGCGACCCGCCCGACGCTATCGTTCGTCTCGACGGTCACGAGGAAGTGCCCCGTTCGGTTGTAGAGGTGGGTCTCCCGGGGGGGCCCTCGGGTCCCCGTCTGGTCCCCGAAGCTCCATAGCACCTCGCTCGGGTACCCCCCGCTGCCGCCCGTGACGGTCAACGTCAGGTTGACCGGGACCGGCAATCCTCCGCCCGTCGGCCGGGAGACGGTGAGCGTCGCCACCGGAGGACCCGCCACCGAAAGGGAGACCGACGCGTTCGCGGAGACCCCCGAGGAGTCGGTGACCGAGGCTCGGACCGTGAAGTTGCCCGACGAGTTCGGGCCATAGGTGTGATTCGCCACATAGCCCGTTGACTGACCTCCGTCACCCCAGCTCCAGGTCACGGGGCCGTACGTTCCCGCGCCCCCGATCAAGGTCACGGCCGCTGCCACGCTGAACGGAGAGTCTCCGGAAGTCTGGTTCAACACCGCCTGCATCGAGAATCCTCCGACGCGGACGGTGGTCGATGTGGTCCCCGTGTTCCCGCCGGAGTCCGTCGCCGTGACCGACACATTGAACGTGCCGGCGGTCGCGAACGTGTGAGTCACGACCTGACCCGTGCCGGTCCCACCGTCCCCGAAGCTCCACGTTACGGACTCGTTCGCTCCCGCGCCGCCCATGATTGAGACGATCTCCGTCGTAGCGAGAGGGGGCGCTCCGGCCGAGGGAGAGGTCAGCGCTCGGAGGGTGAGCGAGGACGCGGAGGGAGCGGCCGGCGGGGCGGGCGCGTCGTCGTTCCCCCCGCCCGAATTGACCGGGGTGACGGCTACGAGGAGCTCGGCGATGCCCGCACGTCCGGTCGAATCCGTCACGAAGACGGTGGGCTCGTACGACCCCGTCTGATTGTAGAGGTGCGAGACCGAGGGCCCGCTCGCGGTCGTGCCATCACCGAGGATCCAGGCGAACGTGTACGGACTGGTCCCGCCGCTGCCGCTCGCCTGGAGCGTGGTCTGCAACGGAACTGCCCCGGAGGACGCGGTGGCGTTGACCGTGATGGCGAGGGAACCCGCGGACGGTCGGATGGTGACCGAGGCCAGGGAGCGCGTGATGGCGCCGGTGGAGTCCGCTACCGTGACCGCGACCGCGTAGATCCCGGGCGCGGTGAAGGTGTGGGTGGTCGCGTTCGGCCCGGTCACGGCCGGACCGTCGCCGTACGACCAAGTGTACGCGTACGGAGGCGTCCCTCCGTGCGCCACGGTGCTGAATGATGTTCCGAGCGGTGCGAGTCCCGAAGACGGCGTCGCGCTCAAGGCCGCACGAAGGGGAGCGTTCGACAGCACGGTGACCGTCACGGCGGAACGCCCCGAATTGGCCTTCGCGTCCGTGATGGTCAGGGTGGCGTAGTAGATTCCCCCGAGAGTGTAGACGTGGTTCACGGAGGGTCCGTAGGCGGCCGGGGAACCGTCGCCGAAGTCCCAGCTGAAGTTGTACGGAGCGGTCCCCGAACTCGCGTTGCCGTTCAAGTGGACCGCGAGCGGGGCCGGACCCTGGGTGGTGTTGGCCGACGCCGAAGCGACGGGGAGGTTGACCGGCGGGATGATGTTCAGGATGTAGGCCTGCTGCGAACTGTGTCCGGGACCGCACGAGATCGTGCACCAGATGTGCTGATGGAAGTAGGGCGTGGTGGGCGCGACGAATGCGGCGGAGACCCACTTTCCCACGGGAGCCGCGAGGGACATGAGCTGCTGGCCGGTGGCGTTGAGCTCGATCCCCAGCCCGTGATACGCGGTGCCCCCGATCGACGCGTCCGGTGGGAGGCTCGTCGCGTTGACGTGGACGGTCCAGCCTTCGAACACGTTCCACGCGTTCGTCTCATTGGCCCCGGTCGTTGAATCGACGACCCAGAATCCCCAGTCGTACATCGTGACGTCGAACCAGAGGTCTCCCGAGCTCGCGGGGGCGAACGCCGGGCCGAGGAAGCCGCCGGGACATCCTACCGCCCCCGGGGCATCGCATCGGATGGCCGAGGGGACGAGCGTTCCATAGAGGGAGAGGGCGAGCATCCCGACGAGCGCGACCGCGACCCATCGGCGGGCGGCGTGAAGCAGTGACGGACGCAGGGACCGATTACGATGGCGTGCGTGCCCGGAAATTGCACGGAAGTGCAGCGGGTTCCGGGGTCTCGGTCCCCCGCCCATCGACTTTGAAGGGCGAGAAAGGAGTACACCTGTGTTTTGGTGCGAACTCCGAAATCCTTGGCGCAAGGTCCGACGCGACGGAGTTTGTGTCCGACGCCTGAGAACCTATCCGGAAACGGGCTTCGAACGCGAGGGGAGCTCCGCTGACTTGACGTAGGGACTCGAGCGGCCCTCCACGGCCGCTTCCCCGAGTCCCGTCCCCGTTCTCGACGTGACCATCGCGCCACGCTTCCGTTTACCAGAGGGGCTGTGGGTGAAGATCCAAGCAGTCCTTCCGGCCCATCTTCCACGGCCCCAGGGCGGTCGCCCGCCGAGCGACGATCGGCCGCTCATGGAGGGGATCTACACCGTGACCGTCCCGGGCATCGAGTGGTGCGCACTGCCCCGTTGCTTCGGCCCGAAGTCCACCGTTCACGGACGGTTCCAGGAGTGCGTCCCCCCGAGTCATCCACAAGCTGGGGCAGTAGTGACTCCGAGTTTACGACGAGGAGGCGGGATCAACTGGACCTGAGCGTCCATGGACGGTGCCATGTCCAAAGCCCCCCTCGGGGGAGAGGAGACCGGCCCGAATCCTACCGAGAGGGCGAAGAAGGGCACCAAGCAAAGTCTCCCAACCGACGGGGCGGAGGTCATCCTCGACTCGCCGTGGCCGGGGCCAATCGCAACGACCTCAAGATGGCGGAGGCAACGCTGGAGAACCGCCCGATCCGGCCGCGGAGGGGAACCTCCCGGCACATGTGCTTGGACCCGAGGTACGACTGCTCGGAGTCGCGCGATATCCTCGAGGCCCACGACTTCGTGGCCCAGGTACGGGCGCGAGGCGAGGGGCAGAAGCAGATGGAGCGGAACTCGATGCGCTAGGCCCGCCGCTCGGTGGTGGAGCGGGCCATCTCGTGGATGAACCGGTTTCGGCGACTGCTCATCCGCTGGGAAAAGAAGCTCGAGAACTACCGGGCTCTCGCCGAGTTCGTGTGTTCCTTCGTCGCCCACCGGGCCGCGAGGCTCTGGTAGGTGCCCCGCGCTCTTTCTTCCGGGGGATTCCTGTCGGCCGGGGAGCCGGCGATGTCGAAACGCCGGGGAAAGGAGCTGGGCAGGACGATACGGAAACTCTCGACGATCACCTTGAGGAGATGGTCGGGACGATGTTTCCGATCGCGTGCTCGGGAAGCCGGGAGACAGTCCCGACGAGGGAGGAATCTTCACGGGAAAACGGTGGACGGCCGTGGTGGCGACGAGCCCTCCCGCGACCACCTTCCTCTGTACAGAGTGCTTCCAGAAAGAGGTCGCCAAAGATCACGTGAGGTCTAAGCCGCGTGCACCGCCCGATACCCGGGTTACCGGAAAGGCCCTTAGGCGGGGGGGCGGAGCCGTCCGGCGCTCGGGGAAACGACCGGGTACCGCAGGAGGGCGGCGATCCCGCCGAACGCTTTCTGGAGGAGTTCGCCCTCCTCGCTCTCCGCGGAGATGAGCCGCGCTTCGGCCCCGGAAGCGACCGCGCGCCGGAACAGGCTCTCTACGAAGTCCTCGGTCGATGTCTCCGTCAGCGACCGCTGGCCGCATTTCGGACACGGGCCGTCGAGCACCGCGTCGACTTCCGCGTCGGTCACCGTGCGGGTGAATTCCTGGGCGCAGGAACTGCAGCGGAATGTGACGCGCTGCTGGCGAAGGCCCTCGGAGAGGAGCAGCGTGTCGACCGCCCCGATCTCGAGCGCGTGGAGGACGTCCGCCGGTCCGTAGGCCGCAAGTCCCGTCTCCGCCTTGCGGATCTCGTTGAGCAGGCGTTGGATGATCCGCTTCTCCTCGGTGATCTCGAGCCCGTGGAGGGTCTGCGTCGCCTTTTCGACCAGTTCCTTCAGGCCGTACTCGTCCGTGTAGCCCGTGTCGAAGAGCGGGAGGATGACCTTCTGCTGGAGCTCGTACTGGAGGTAGCTCTCCTTGTAGAAGTACTCCTTCGTGGCTCCCGGGCCTCCGACCAGGATCCCCTTCAGGTTCTCCTTTAGGGGCAGGAACAGCTCCGTCGACATGTCGCCGATCCGGACGAAGAACTCGTGGGCCGCGTGCTCGATCATCCGCTCGAACCGGTGCGCGGACTGGCCCCCCCGGCCGTGCTTGCTGGGCACGAGCGACTGCTTGTTCCGCAGCACCTCGACGCGCTTGCCCCGGAGGAGCCCCAGGGTCGCCTCCGCGCGGTCCATCACGATGAGCCCGTAGGTGTCGGGCTCGTGCACCATCGCGAGCAGCGGGTCGAGGAAGAAGTTCGAGTCGCACCGGTAGAGGTAGGTGTTCAGCGGCTCGGGCGGTTCGACGATGAACGTGACCGGTTCGTTCTTGTCGGCGCCGATCGCCTTGTTCCCGACGAAGAACGCTACGCCGTTCTGGGGCGGCTCCTTGAACTGCCGCACTCGGCCCATGAGCGACTCGATCGCCCACATCACGTTCTTGCGGGTCGTCCGGCTCTTGATGTTCGAGCTCTGGGCGTACTCGTTTCGCAGGTACGCGATGACGTCCGAAATCTGCTTCCCGGGAGAGACGTACAGCGAGATCAGTTCGGTTGCGCGCCCCTTGGCCGCTGCGATCTCGTCGAGCTTGCGCTGGAACGAGTAGCGCGCGAGCTGGAGGTCGGCGGGGGAAGCGCTCATGGCGCCCCCCCTGCACGGGCAGGACTAAACGTCTCGGGGAGGAGCGCGTTGCGCGCACCGGCCGCCCACGGGCGCCGGGGCCCGTCCCCCGGGCGGAGGAGTCAGAGCAATCGGCGAACGTGCTCGTCGATGACGTCCTCTGGGTAGGCGCCCACGATCCGGTCGACGAGTTTGCCCTGCTTGTAGAAGAGGAGCGTCGGAATGCTCATGATCCCGAGGGCGCCCGCCTTCTCCCCGTTATCGTCGGAGTTCATCTTTCCGAACGCGACCTTGCCTTTGTACTTCTCGCTCAGTCGCTCCACCACGGGAGAGACCATCCGGCACGGACCGCACCAGGGAGCCCAGACATCGATGACCACGGCCCCGTTCTCTTGGGCGAACTTGTCGAAGTTGACGCCGCCGATTTCTTGAACCGACATGGAAGCTCCGTCCACTGCCTCGAACGACCGTCGGTATAAATTTGCTTGCTGGCGCTGGGTTCATCGGTAGGTGCCGGCGTGTCCCGCGTGCGTCGCGCGTGGGCCCGGTCGGCGCCCGTCCCACCTCCGTGGCACGGTCCCGGAGCTCCGCCCCGAGCATCGGGGTCCCCCAGCCCAGGCCGGAAGGCGGCCGATCGTTGCCCCGTCGCCTCGGAGTTCGTTGGTCCGGCGGCTCACCGGGTCTCTCGCGTCGCCCGGTGCCCCTCCGGCCGTCTAGGATGAATCGAGGGTTTCCCGAGAGGCTTTTAGTACCGACGAGCCCTTCCTCCCGCCGTGGTCGTAGCTCCCGAAGCCGCCGGGGGCGCCTCCCCTGCATCTACCGGTTCGGGAGCGCTGACGGGCGACGCCGTCCCGTATGTCGACCGTTCGGGGCACCGTTCGTCCCTGATCTCCCCGGCGGCGCGCAAGGACCTCCGGCACCGGATGCTCTTCTTTCGCCAGGCGTCGCTCGACCGGATCCGTCATCTGACCGGCGTTTCGGAGACCGAGCTCCAGCAGTTCCGGCGCGAACTGAAGGAGGGCCACCTCCCCGACCTTCTCCTGCAGCGGGGCGCCGGGATCGCTTTTGCCCGCGAGCTCCCGCAGGGGGCCCTCCTCTACCTGATCGTTCGAGCCGCTCGACCGCATCGGATCGTCGAGACCGGGGTTCGTCCCGGATACTCGACCGCGTGGATGTTGGCAGCCCTCGACGCGAACGGCTCGGGCGAGCTCACCTCGCTCGGCCCGGGCTCCGCCACCGGCCGCTCGACGGGCGTCCGGGACGTCGGCGTCGGCCAGTTCGTCGCGCCGGCGCTCCGCTCCCGCTGGACGCTCGCGCTCGGCAATACGGAGGAGCGGCTCCGAGAGCTCCTCGGCGCGTCGCACGGCGTCGACCTGTTCCTCTACGACAACGGCCCGATCGTCGCGCGAGCCCGCTTCGAGCTCCGCGCGGCCTGGGAGGCGCTCTCCGACCAGGGCATCCTACTTGCCCACCATATCGATGCGAACAGTGCGTGGGCCGATTTCTGCCGACTGCAGGGCCTTCCGCCACAGCTGCTCGACACGGGCCCCCCTCCGATGGGGGCGCTCCGGATGCGCGCCTGAGCAATCCCGGGCCGCCGGCCCCCTAACGCTCGAGCTCCTCAACCAAGTGGATCGACGCCGGAACGATCAACTTCTCGATGGCCGTCCGCACGGCCCGTTCGCTTCCCGGGAGCGCAAAGACCGGCTTCCCCGCGACGAGGTAGAGCGCCGCGCGGCTGATGAGGGCGAGCGGTCCGACTTCCCCGAAGCTGATCGAGCGGTAGAGCTCTCCGAAGCCGTCGAGCTTCTTCCCGCCCATCACCTCGAGCGCGTTGACCGTGAGGTCGCGCGAGCTGACCCCGGTCCCGCCGACCGTCACCGCAACCTCGACCTTCGCATCGGCGAGCCAGAGCTCGAGCTTCTCGCGTACGTCGGCGATCGAGTTCGCGACCAGCGCATAGCGGAGGACCCGATGCCCCGCCTTCGCAAGGAGGTCCCGGGCGAGGTGACCCGAGGGGTCGTCCTCCTCGGTATGCGTGTCCGAAACCGACAGTACCGCAATACCGAGGGCGCGGTTCCCTCCGAGATGGTGGCGGCTCGCGGACGACGGTGCTGATTCGCTCATGGCTCCGTGGGCCCCGACTTCCTCTTGACGGTGACGCGCACCGGCCCGAGGGAGGTCGTGGGATAACGGCCCCGCGCATCCTTCTCGAGGTACTTGACCATGTCCCATACGGTCAGCAGGGCGATGCTCGCGCCGACGAGCGCTTCCATCTCGACACCGGTGCGGTCGACGGTCTCGGCCTCGGCCCGGGCCCGAACCCCCCGAGGAGTGGGTCGGATCTCGACCGAGCTCCGGGTCATCGGGACATGATGGCAGTGCGGGATAAGCTCGGGAGTGCGCTTCATCGCGAGGAGGCCGGCGAGCTCGCCGGCCGCGACCGGGTCGCCCTTCTCGACCTTCCCGGCCCGCAGCGCCCGCCGCGTGGCCGGCGCGAGGGCGAGCTCACCGACCGCGACCGCGAAGCGGTGCACGCGGGGCTTCGCTCCTACGTCCTTTTGACGCGCCACCGCGGCTCACTTCCCGACGGAGCGGCCCGTCGCGACGTGGGCGAGGACCGCCTCGAGCTGGATCCGGTCCGAAGCTCCCTCGGCCAGGCGGAAGTCCACTTCGCCGAGGTACTCGACCAGCCGGACCTTCTCCCGCGGCGGGAGGACCGTGTCCGGGATATCGGGGAGGTAGCTGTGGATCGCCCGCAGCACATCCTCGCCCGAGGCGCCGCGATCGGTGAAGACGCGATAGAGACGCCCCCGGGCCTCCAGGAAGTTCCCCTCGAGCGCGGCACCGAGCATCGCCTCGACCTCGCGGCGCAGCGGCACCGTAGCATACTCCTTCACCGTATCGGCGGTGACGTGGTCCGCGTGCGTCGCAGTGAGCTGGAGCAGGTTGACCGCGCGACGCATGTCGCCGGCGCTCGCGGTGAGCATCGTCTCCATCGCCTCCGCGGAGACCTTCTTCCCCTCGGCCTTGGCGACGCGCTCGAGCTGGGCGCGGACCGCCTCGGTCGAATAGGCGCGGAAACGGAAGACGGCACACCGGGACTGGATCGGGTCGATGATCCGAGAGGAGTAGTTGCACGAGAGGATGAAGCGACACGAACCGGAGTAGCGCTCCATCATCCGGCGGAGCGAGGCCTGCGCCTCGGACGTGAGGTTATCCGCCTCGTCCAGGAACAGGATCTTGAATCCCACCGCTCCGAACGGGGAGGTGCGCGCATACTCCTTGATCGTGGTGCGGACCGTGTCGATGCCTCGGGAGTCCGACGCGTTCAATTCGAGAAAACTCTGCCGCCACTCGGCGCCGAACAGATCCCGGGCGAGCGCCAGCGCCGCCGTGGTCTTGCCCGTGCCGGGCGGGCCCGCGAACATCAGGTGGGGCATCGATCGCTTTTCCGCATACGACCGAAGCAGGGGTACGATCGCCTCCTGGCCGACCATCTCCTTGAGCGAAGCGGGGCGGTACTTTTCCACCCAGACCGCTTCCGTCGCTCGGTCGGCCATTCCGTCCCCTCCGCCGTCTTGCGGGGTCCCTAATTACGATTACTCGACCCCGATGCCGCTTCCGCGCGCGCCGCTTCGCCCCATCGTCCGCCGAGGGCCGCCTCGTCCCCCAGATGACGGTCGAGCGATTCCGCGAGGACTCGCCCGTACTGACCGAGCGCTTGCCGATGACCGCCGTGGTCCTCCCGGGCGACCACCCCGAAGAACCACCAGAGCTGCTCGACCGATGTGCGGAACCGCACGTGATCGGCAGCGACGACGCGTGCCAAGACCGCCGCGTCGGGCGCGAGCTCCTCCGGGTCCGGAACCCCGCTCGCCCGCACGTGGGCTCGGATCGCCGCACTCACCTGGGCCAGCAGGTCCCGCAGCTCCTCGAGGGGGCACGGTTCGAGAAGGACGAGGGCACAGCTGAGCCGGTCGAGCCGGCGAACGAGCCCTGCGAGGTCCGTCGAAGGCGCGCAAGGGTTCCCTTGGCGCCGCCGAAGGGACACGCCGGGGGACGGAAGAGGGATCGGAAATCCGTTGCGCCCGTACTCCGCCGACCGCTTCGGTGGTCACTCCTCGTGAGTGACCGGCGTGCGTCTCGACCAAGGCCGAGCCCGAGCATCCCCCTCGCGATGAACGCCCTAACCTGCCGAGCGCCGATCGAGAGCGCCGTCCTCCTTCGAACGACCGAGATCTCGGCCGCCCCGAGCCGGGCCTATCCGGGGTCCGAAACGACACGGGTCGCCGCCCTTCCGTTGGGAGGGAGGCGCCACGACGGACCACGCCGATCGCTCCCGATCTGGCCGTTCCGCGACTCCGTGGGTGGGCCGGGCGCCAAATAGGACGGGGTGTTCCCTTCTCCGTGTCCCCGACCGAGCCTTGGGTCCAGGAAGGGCACGCGACGGTCCATGGCCACCGACTCTACTGGAAGTCGGTGGGCGGCTCCGGCCCGGCCGGTACGGTCGTCATGCTCCACGGCGGGCCGGGCGCCACGCACGACTATCTGGCCCCGTTTTCCGATCTCGCCCGCCACGGCTACCGGGTGGTGTTCTACGACCAGATCGGGTGCGGGCGGTCCGACCGAGCGGAGTCCGCCGAGGAGTATTCGGTCGACCGAGACGTGGAAGACCTGAACGAGCTCCGCGAAGTCCTGGCGCTCGACCGGTTCCATCTTGTCGGCTCCAGTTACGGCGGCTTGTTGGCCATCGGCTATACCCTCGCTCACCCGGAGCCCGTGAAGACCCTGGTCAGCGTGAGCGGGCTTGCGGACGTTCCGCTCGCGGTCCAGGAGATGCAACGGCTCAAGCGCGAGCTGCCGCCGTCGATCCACTCGGTGCTCGAGCGCCACGAGTCGAAAGGGGAGTACCAGCATCCGGAGTACTTGGCGGCGGTGCACGAGTTCTATCGGCGCCATCTCTGTCGATTGCCGGTGTGGCCGGCCGAGCTCGCGTACTCCCTCGAGCACACCAGCATCCCCAAGTACGGGACGATGAACGGGCCGAACGAGTTCACGATCGTGGGGACGCTCCGCGATTACGACGCGACCCCCCGACTTCGCGAGATCAGGACCCCGACGCTGGTCACGGTCGGGCGGTATGACGAGGTGACTCCTCGGGTGGCGCGGTCGATCCACGAGCAGATCTCGGGTTCGGAGCTCCGAGTGTTCGACGAGAGCTCGCACACCGCCTTCTGGGAGGAGCGGAGCCGGTACTTCGCGGCGCTCCGCGGGTTCCTTTCCCGCCACCCGTGACCCGACCAAGCCCGCAGCCCGAGTCCCGCTAGGCAGGGGGTGTCACGGGCGCGGCCTGAGTCGGGACCGACGCCCGGCGCGCGAGAGCCCGGTGCAGCCGGAAGAGTAGGTACGCGTAGAGGGCGCTCACCGCGAGGATGCCGGGAAAGAGGAGCTCGACTGCGATGTCCCAGGCGAAGAGGGGCGCGAACATTCCGACAGCGAAGTAGAACTTCGACAGGTCGAGCTGCTCCTGACCCACGCGCCCGAGAACGACCGCGAGGGCGACGAGATTCACTCCGACCAGCACGGCGGCCGCCGCGATCGCGGGCACCCTCGGGTCGGCCGAGAACACGAGCATCGCGACCCAGACATCGAAGCCGAGAGATCCCGCTACGACGAGCCCGAGCCTTCCGACCCGCCGGGGCCCGGGCCGTACCGAAAGAAGGTCCCGCGGCGCCCACGTCGCGAGCGCCAACAGGCTTCCCTCCACGGCGAGGAAGAACGCCAATATCGGCAGGCTCGGGCCATGTCCGACGAGGAAGGCCCAGAACGCGACGACGACGAGGAATACCCCGCCGATCCCAACGGTCAGCCCACGGTCGAGCCAGCGCGCTTCCTTTGCGCCGGGGAACCAGAGCTGCGTCAGCAGGATCGGGAGGGCGATCGAGTAGGTCGCGTGGAAGGCCGTGAGCCCGAGGGCCCATAGCCAGTTCACCCCGAAGAGATGGCCGTACCCCCCGAGCGCGCCCACGACCCCTCCGGGAGGCGCGAAGAACGTGTGGACCGCGAACCCCTCCTCCGCGATGCCGTAGGCGGCCCCAAGCAGGAGGATCGATGCCCAGCCCTTGCGAAAGACCACCGCGAACTCGCGGATCAGGAGGGCTCCCGTCCCGTAGAGGGCCACGATGCCGATGAAGGAGAAGGCGAAGGCCGCCGGGTCCGTAACGAGCGGAGCAATGGGCGTCGAACCGGTCAGAAGCTCGGGGATCGTCGGTGCCAGCAAGAGCAGCGCGATCGCGGGTAGCCGTGGACGGATGAGGAGACGCACGCGTGCTTCTCGTGCGCCCTCCTACATGAAACGTGCGACCGTCGCGGGGGCGGTACCGCGTTATATCGGGTCGCGGCCTCGCCGACCCAGGGGAGGGTCCGTGCGGGAGATCCTGGCCCATGTTCCGTTCCGTGGAACGATCCGCGAGCGCGCGGTCGAACCGTACCTGCGTCTGCTGAAGGGGCTGCGCGCGCGCCGACGGGTCCGAGGCGTACTCCTCGACATCTCGAGCGGCGGAGGGGAGGTGATCGCCTCGATGGACCTCTACCTCGCGGTGAAGCGGCTCGACCAGGTGAAGCCGGTCTTCGCCTCGATCGGATCGATCGGTGCGTCGGGAGCGTACATGGCCGCGCTCGGCGCGCGACGTATCTTCGCCTACCCCGAGTCCGAAGTGGGCTCGATCGGCGTCGTCTATCCGCACCTCGCGGTCCGCGATCTCGTCCGACGGCTCGGTATCGAGCTCGAGCTCATCCACGCGGGGATCCACAAGGATGCCTACCAGGGATACCGACCGCTGACGGACGAGGAACGCGGAAAGCTCCAGGGGATCGCGAACGAAAGCTACGAGGAGTTCGTCACGCTCGTCGCCCGGGAGCGCAAACGGCCGGTGGAGGAGATCCGCGCACTCGCGACCGGAGAGTTCTGGACCGGCAGCCGCGCGCTCCAGCTCGGCCTCATCGATGCGCTGGCCGACCGGGAGGCCGCGCTCGACGAGCTCGCGCGGACGACCGGCGTCCCGGCCCGCAAGGCCGTGCGGGTGCTCCCGCCGCGCCCGCTCCTCGACCGGTTCCTCTCCGGAGGGCAGAACGACCTGGGCGGGGGTCTCCTCGGCCGGTTCCGCGACGCGGTCGAGGACGCCGCGCTCGACCTCGGATCCGTTTCGCTGCGGCGCTGACCGGATCCGGGTCGCGAGCCGTTAAATAGCGCCCCGGCGCTCCGCGGCCACCGAAAGGATGCCCGACAGAAACCGCCGGACCGGCTTCTCGAGCGCGGCCGGTCTCATCCAGTACTACGACATGGAGGAGACCCGCGCGCTGAAGATCAACCCCTACATCGTGATGGGGCTCGGGCTGGGCGCCGCGATCTTCGTCTCGATCCTGAACTGGCGCCCGATCTAAACGGAGCGCCCTAAGTAATTGCGCATAGTCGGCGCAGGGTCTCGTTCCCCCTCCGCCAACCCTCGAAGGTGTGTTCCACCACCGTGGTCACGTCCTCGAGCTTCGGGAAGTACCGGTTGTGCAGGCACGTTCGCCGGGTGAGCTTCCATACTCGCTCGATCGGATTCAGCTGGGGGCTCGCAGCCGGGAGGAAGGAGAGCTCGAAGCGTGGCGTCACTTCGTGACGCCACTCCTTGTGGAGTCGGGCGTGGTGGTATTGCGCGTTGTCGGTGATTACCACGACACGGCGCGGGCCTCGCGTGCCTTCCCGGTAGAATTGATGGAGGAATCGAGTGCAGCTGACGTTGTTGAACATGCCCTCCTCCCGTAGGTAGATCAGCTTCCCATCTCGCAGTCGAACGGCTCCCCAGTAGCCCACGGACTTGTGGGTCCAAGCGTGGAGGAGGACAGGGTCCCGGACCTCCGGAGGGACCCACATCCGGCATCGGGAACCGTGCTGTTGAAAGTGGACCTCGTCCATCGCCCAGAGATCCACCGAGGGATCCTCGCTCAGCGCCTCGAGTTTTTTTTGTGGGCCGCCTGAAGAACTGGGTCACCGTGGGAGAGCATCGGACGTGGCTTTCTCAGACGGAACCCGAGCCGACGGAAGAGTCGCTGGCACTGGCGCACTCCCAGATCGACCTCGAACTGATGCTCGAGGTACGCGGAGAGGGTCTTGCCATCCCAAAGGGTCCCGGAGAGCCCCACTCCCTCGGGCCGCTTTCGTAAAGCGACCTCCACCGCGTGCATCTGGGTCTCGGTGAGACGGCGTGGCCGACCGGGGCGATCACCCTCCGCCAGGCCCGAGAGCCCCTCCTCCTCGAACCGTCGGACCCAGTACTGGACGGTTCGAGGAGAATCTCCGAGCATTCGACTGACGTCGGGGGCTGTCATGCCCTGAGCCACGAGAAGGAGCCCGTGGAGGCGGTGGTCGTACCGGGATTCGTCGGACCGACGAATTTCATCCTGGAGGGCGAGGATCACATTCTCGGCGTCGGGGACGGTGAGCGGGCGCATAGGACCTCGAAGGTCCCATACACTCGCAATTATTTATGACGCTCTGTTTAG
>VFSW01008316.1_pt1 | contig 14916 bp, 11 predicted proteins | sample 5358111 | NCBI WGS metagenome assembly VFSW01 (sample SAMN11554181, study PRJNA540505) | mine drainage metagenome | isolation source: sediment from site ElyBrook_90M | place: USA: Ely Copper Mine, Vershire, VT | collected 2017 | reverse complement strand
CCGCCGCGCGCGGTCGGGATGTCGCCCTGCGGGAGCGGGACGTGCTCGCCCGAGAGAAAGATGCGGTCGTGCGGGAGAGAGACACCGCGACGCGCAGTCGGGATGCCGCCCTGCGGGAGCGGGACGCTTATGAGCGGGCGGCGGCCGACGTTGAAACCATCGCCGCGCGGGAAGCGCAGGCACTGGCGCAGCTTGCTGAAGTCAACGTGGTGCTTGAAGATCTTCGTGGGCGGTTGGACTCTGCCCGAGAGTCGCACGCCATGGCGCTCCGCGCGGCCGAAGACGACCACGCCGAAGAGTCCGCTGCGCTTCGTGCGGAGATCAAAGCCATGGCAATCCGGCACACGGCGGAACTCAACGCCGCGGCAAGCCAGCACACCGCAGAACTCAACGCCGCGATAAGCCAGCACACCGCGGAACTGAACGCCGCAGCAGAACAGCACACCGCAGAACTCAACGCCGCGACGGACCAGCTCACCGGGGAACTGAACGCCGCCCCCCCCCCGCACCCCGCGGAACCCCACGCCGCGACGGACCAGCACCCTGCAGACCTCCACGCCGCGATAAGCCAGCACACCGCTGAACTGAACGCAGCAGCAGAACGGCGCACCGCGGAACTGAACGCCGCGGCAGATCAGCACACAGCAGAACTCACAGCCGTAAGAATGGACGTCATGGCTGCGGAGGCCCGGGCGTCGGCCGCGGAGGCGCGGTACACGGCACTGGAGACGGTGCTGGAGACAGAACGGGCTTCGCGTACGGGGGAACTGTCGTCGGTGCGGGCGGAGTTGACAGAGGCGCTCGCGAAGGCCCGCGGAGAGTTTGACGTGGAGGTTACCGCGCTGAGAAAGGTCTGCGAACGGGCGGTGGAGTCGGCAGCGGCGGCAACGGCGGCACAGGCGCGGGCCGAAGCGGAAGCGCACGAGGCGCGGGAGTCTGTCACGCGACGGGTGGCGGAGGCGGTGGAGGCGACGGAGCAACGGGGGGAGGACGCCGCGCGAAAGATTCATGAGGCTTACGGGACAGAGCTCGCGGCGCTGCGGAATGCACACGCGGAAGAGACCCGGGCGATGCAGGATGCCCACGATCGGGAGGCGAGGGTGCTGAGGGAGTCGCTGGACACTGTGGCGGCAAAGTCTGATGCCGTGGATGGGCGGGTGCAAAACCTCCTGCGGGCGGTAGAAACCGCAGCGTCGGAGCGCACGAAGCTTGAAGAAGAACTCGAAACCGCCAGGCTGGCGATCACGCACAGGGCCGAGGCTGCGGCCAAACGGATCGCTGCGCTGGAAAACTCGCTGGCAGAGGCTACGGCGAGCAGGGATCGGTACGCACAGAAACTGTCGTCGGCCATGGAGCGGGTGCGGGCGACCCGGCGGGAGGTGTCGACAACGGCGGACGGCGTGGCGGCAGAGGCCAGGGCGTTGAGTACCCTGGTGGGGAGGCTCACGGCGCGGTGGGTGATGGACGGGGCGAGGGTGTCGGCCATGCAAAAGGGACACTCGGAGCCCGAGGCGGGGGACGTGGACGAAGCGCTCTCGTGGGTGGCCGACGAGGTCCCCGAGGCCGTGGCAGAAGAACTCTGGGCAGCGCGGGAGTCCCTGGTGGCACAGTGCCTCGGGCGGGCGTAATCGCGCCATCCAAAGAACGGGTGGGGGAGTTGTGGGGAGGCCCAGCGTCGTACGACAGCCCGACAGCGCGTCCAGATCTCACTCGGGCGGTGTTGAGACAACTGTTCCCGAGTTGGGTACGGCGTCGGGGTGGAGAGCATGGGCGAGGATCGTCGCGGCCTCACCGATGCGTGGCCCTTGTCGGATCAAGACGGGATTGGCGATGCGGACAACATGGTGGTCACGCACCGCGGGGACGGTCGTGCGTGTGGCCCAGGCATCGGCAAGTGTTCCAGAGTTCTCGTGCCACGTGAGGTCGATCACGTACTCGGGAGACCACCCGAGAACCTGTTCGATGGAAGCCATGGGATACCGGTTGGACGTACCAGGAACAACGTTGTCTCCCCCAGCGATTGCCAGGATCTCGTCAAACCACGACCCCGGTCCTGCAACCACCATGGGCCGCTGGGAGAACACCGCGAGGACTCTCGGACGTATTTTTCCGCGTACGGCAGTACGCACTCGAGCGATGTCACCCGCGATGCGCGCATGCAAAGCCTGGGCAGCTTCTTCACGGTGCACGAGTGCGGCAAACAGGTCGATCGACGACTGTACTTCCGCGATGGATTCGACTTCGGGAAAAAGCACCCGCACACCCATGGCGTGCACCCTGTCGATGACGGCACGGTTGATGGGGCCCTGGACCCCCACGAGCGCGTCGGGATGCAACGCAACGATCGCTTCGAACGACGGAGAGATCATCCCGCCCACAGCGGGAAGATGCGCGGCTTCGGGGGGGTAGTCATCGAAGCCCGAACCGCCGACAATGCGGTCGCCCGCGCCAAGGGCGTAGAGGGTCTCGGTGGCGCTCGGAACCAGCGAAACAATCCGACGCGCGGCGGGCTCGACGCGCGCGTCCCGGAGGGCGCCGCCTGAAGAAGCGCCGGATCGTCGGTGGCATCCCGAGACAATGTCTAGCGCCAAGAGGGCCCCAAAGACGAAAAGAGCGGGGCGCAGAGCGCTGGAAAAAGACATCAGGGGCTCGCGGGAAGATCCGTGAGGGTGGCGAGCGCCGACGTGATCCGGCGGAGGGCGTCGTCGATCGCGGCCACGCTCACGGCGTAGGACAGACGGATGTGCCCCGGTGCACCAAAGGCCGTGCCGGGAACCACGGCGACGTGTGCCGCGTCGAGGAGCCATGCGGCGATGGCTTCGTCCGTGGCAAGCACGGTGCCCTCGGGCGTGCGCGCACCGAGCCAGCCGGTCACTTCGGGAAAAGCGTAGAACGCCCCCTCGGGAAGGGTGCAGCGCACGCCCGGAAGCGCGCGCAGTCCACGCACGATTCGGTCGCGACGGGCTTCAAAGCTTACGACCATGGAGGTGAGGTCTGCCGCGGGCGAGCGCAGGGCTTCAACCGTAGCCCATTGGGACATCGTTGCCGTGCTCGTCGCGCCTTGGCCTTGCACGGCGTCCAGCGCGCGCGCGAGGTGCGGCGGCGCGAGCGACCAGCCCACGCGCCAGCCCGTCATCGCATAGGTCTTGCTGACACCGTCGACAACGACGGTGCGAGCCATGAGATCCGGCGCTACGGAGACGATGGAGCGCTGGACAAAGGCGTCGTACACCAGCCGACCGTAGATCTCGTCGGTGATGATCCAGCAGTCGTGCCTGCGGAGGACTGCAGCGATGGCCGTCATCTCCGCGGCGTTGAACGTCGCCCCCGTGGGGTTGCACGGAGAGCATAGAACCACGGCCTTGGTGCGCGGGGTGATGGCCGCCGCAAGAGCGTCCGGTTGGATCTTCCAGCCCTGGTCAAGGGTGCTTGGGACGAACACCGGGACCGCGCCGGCCATGCGTACCTGTTCGGGATAGCTCACCCAGTACGGCGCGGGGATCACCACTTCGTCGCCGGGTTCGTACAAAGCCATGGCGAGATTGAACAAGGCCCCCTTGGCACCCACGCTCACCGTGACATTCTCTTGGGTGTATCGAACCCCTCGTGCGTCCGAAGCACTCGCCGCGATCGCTTTTCGCAACTCGGGAATCCCACTCACGGGCGTGTACCGCGTGCGCCCTTCGTGAATGGCCCGCACCCCTGCCGCGCGGATGTTCTCCGGCGTGTCAAAGTCTGGCTCGCCCGCCCCGAACGAAATCACGTCCACGCCACCCGCGCGAAGTTCTTGCGCGCGCGCGTTGATCGCCAGCGTCACGCTGGGTGCGATCGAAGACATCCTGACTGCAAGCGCGGTCGGCATCAACCTCCGCTCGCGATCATACCACGGGTCCGTGCGTGTTCCGCTTCACCGTCAGCACCGAACACGGCGCCAGCCGCACGACGTTTTCCGCCACGCTCCCAAGCAACAGACGGTTGAGCCCCGTGCGACCGTGCGTCCCAAGCACCACGGCGTCGACATGGTGTGTCCCCGCCTGCGTCGCAATCTCCTGGGCCGGGTGCCCGTGCGTCGCAGCGTACCGCACCTGAATCCCGGCTCCCATCGGACGGTCTCCGCGAACGGTGTCCACCATCCGCCGCAGATCGTCCACCGCGTGCTCCATGTTACTCAGCGCCCGCACCTCATCGGGCTGCGGCGAAAGCACAGTCAACACTAGAATCTCCGTCGGTCCAGCGCGCTCGGCAATCTGCAACGCCGTCGCAAGCGCAGCTTGTGAAGACTCTGAAAAGTCCAAGGCGACCAGCAGTCGGAGCATGGACCCTCGCGTCAACTCCGCGGACTACGAGTGCTTTTGTACGTCGTCTTCCCGGGCATGTTCGTCTGGAGGGTGCTCTCCGCTGGCGTCTTTCAGCCCGCGCTTGAAGTTTGCGATGCCTTCACCAATGCCCCTCCCCAGTTCGGGAATCTTCCCCGCGCCGAAGATCAGCGTGACCAGCACCAGGATCAACAGAAGCTCCGGCGCACCCATTCCGAACATCGTTGTACCCTCGCTGGCGCACGGCACCTTACCGTACGCTGTCGTTCATAGCACCCGGCGACGGCTCCAAGCAACGCCGTGACGCGTCAATTCCGTGGCAAGCACGGACGTCAACGCCAACGCAAGCGTCACCCCCCACACCCCTCGGGGAGTCTCCTCTGCCATGGCAAGCCACTGTCCCACCCGCGCCATGAGCACCATTGCGACGACGGGGAGCACCGAAGCCTGGGTCACGCACCGCGCCCATGACCCCCGTGTTGAGAGCGCCAGCATCGCAGCCCACACGCTCGCTGACCAGGTAAGTACGCCCCAGAGCATCCTCGCTGCGTGCCTTCGGGTGGGTGCTACGCGTGCGCTTCCAAAGGGGTCCGTGAGATCTTCGGCGACAAGGTCCTCAGGGGGCCTTGGCGCCGGGAGGCCAATCGTCACACGCCCAGCCGTCGCACGCACGCCCTCGGGCGAGACCCCCGTTGCCCCGACGAGTGCAACCTCGATCCTCCCGTGGGGTTTTTCTCGCAGGGTGTATCCCCGTGCGCTCACCGTCGCGACCCCCGCGTCCGTCCCGTTTGCAATGTACAATCCGCCTCGCGTACCCCTTGGTGCCGCGAACACCACCCCCGGGAGAAACTCCACCTGACCGTTGCGTTCAAGCACCCCTGCGGCGGCGTGGACGGCGAGTCGGCCACCGGCGTGACGCATCGCCCCTGCGATCCAGGGCTCACCCAGGATGCCAACGCCTAACACCATCACCGCGGAGACAAACGCCACGGGGCGTACGGTACCCGCTACGGTGTCCTTGGTAACCCCGTGAGAGGCAAGCACACGCACGGCACCGTGGTGGTTCATCCGGGCGAAGGTGACGGCGACGGCGACGGCCAGCACCGGTGGCGCGAGGGTGTTGGTGAGAAGGGCCATTGCCCCGCACAGCAAGATGGCCGTGTCCCAACCCGGTGTTCCCGCCGCGAGGAGAAGCGGAAGCAACCGCGTAGCCTGGGCCATGGCCGCCATCGGAACAGCCAACGCAAGGAGTTCTCCCGTCAATCGAACAATGGCCCGGGTCACAAAAAGTGTGTGCCGCACGAGACCCCCCCGTGGGTACTCCCCGGGATGTGACAACGGTGTGGTATAGCCCGACCTCCATGCTCGGCTTGGCATCATCAACCGACCCCCGATGGATCGACGCTGCGTTGTCTGACCTCGACGCATTGCTTGTCGACCATCTGCACTGCGAGATCAAGGCAGCCTCCAACGCGATGGCCCTGGTGGCGCGCTACCCGATGCACCCGCGGCTCGTCGCCGAGCTCACAGAGCTTGCCCGCGAAGAGCTTACGCACGTCCAGCAAGTGTCCACAGCGCTGAACGCCCGCGGGACAAGGGCGTATCCTCCCACGGAAGATCCATACGCCAAAGCCCTTCGACGTGCGACGGGGGACGGTCTCGGAGAGCCCTTGTTGGACAGACTCACCGTGGCCGCACTCATTGAAGCGCGGTCGTGCGAGCGCTTGCAGTTGTTGTCAAAGCACGCACCCACCGAGCCATTGTGCCGTTGGTACGCCGAGTTGTTTACATCCGAGGCAAGGCACTACCGACTGTTTGCGTCGTTGGCCGAAGAGATCGCCGGGGGCGCGAGAGCGAAGGAGCGCCTGGTGACCCTGGCCGAACGCGAAGCCGAAATCGCTGCGTCCCAGCCGTTGCGCGCACGGATCCACTGACCCGTGTTTCTAAAGGCTCCGTAGGACGAAGTACAAGATGTCGTAGAGACAGTGGGTCCACGCGGCGATGGCAAAGCCTCGCACGCGGTAGATCACAGCGAAGACCACGCCGCAGAAAAACCTGAAGAGAAAAGTGTCGAGCCGCAGGGGGTCGCCCAGCGGCGGGAGGTAGTGCACGCCCGAAAACACCGCGGCGGAGAGCAGTGCGGCCGTGGGCAGGGCCACCCAACGGTGCACCCTGGGGGTGAGCAATCGTGCAAGACCGCCAAAGATCCCCACGCGGAACACCAGTTCTTCATGGAGGCCGGCACCGGCCGAGGCGACGATCTGTGCCCAGAGACCCGCCGTGTCGAGGACGCCCAGGCCGAGTTCACGAATCGCAGCCCCGATGAGGCCCGCGGTGAGTACAGCGTAAGTCATGCTTTCGGCGAGGACGGGCACAAGCATCCGCGGGTGCAACCGTGCTTTGCGTCGGGCGACGAGGGCCATCGCGCTCAGCACCACGGCGACGCTTGCCGTACCCAGGGCGTACAGCCCGAGAGAGCCATGTGCGAGCGCGAGACCCGTGCGGGTCATGAAGTCCGCGCCGTTGCCGACCCACCCGATGACACCGTCGGGCCCACGCCTGAACTGCGTCAGAATTCCAAGTTGGTAGACAAGAAACAACGGCAGGACAAGAAACACGTCGGTGAGCGGATCGACCTTGCTCCGCATGTGCGCCCGCAACGGTCGTGCCGTCGGTAGAATCCTCGCCATGCGCTCTCGCATCGTCGGTTGCTTCATCCCATGCATGCCTCTCGCAAGAGTCTGCCATGGTCTCCGCGAGGGGACGTGCCATGGACCTCGCCAAGTCCGTACGCGTCCGTCAAGGTACGCCAAACTCTTTGATCTTGTACAGCAGCGCGCGGTGCGAGATCTCAAGGAGCTCAGCCGCCCGCGTGCGATTGCCCTTGGTCTTTTCAAGCGCCCTTCGGATGAGAATTTCTTCGATCACCCGGGTTGTCTTTTTGATGGACAAAGTGCCCTTTTCGAGTTCCGCAGCGACGGGATCCGTCGGCTCCCGGATGCGTGGATCCAGGTCGCCAAGTTGCAGGACCGTCCCTTCGGCCAGCACCATTGCCCGTTCGATGGCGTGTTCAAGCTCGCGGACGTTGCCCGGCCAGCCGTACTCCGACAGCGCACGCATCGCTTGCGGATCGACCCCTTGAATGGACATCCCCAGCCGCTCGTTGAAGCGGTTGACAAAGTGATCGATCAGCAACGGAACGTCCTCGCGCCGCTGCCGCAACGGCATGATCGTGATGTGCAGCACGTTGAGCCTGAAGTACAGGTCTTCGCGAAAGCGACTGGCTTTGACCTCCACCGCAAGGTCTCTCGCCGTCGCAGCGACGATCCTTACGTCAGCACGCCTGTCCTGCGTCTCGCCCAGCCGCCGAAACGTATTCTCCTGCAAGATTCTCAGGAGCTTTACCTGTAGCCCCAACGGGAGATCCGCGATCTCGTCGAGAAACAGCGTGCCTCCTTCGGCTTCTTCAAACAATCCGCGCTTGTCCGACGACGCGTCCGTGAAGGCGCCCTTCTTGTGGCCAAACAGCTCACTCTCGATGAGGTTCTCGGGGATGGCGCCGCAGTTGACCGCGACAAAGGGACGGTTGACCCGCGGCGACCGCAAATGAATCGACCGCGCGACGAGCTCCTTTCCGACACCCGTCTCTCCGGTAATCAGCACCGTGGTCTTGTACGGCCCCACCCGGCTGATCGTTGCGAACAACCCCTTCATGGCATCGCTCCGTGCGATCAACGCATCAAATCGATGGTCTCTCCCCACCGCCGCGCGGAGCTCTCGGTTCTCCCGTCGTAGCGTCTCTCGCTCGGTTGCCTTGCGCAGCGTAAACGCGAGGTCCACGGGCGCAAAGGGCTTGGTGATGTAGTCATGCGCACCGGCCTTCATCGCCGCGAGCGCGTCGTCATTGGACCCGTACGCGCTCATCACGATCACCACGGTTGCGGGCGACCTCTTGCGCACCTCCGTGAGCAACTCAATCCCTGTTTTTCCGGGCATGCGCACGTCCGTGACCACATAGTCCCAGGACTCCCGGTCAAAGCTCGCGAGAGCCTCGTCGGCCGATCCCACCGCGGTCACGTCGTATCCTTGCTTGCGCAGGTACGTCCTCAGCGCGAGCCTCAGACTCTCTTCGTCGTCCACCAGAAGTACGCGGGTCATCGTTCTGGAGGCTACCACCCTCGCGACCCGTCGCCTCCAAAGCTCTCCACCCCGTGAGATTCCAGTCCCGACTGCCAACGTCATTGACAGTCTCGTGATCCCCTCCGTCACGCCCTACGTCATCCCGTCAGATTCGTCTCGACCGTGCTCGCGCTTTACAAAATCCCCTTCAAACTTCTTGCGATGCTCGATGAACGCCACGTTGGGACGTAGGATTCCACGTTGGGATGGACACCGCCAGGTTGGGATGTGAAACTCCACGTTGTAATGTAACGTTCTACGTTAGAATGTATACTTTCATGTTCACACGTACACCTCCATGTTGAGACATAGAACCCCCTGTCCCAACGTGGAACTCTATGCTAGAACATGGACTTCAACGTTGGTACGTACAACTCCACGCTGGGACATACAGCGCGACATCAGAACATGGAACGTAGCGTCCTCCCCCCGGCACCTGGACGGGGGCTTAGAATTTCGAGCGGGCGAACGTCGGGTCCGTGACAGATTGCCAACTGTCATTGTCAAGGACGCCGGCCGCGAACGATTTCTGGTGTAGATTCAGCGTGCGGTCGTTGGTGCGAAGCGTGCACGGATGGCTGTCTGCCGGTCTTTCATGGATTGCCGTCGGGCCGGACGATCGGTACCCTCCGGGCACGGAGTACCCGTGACCCAACCCAAGGAGTTGAATTCCATGTTTGATCGGGCAGGCTTCCGCAGGACTCTTACGCGGGGGGCAATGATGCTTGGACTGGTGGTTGCTGGCCCGCGGTGTCTCAGCCGTCCGGTGTACTCCCCGACGCCGGATCTTCAATCCGGCATCCGGCTGCCGGTGTCCAACAACTCCATCAACTCCGTGGACATTCTCTTCGAGATCGACAACTCGAACTCCATGGGCGCCAACCAGACCCAACTTGCGTCGCAGTTCTCGGTCTTGATCAACCAGCTTGTGAGTCCTCCGACGGACCCGACGACCCACGCGCCGTTGTATCCCCCGGTCGCCAGCATGCACGTCGGTGTGATCTCGCAAGACCTCGGGACGCCCGGCAGTCAGGTACCTTCGTGCGCCAACAGCGACCTCGGGGACAACGGCAATCTCAACCCGATTCGCAACGGACTCTCGCAGCAGCAGCACGAACCCTGGACGACGGCACCCGCGGGGATCCGTCCCGCGCGATGCATGGGCAACGACCCGAACCAGTACCCGAGTTTTCTCACGTTTGATGCCTCGCAGATTGGTCCCTCGCATCCGACGTACCAGTCGGACTTTCGTGATGACTTCGTCTGCAACGCGTTTTTGTACATCAACGGCTGTGGCCTCGAAGCCCAGATCGAATCCGCGTACCGCGCGCTGGTGATTCACAACCCCCGGGATACGCCCGGAAACATGGACGTCAACGCGGGCTTCATGCGGGACAACTCCGTCCTCGCGATTGTGATCGTGTCGGACGAAGAAGACGGCTCGGTGCGTGACTGCCGCTTTGCCGAACGCGACGCCCACGGACGGCCGTTGCCCTGCAACGACGCGCTCACGGTCTACGACGAATCAAACCCCAACTGGTCGTCCAACGACCTCAACCTTCGGTTCTACATGTACACACCGCACGGTCCCCAGGATCCCACCTGGACGATCGACAGGTACATCGACCCGACGAACACGAACCGCGGGTTTCTTGGGTTGAAGCCTGGACACCCCGACCAGGTGATCTTCGCGGGCATCCTCGGCGTTCCGCTCAGTCTTCCGATGACACCCAGCGGCGACGTGGACTGGAATACCCTACTCGGGACGCACGCCGACGGGTCCGACGGGATGACCGCCATGTCCGCCGGTGGCCCCATCTCGATGAAGCAAGCCAACCCCGACCCCGCGTGTCCCACCCGCGTTGTTCCCGCGTGTTACCGCCAGGGCACGACGTGGAACCCTGCGATGCCGTCGTGCGATCCAGGGACGCAGTACTTTGCATGGCCGTCCCGCCGCGAGGTCGAAGTCGCGAGGATCTTTGAAGAGAACTACCACAACGGCACCATCAGTTCGATCTGCCAGAGTGACTACTCCAGTGCGCTCGCCCAGATCGTCCAGCGCATCCAGAATCGCTTCTCAGGCCGTTGCCTCCCGCGCCCGCTCCAGACCAACCCGCTCAACCCCGCGGCCAACACGGCCACGACGGTGAACTGCACGGTGACAGAAACCCTCCCGGCGGGGACGGCTGCAAGCTGGTGTACCGCGGCACACGGACGCTCGCCCGGCGAGCCGGTCAACGGCGCGCAGACGTGCATCGTGGCGCAGGTGCCGCAGTTGTATGGTTCGACCACGCCGCCGTCTGGCGTCCATGGCTTCTACTACGACACCTCGGCCGACCCGACGAACACGAGTTGCCACCAGCGCATCTCGTTTACCAACGGGGACACGATCATCCAGGGCGGCAGCGCGATCATCGACTGCGTCGAAGCCAACATCGTCGACGGTGGCCACGGCTGACGGATTCCCTGTGCAGGGGAGACCGGGTTGTGTGACCGGTACTCCCCTGGCGGGATTGTTACCCTTCGAGATTCCCGGTCCAGCCCAGACGCTTTGCGACGGTGACCACGTCCTCGGGGAGGGGTACCTCAAAGCGTAGGATCTCGCCTTCGCGGGCGGGATGCGCAAAGCCCAACATCCGGGCGTGGAGCATCATCCGCGGTGCGGGAACCATGGGGTAACGGAACTCACGGACGTACACCCGCTCGCCCAGGACGGGATGACCCGACTCGGAGAGATGAATACGAATCTGGTGCTGCCGCCCGGTTTCGAGCGTGCAGCCCACCAGGGTCACCCCGCCTTCGCGCGGAAGAAAAGCCAAGGGACGGACGTGGGTGATCGCGCGAAGACCCCCCCCGGTGCGGGAACTTCGTGGCGTACCCCGAAGACCATCCCCGCGGTCTTGAGCGATCTCGGACGTGATCGTCCGCGCAGACGAAAAGCTCCCGTGTGCAAGGGCAAGGTACTCCCGCTGGAGATCATGACGACGAAACAGATCCGCGAGGTGACGCTTGGCGGTCCATGTGCGGCCAAAGACCAGAACGCCCGAGGTCTCCCGATCGAGACGGTGCACGACAAACAATGGCGCGGTAGCGGGCGCGAGGCCCCAACGGTGCAGGGACACACCAAGGAGGTCGACAAGGGTCCCACGCTCGCCGGGTTCGTACGGAACCGTGTTGATCCCCGGGGGTTTGTCCACCACGACGACGTGCGCGTCGAGGTAGACCAGCCGGGCGCGGTCGAGGGTGACGGCGCCACGGCCCGTTCCCTGTGCTTCGGGGTTGATCTGCACCGTGGCGCCTGCGCGGACTCTCTCGCCGGCGTCGGTGACAGGAACCCCGTTTACCGTGACTTTTCCACGTTCGCAGAGCTTTCGCACCGCGCTCCATGCAAGCCCCGTCGCCTCGCGAACGACCGTACCCAGGGCCGAACCGCCAACGCCCTCTGCCACGGTCACTGTCTGCACGGCCACCCTGTACCTACTCCCTGGGTAGACGATGGTACACTCGTCCGGGACCTGCGCAGCGCATGAAGATCTGCCCAACGTGCAATCTACGGTATCCCACAGACGCGGCGCAGTGCTTTGTCGACCGCACCGTCCTCGTCCTCGCGCCGGATCCGTACATCGGCACGGTCATCGCGGGTAAGTACCGCATTGAAGGGATCATCGGCGTCGGCGGAATGGCCACGGTGTACCGCGCACGGCAGACCCTTCAAGACCGCTTTGTCGCAGTCAAGGTCTTTCGCCGTGAGCTTTCGTCGGAGCCCAAGCTACGCGAGAGGTTTCGGCGCGAAGCGACCAGCGCGCGGAGGCTCGCCCACCGCAACGTGATCGAGATCCTGGACGAAGGCGAATCCGAAGACGGCACGCCGTTTCTGGTGATGGAATACCTCGAAGGCGAGACCCTCGAAGCCATTCTCAAAGCCGCCCACGGACCCATTCCCCTCGTGCGCGCCATCGAGCTTAATCTCCAGACGGCTTCGGGCCTTGCCCGCGCGCATGACTTTCAAGTCATTCACCGCGATCTCAAGCCTGACAACTTGTACGTGTGCCACGGCGAGGACGGCACCGACATCGTCAAGATTCTGGATTTTGGCATCGCGCGGTGCATGCACGACCCAAGGCTCACGGGCACCGGCGAGGTCTTTGGCACCCCGCAGTACATGGCCCCCGAACGAATCAACAGCATCGACGCAGGCCCCGCAGCGGATCTCTACGCCCTGGGGTGCATTCTCTTTCGCTGCGTCGTCGGGCGTCTGCCTTTCGTCGCCCACGACGTCACGGGATATCTCATTCAGCACCTTCGGGAGCCGCCGCCGTCGCCTCGATCGCTCGCCGCCGATGTTCCCCCGGATCTCGATGCATTGATCCTCCAGTGTCTGGACAAAGACCCTGCGCGCCGACCCGTCGACGCCCACGCCCTCGTGCGCGGGCTCACCACCCTGGCGATTCGGTATGGCGGTGTCGTCCGCAAGCCCTCGGGCGTCGCCATCGCCGCCGTCGAATCCCCGCCGTCAACGCCCCCGGTCAGTGCGGTTGCCACCCGACCCGGTAGCCAGAACCGCGACAGTCTTCTCTCCCACGCCTCGGTCGATCGCTGGCAACGCCGCGTCGGGCTCTTGGACACCATGCTCCAACGGGTGTCTCCCGCCGTGCTCACGCCCCACCACGCCAATCTCCTCGGGCGGGTGAAATCAACGGTTGCCAGGATGTCCGGGGTACACCAGCAATGGCTCGCAGACCAGCAACGGATGGATGACGTTGCAGTGCGTACCCGCGACGGGCAAAAGCGCTTTGGCCGGGCGATGGACAGCCTCGCACAGGACCTCTCGACCGCGCGCGAGGCGGCGCTTCAAGCGATGGACATCGCGCAGCAGCACGAGCACCACGCAGGGGCGCTCACGGAGGCTTTTACAGACGCGCACGCGCGGCTCGGTGGGGCGGTTGCCGAGCCGTCCGAGGCACTCGTGCAACAGTACCGTGCAGCGTACGACGCGCTCGATCGCGCGCTCACGGCCCGTGAAGACATGCAACGCGCAAAGACCTATGCGGCCACGCGCGAGACCGAAGTGCGGGACCTGGAGTTTCAGATCTCGGCGCTGCGGGAACAACTTGAAAAGGTCTCGCAAGCGGGCGAGGGAGAGTCCGCGGAGATTCAGCAAAGGGTGGAGCAGACCGGCGGCGAACTCGCACGGATGGAGACCGATCTCATTCGGGATGCGTCGGAGCTCGTGGGATCCCTCCGTGCGCAGCAGGAACTCAAGGAACTCTTTGCAGCGCTCGAAGCCGACGCGGCGTAGACAACACGGTTGCGAAGGTCTTACGTCGCGGTTGGGGCGGTGCGGAGAAGGGCGTCGAGGGCATAGACAACCTCGCGGACGCCTTCGCCGGTGACAGCCGAGAGCCCGCGGAGGGTGATTCCCCGGGTGGCAAACGCGGGTTGGTAGAGCTCCCAGGCGGCACGGGCGTCGGGGAGGTCAATCTGGGAGACTGCGACGACCTGCGGGCGAGTGGCCATCGCGGGGTCAAAAGTACGGACTTCGGACATCAGGGCTTCGTACTGTTCAACCATGTCGGTACGGTCCCCTTCGGGGGTAAGCAAGTGCAAGAGTGCACGGGTGCGTTCGACGTGTTTGAGAAACCGCACACCGAGTCCGGCTCCCTGGGCTGCACCCGGGATCAGTCCTGGGATGTCGGCCATGAGAAAACTACGGTCGTCGTCGACCCGCACGACCCCGAGGTTGGGCACGAGGGTGGTGAAGGGATAGTCCGCGATGCGGGGTTTGGCCCGGGAGACGACAGAGATCAACGTGCTCTTGCCCACGTTGGGAAAGCCCAGGATGCCTACGTCGGCCAGGAGTTTGAGTTCGAGACGGAGGTGACGGGTCTCGCCGGGCTCGCCAGGCTGGGCTTTGCGTGGTGCGCGGTCCCAGGGGGTGGCGAAGTTCATGTTGCCGAGACCCCCTCGGCCGCCTTTGCAGATCACCATGGGAACCCCTGGGAGGGTGAGATCCGCAAGGGTGTCTTGGGTGTCTCTGTCGGTTACCACGGTGCCCACGGGGAGCCGAATGGTGCAGTCTTCGCCCCCGCGGCCGTTGCAATCACTGCCCGAACCAGGTTCGCCGGGGTCTCCGTGCCACCGGGGACGAAACCTGAATTCCAACAACGTACCTACGTTGGGGTCGCCGATGACCACGACGTCACCGCCGCGCCAGCCGTCACCGCCGTTGGGGCCGCCAAAAGGAACGTGGGCTTCTCGCCGAAACGACACGGCCCCTGCGCCGCCGTTGCCCGCGGCCACCGTGATCTCCGCTTCGTCAATAAACTTCACGGGCCGGTGTCTACCACCGCACCGCCCCCACCGCGAGGCTATGGATTGGCGAAGCGCCTCCATCAGGGATACCGTCCCCCCGCCCGTGACC
>VFSW01008315.1_pt1 | contig 14916 bp, 9 predicted proteins | sample 5358111 | NCBI WGS metagenome assembly VFSW01 (sample SAMN11554181, study PRJNA540505) | mine drainage metagenome | isolation source: sediment from site ElyBrook_90M | place: USA: Ely Copper Mine, Vershire, VT | collected 2017 | reverse complement strand
TCGTCGTCGCTGAAAATCGCCAATCCCAGTCTACATCATTCCCTAAAATGCTCTAGAATCGTACACTTGCAGTCATCAACCCACCGTAAACCAAAGATTCCAAAAGAGTTCCATCCAGAAATATCCCAGGAGGGGGGTGGGGGGAGGGTTATAGTTCAACTTTGACGGCGATGGGAAACCGACGACCGCTGCCAAAGGACTTTTGCGTGACTTTAAGAACGGGCGCGGCTTGTTGGCGCTTGTACTCACTGCGCTCGACCAGCGAGACGACCCGCCGCACAAGAGCTAGGTCCACCGCAGGGTCCGCCGAGGCCATCTCTGCGACAATCTGCTCGGCAGAGGCGTAGCGCTCGACGTAGGCCTCCAGAATCGGGTCGAGCACCTCGTACGGAGGCAACGAGTCGGTATCGCGTTGTCCGGGTCGCAGTTCGGCTGAGGGGGGCTTCTCAAGCGTTGAGCGCGGGATCACCTCGCGCTCGCGGTTGGCATAGCGGCTCAATGCGTAGACGCGCGTCTTGAAGACATCCCCCAGAACGGCCAACGCGCCCACCATGTCGCCGTAGAGCGTGCAGTATCCGGTGGACATCTCGCTCTTGTTGCCGGTTGTCAGCACCAGCGCGCCAGACTTGTTCGATACCGCCATCAGCAGTGCGCCGCGAATGCGCGATTGCAGGTTCTCTTCCGCCAGACCGAACGGCGTGCCTGCGAAGAGCGGCTCCAGCGTGTGCAGGTAGTGGGTGAAGACATCGTGGATGGCAACCAGCTCGAAGCGGATTCCCAGGTTGGCGGAGAGCGCGCGCGCGTCGTCGATCGAACCGGTCGAGGAGAACTCGCTGGGCATTCCAACGCCCAGAACATTCTCCGCGCCCAGCGCCTCCACCGCAATGGCCCCCACCAGAGCCGAGTCGATCCCGCCCGACAGTCCCACCAGGGCCTTCGAAAACCCACACTTGCGCACATAATCGCGAGTCCCGAGTACCAGAGCGTTCCAGATCTCGGCGGTCTCTTCAATCGTCTCGCAGACTTCGGACTCGGACACGCTCGGAGCCGTCGACTGCCACGCCTCCGTGTCGAAGACGATCAGATCTTCGCGGAAGGATGCGGCCTGCGCCACAACCTCCCCATTGGGAGCGAGAACAACGGACGATCCGTCGAACACCAGTGAGTCGTTTCCGCCAACCTGGTTGACCATCGCGACGAATGCGTTGTGGCGACGGGCCAGCGCAGACAACATCTTGCGACGCAACTGCGGCTTGCCGCACCAGAACGGCGAGGCGGAGATGTTCAGCACCAGACGCGGATGCACCGCCAGAGGATCGGGCAGCGCCCTCCACTGGCGCATCAGCTCCTCGACCGGGTCGACGGGGTAGAGGCGGCGCGGCCAGAAGCCCTTGTCGTTCCACGCATCCTCGCAGATCGTGATCGCCAGCGGCTGGCCGTCGAGCACAGTGAGGGACTGATGCGACGCTGGCTCAAAGTAGCGCTGCTCGTCGAAGACATCGTAGAAGGGAAGCAGCATCTTCTGCTGTATGAAGCTGACCCGACCAGCGCTCACCAGCGCGGCGACGTTGCGTGCGTGCTTGCCGTCGGGCGCGTTGGCAGCCGTCACCGTGCCGCACAGAATCGCTGGGCCTCCGTTGACGGTTTGTGCGGCAATCCCGTCGAGCGCCTGTCCCGCGCGGTCGAGAAACGACCTCTTCTCAAGCAGGTCCGCGGGCGGGTAGCCGCAAACGGCAAGCTCGGGGAAGACAACCAGGCCCGCGCCAGCCTGCGCGGCGCGCGCTGCAAAGTCGAGAATAAGCCGCGCGTTCCCGGCAAAGTCCCCAACGGTCGGATTCATCTGCGCGAGTGCGATCTTCATAAGACAGTTGTGAGTTGCTAGCTGTCCGTTGTCGACAAGACAGTTGCTGATAGTAGTTTACTCACAACTGGTTTACGTTCCGGTACCGCTCAGAACAACACCAACGGTGCGCACCAGAATCTTCAGGTCGAGCCACATACTCCAGTTCTCGACATAGGCCGTGTCCAGTGAGATGTAGCTGTCGAAGGAGGGGTCCTGACGCGCTTCCACCTGCCACAGGCCCGTCATTCCAGGCAGAACGTCCAGACGGCGCAGGTGCGATAGATCGTACTGCTCCACTTCGCTGGCCACCGGAGGGCGTGGGCCAACCATGCTCATCTCTCCACGCAGCACGTTGTAGAACTGCGGCAGCTCGTCGAACGAATACTTGCGGAGAAAGTGTCCCATGCGGGTGATGCGCGGATCGTTCGCAATCTTGAACAGAATGCCGTCACGCTCGTTCTGTCCCGCAAGCTCTTCCTTCAGTTCGTCCGCACCGACGTACATGGTACGGAACTTGTAGCAGGTAAAGCTGCGTCCCTTGCGTCCGATCCGTTGCGCGCTATAGAAAACCGGGCCGTCGGAGTCCAGTTTGATGGCCGCAACCAGCAGCAGCATGAAAGGCAGTCCCAGCAACAGGGCGAGCGCGGAGCCGATGACGTCGAGCGTACGCTTGAGCAGAAATTCTCCAACCGGCAGCTCGCGCTGGTGCAGCGGTATGGTAGGAAACTGTCCGATGTACTCGACCGGTGCGTTCCATGCAAGGCCGTCGTACAGGTCGGGCACAACCCGCACATTGATGCCATGGCCGCGCGCCTCTTCCACTATGCCGATCACCAGTTTCTTCTCCGCGGGGACCGAAAAGAAGATCTCATCGACGAAGAGGGAGCGCGCCAGAGAGAGACAGTTACGCACATCTCCCACGACATCGGCGTCGCCCGACTCCGCCTCGTGCTCGCTCAGAGAGACGAACCCCTTGAAGCGGAAGCCAAGATGACGCAGGCTCTCCAGATGATTGCGCAGCGCGTGGCCGACGCGACCGGCACCAACAATGAGGATGTTGCGAGTCTCCAGACCGTCGCGATAGCGGTTGTAGACCATCTTGCGCCAGATGGCGCGCCGCACACAGAGAAGCACAGTGGTGAAGATCACCAGCAGGCCGACAACGATGCGAGAGACCGCCACGGCGTGCGTAAGATACAGCGTGCCGCTCAGCAATAGCCCGGAGGTCAGCCCCGCCTGCACCGTCATGCGCTGCTCGTTCAGTCCACTGCGGTTCAAAATGGGTTCATAGAGACCGTAGGACCGCGCAATCATGACCAGCAGAAGCCCAAACCACGCAACATAGACCATCAACATCCGCGGTGCGGCATGAAACAGGTAGAGAGGTATCGTGATTGCCTGAATCTCCCTGGGGATCGTGTCGCGAAAATACAGCGCCAGTAAAATGGCGACCGCCACCGTCGCAAAATCCAGCGCCCCCAGAATGAGACTGGGAACCGACGGGCCATGAGACATCCCTAAACGCTCCGACGAGGTTTCACGGGCAGATGCCCATCGCCGACCAGAGACGACTACCTGTTCCAGATAATCCGGTGTTGTCATAGCTAACAACTCACATTCCCAGGATGTACACTGACGAGAATTAAAATATTCCAATACCTAAGGGCCCACTCCGCCTATCCGCTGCTACTGTCCACCTTACTCTCTGAATACAGCGGAATTGTAGGTAAATCTTTGTCCTATATTGCTACAGTGTACCATTCGCACTGCTTCTCTTCTATCCTGAAAAAACTACACATAGCAACACAATTAGTGAAAAAACGATGAAGAATGACGCAAAGGTTGTAGGGCTAGACGGGCAACACTAATTCATCCAAAGTTAAAAATTCTTTAAGTACGGGGTCGTCACTTCGATTCATCTCTTCCACTGTGCCAAAGAAGCGCACCTTCCCCCCATGCAGAAAAACGATCCGATCTGCCAGTTTCCGTGCAAAACGCATCTCATGGGTCACTACGATGCTGGTCAGATGCAACTGGGTTGTCAGTCGCGCGATGAGCTCTCCTAAAAGATGGCCCATCAGCGGATCGACCATCGTGGTCGGCTCGTCGTACAGGATCGCCTCCGGCTGGCTGGCCAGCGCGCGTGCAATAGCGACCGAGCGCTTCATCCCAGTGGAGAGGTCCGACGGAAACAGGTCTTCCATGCCCGCGACGCCCACCATCTCCAGCATTCCACGGACGATCTGCTGCATCTGATCCTCGGCCAGGTCGCCCCGCTCGCGCAGCGCGAAGGCGACGTTCTCCCCCACCGTGATGGAGTCGAACAGCGCCCCGTTCTGGAAGACCATCGTGACCTTGCGCCGCACCTCCTGCATCTCGCGCTCGCTGAAGTGGGAGATGTCCTCGCCAGCAACCAGAACGCGTCCCTTGTCCGGCTGGAGGAAGCCCATCAGAATCTTGAGCGCGACCGACTTCCCCACCCCAGAGCGCCCCAGAATGCAGAGCGTCTCACCCGGCAGTACGGAAAAACTCACGTCATCGAGTACAACCAGATCGCCAAATGCCTTATAGACATGGTCGAAGGCGATGTACGGGCCAGGCTGATTGCGGCGCTCGGGAACAGCCTCGTTGGCCGCCTCGTTCTGCTGTGCGGCGACGGCCATGAACTCCTGCACCGTCTCCTGCGCCTCGGCAGAGTCCTCCGTCGTCGCACCCTCCGGCTCGCTCGCCAACCCGCTGGCGGGCGCAGCTTTTTGCGGCGCGTCGTGCCCGCCGATCATTTCGCGTTCGTCCAGATCCGGCTCCGTCTCTGCCATGGCGTATCCCAATATGATGCACCAACTCGTGCAGACGATGGACAAATATCCTCGTCGCGCTCTAAGGACGCGACCCCTTTAAAAATCTCCGCGCCTGTCCCCGCTTTGAAAGCAACAGCCTTCAGCACGGGCCTTCAGCCAACCCTACAGTTCGCCGACGTTCGCCAGGAAACGCACAATCGACTCGATGCCACGATGAAAATTCGCCAGATGGAACTTCTCGTTGGGCGCATGAAGATTGTCGTCCGGCAGCCCAAATCCCATCAGCAAAGTCGGCGTGCCCAACTCGCGGATGAAGTCCCCCACAATCGGGATCGACCCGCCGCCACGCACGAACACCGTCTCCTTCGCAAACACATCGCGCATCGCAGACGTGGCCGCATGAACATACGGGTTGTCCGTCGAGACAACGATGGGGTCGCCGCAGTGGATCAGCCGCACCTCCAGCGTAATGCCTGCGGGACAGATCGCCTCCACATACGCCTTGTACAGCGCAAAGCTCTCCGCGGGACTCTGGTCAGGCACCAGGCGCATCGAAATCTTCGCCATTGCCCGCGCCGGGATCACCGTCTTCGCCCCCGTCCCGGTAAAGCCGCCTGCCATGCCGTGCATGTCCAACGTGGGCCGCGCCCAGGTGCGTTCCAGCACCGAGAAGCCAGCCTCTCCGGTTAGCGTCGTCGAACCGACTTCGGTATCGCGGTAGACCTCTTCGTCGAAGGGAAGTGCGCGCCACGCCGCAAGTTCGGCAGCCGTCGGCGATGCCACGCGATCATAAAAGTGCGGAATCAGAATTCGCCCCGCTGCGTCTTTCAACCCTGCAACGATCTGCGCCAGCGCAATCAGTGGATTGGGTGCCGCGCCGCCGTAGATGCCGGAGTGCAGATCCGTCCGTGCGCCCCGCGCCTCGATCTCCGTGTAGATCATGCCGCGCAGTCCGACGCACAGTGTCGGCAGATCGGGCGCGAACATCTCCGTGTCGCACACCAGCGCCACATCGGCACGCAGTTCGTCAGGGTGCTCGCGCACAAACGCTGCGATCCCTTCGCCGCCAACCTCCTCCTCGCCCTCGACAATTACGCGGACGTTCACTGGCAACTTCCCGTCGTTGCTCGCAAGCAGCGATTCCAGCGCCTTGACCTGCATCCACATCTGACCCTTGTCATCAACCGCGCCGCGCGCGTACAGATTGCCGTCGCGCTCAGTCGGCTCGAAGGGCGGAGACTTCCACTCCTCCAGCGGCTCCGGCGGCTGCACGTCGTAGTGACCATACAGGAGCACGGTCGTCGCGGGCCTGCCATCCACTCCGGCTGCATGCAGATGGTCGGCGTAGACCAGCGGATGGCCCGTGCGCGCCGCCACCACCTGCGCTGGGCCGGAGCTGGGTGCAAGAACCGTCTCGGGAGTCGATGTCTCGATTATCCGGACGTTCTCCATCCCGATGCGCCGCAGCTCTGTGGCGACAAACTCGGCGGCTCGGCGTACATCCGCCGCGTGCTTCGGATCGGTCGAGATCGAAGGGATGCGCAACAGCGCCTTCAGCTCGTCAACGAAACGCACTGCATTGTTCTGGGCGAAGTTTACGGCGGCGTTCGATGCGATCTTCACTCTTCTCTCCCATGAGTTCTAGCCATACAGCGAACACGCAATCGTCGACAACAAGTCTACGACCTCTCAAAGTAGTAGTGATGATGATACCGACACCCTGGATTGAACCCCGCTCCACAGTTGGGACACTGGTCGGAAGACTCCAGATATTGTTGGATGCTCATGCTGGTTCCGCAGGCCCCGCACAGAACTGCCGGTCGGTCCCATTCGCTCCGCGGCCACACCTCGATCGGGTGTCCCGCCAGCGCGTCGTGACACTCCTTGCACGCATAGTAGGCGCTGCAACACTTCATCTCGATTGCGACGATGTCCACTGGCTTGTTGTAATGGACGCACCGGCTCTGTGGGTCGAGCCCAATTCCCTTCACCTGCGGTCGAGGTTCTGTCACGCATGTTTCTGACATGCCTATAGAGTAGCTCGTGCAGTCGCCATCGGATCGGATGCGCCCGCCAACCTCTTCTACTTACTGGTTGCCCAGGGCCATGCGCAGACCCTGCCGTTCGTTCCAGGCCACCCTCAGGCCGCTTGACAACGGACGCACACCCAACAGACGCACTCCCCCAAGAACCGAACGAACGAAGACCGGCGCGCGTCCATCCCCAGGCCAGAGCTGCGAAACCGGACGCATCATTCCATTGGCATCGGCGTGGAAGACGCGATCGTCCCAATGACGCGAACCCTCAGGAAAGTCGGGATAGTAACGGATCACGTCCAGAGTCGATTCCAGAATGCGGTACTTCCACGGAACGGCATACGACGCCATGAAGTGGATATCGCTGATGCGTTCGCGGCGTACTTCATGCACAAACTCATCGAAGCTGGAGGCGCGTGTCAGGTTGGTGATGGCGTTGGGCTGCACGCCATGCCGGTCGCCCCCGCCGATCAGAAGTTGACCCCATTTTTGCGCCAGCGCCTGCACCTGGCGGTTCTCCTGCCAACCGCGCAATCCATTCAGCTCCATCGCGTGCAGAAACCGGTTGCTGCTCGTCAGAAATTCGTTGACGCAGAAAAGATGCCGCTCCGCCCCCAGTTTATGCAGGTCCCACACGGGATGGTTGAACACAATCAAAGTGTTCGGCATTGCGTGCAGATCGGCCAGAATCTCATCCAGCCGCGCAATGGAGGGAGCACCCGTAAACTCAGCAAAGGTGCGCATCCAGGCCTCCGCGGTCGCTCCGGGAAGGTTGTGTATCCCCAGATGAAAGGCTGAGTCCAGATAGGGCACCGTCCACTCGACGGCCACCGGGACCTGGCCCGTGTTGGGATCGGAGCGTAAGAGCAGCGGCGCGCGAATGTCGTCGTGGTCGGTGATGGAGACCAGCGCGGGAAGTTGCAGTTGCTCTTCGATCTGGCGGCGTTCCAGGTCGAAGGCCATGCGCGGAGACAGTGGCGGCGTCCAGTAACTGGAGCGGTAGTTCAGCTCGAAGCCGTGGACCTCGCGACAGTAACGCTCGCGGTTGGCAAAGATGGGGCGCAGCAGCTTGTACTTCGTTCCCATCTCGGCAACATAGCAGAGCGACTCCTTCGACATGCAGGTGTGGCTATGCAGCGAAACGCCGGAGGTAAAACCGCGCGACGCATCAGGCTTGCGCCAGGAGTACGAGATGCTCGACTGTTGCATGGCTGCCCTCGTTCCTCGATCAGTTGTTTTGAACTTGGCCCGCGTGCTCTGCAAACTGTACCGGTCGCTCGGATCGCCCCTGCACCGCATACCCATCGAGATGGATGAGGCGTAGCCGCGACCACCGCTCGATGGAGCAGTCGTACTTCCTCAAGTATAGCCTCCCAATCGGTCGTGTACATTCGGGACTGCGATTCAAGTGCAGTTAACCCCGCTCTCGTATACTCAGTCGGCGAGGCTGTTTCCCACCTCCCCGACAAAGGAGTCGTCAGAATGAGAATCGCCTTGATGACAGAGCCGTTTCTGCCCAAGATCGACGGCATCGTTACCATGTTGACCAAGACCGTCGAATGCTTGCGGCTGGGTGGCGACGAGGTACTGATCTTTGCCCCCAGCGGTGGCCCGAAAGATCTCTTCGGCGCAGAGGTTGTCGGCCTGCCTTCACTGCCCTTTCCTTTGTATCCAGAACTCAGACTGGCTCTTCCTCGCGCCTCCATGCGGGCCAGGCTAAAGGCCTTCAACCCGGAAATTCTCCACCTGTTCGAGCCAGCTCTGCTCGGTCTGGGAGGCCTGTACTACAGCCAGTCGCTGAACATCCCGCTCGTCATCTCCGCTCACACGGACCTTCCGGCTTATCTCCACTACTACAAGCTGGGCGCACTCGAGCGCTTCTCCTGGATGCTGATGCGTGCGCGGCATCGCAGCGCCAATCTCAATCTCTGTACCTCCACCGTGACATTGAACGATCTCAAAATACATGGAATCGCCAACCTGGCGCTATGGCAGCGCGCGGTCGATTCCAATCTCTTCAGGCCGGAAGCGAGATCGACCGAGATGCGCAACCGCTTGAGCGACGACGAGCCGGACAAGCCGCTCCTGCTCTATGTCGGACGGCTCTCCGCGGAGAAGCGGATCGATCGGCTGCGCGACGCAATCCGCGAACTGCCCGGAACTCGGTTGGCAATCGTCGGCGACGGCCCCGCGCGGCCCGACCTCGAACGCCATTTCCAGCAGACACCAACCGTCTTCACCGGCTATCTGCGTGGCCAGGAGTTGGCCAAAGCCTATGCTTCAGCCGATCTCTTCGTGCTTCCATCCGAGACGGAGACCCTCGGACTCGTACTACTGGAGGCCATGGCCTCGGGCTGCCCCGTAGTCGCCTGCCGCGCCGGTGGAGTGCCCGACGCAGTGCAGAATGGGTCGACCGGCTTCCTCTTCGAACCGACAGACCCAGACGGACTCGTCAACGCAGTGAGGCGCGCTCTTGCAAACGGCCCCAACCTCGATGCCATCCGCGTTCGCGCGCGGCAGGATGTCGAGCAACATGGCTGGGAAGCTGCAACCGACCAACTGCGGCATCTCTATCGCGAGACCATCCAGAATCGGCTGCCCATAAAACCTGCAAAACCCCAGGGCGCAATCGGCAGGGTTGCTTCCCGCGCCGCGCTTGCGGTCCTGCGCACTCTGCTCCCCTGACTCTGTCGTCCCGTTTCTGTAGACGTAGCCTGTAGACAATAAAAGGATGCCACAGGCACACGATGCGTTTGGACTGAATCCCGCCGAGCCCGCAGGCCATCCAATCGCTCTATGCAATGACTTGCTACCCCATCGAGGAAAATCGGTTCCCTGTAGAATCCATCTCAAGGAGTAACGTGAAACAAAGAATCGCATTGCTTTTTCTTCTTGCCGCTGGATTCACGTCCATGAAGTCGTTCGCGCAGGCGCCGATCGATCCTTCTCTTCCCGAGATGCCTCTGCCGCACCACCGCGTCCTGCTCCTCTTCCCCGGCTATGAGACCATCCAAGACCCCAACACTCCGGTTGCTCCGCTGCACACCAGTCAAAAGTTTGAAATGGCGTACCGCAAGACAGTCGATCCCTCTTTCCTGATCGAATCCGCGATGTTTGCTGGATTCGATCAGGGTGCAGGTTACGGCCCGCAGTATGGACCGGGATGGGGGCCGTACGCCCAGCGGTTCGGCTACAACGCGGCCAACCTCTCCTCGACCTTTCTCTTCACCGACGCTCTCTTGCCAACCGTCTTGCATCAGGACCCGCGATACTTCCGCAAAGGCAGAGGATCGGTGGGATCCAGAGTGTGGTGGGCGCTGCGCAGCGAAGCCGTCGCGTTCAGCGACCGCGGCACGCAGATGCCGAACTACTCCAACATGATCGGCTTCGCCATGTCCACCGCGCTCAGCAATGCCTACTCCCCTCCAAGCAGCATCACCTTCGACAAGACGATGGAGCGTTACGGGGTCAAGTTGGGAGTCAGCTTCGCCCTCAACCTCATGCGCGAATTCGGCGGCCAGACAAAACAGAAAAATCCATAGTCCTGTCCATCGCTTCGCTACCCATCCATTCCGTACCTTGCGTCGTATGACAACCAAATCTTCCCGGTGATACGCTCTTCGTCATGTCGACTTCCCTGCCCTGCTTCGCTTTGCTCCTCATGTTCGCCTTCTGCCCCTTGCTCCCAGCGCAGACACAGGACGCGGCCCCCGTTCCCGGAGTTCCCGGTGCGGCCCTGCCCGTGCCGGACCAGACTGGCGTGCCGCAAGACGCACCGCTGGACCCCACCCTGCCGACGCTGTTCCTCGTCGGCGACTCGACCGCGCGCAATGGCCGGGATCTGGGCTGGGGCGACCATCTCGCGCACTACTTCGATACAACCAAGATCAATATAGCCAACCGCGCAGTGGCCGGACGCAGCTCCCGCACCTACATCGCAGAGGGGAAATGGGATGCGGTGTTGCAGCAGATGAAGCAGGGCGATTTTGTCCTCATCCAGATGGGTCATAACGACGGCGGCAGCGCGCCTTCAGCCAGCTTCAAAGGCAGGGGAAGCTGGAAGGGGATCGGCGACGAGTCGCTGGATATTCCCATCGCGAAGCCCTATACCTCTGGCCCGCTCGCGGGCAAAACAATGGAGACCGTCCATTCCTACGGCTGGTATCTGCGAAAATACATCGCGGACACCCGCGCCAAGGGGGCCACCCCGGTCCTGTTGACGGTCACAATCCGCAATATCTGGACCACCGCGGCGGACGGCAAGCAGCTCATCGAACGCGACATGGGCTTCCGCAACTTCGAGTTTCAAGTGAGCGCCGCCGAACACGTCCCACTCGTCGATATGGCAACCGTCGAGGCCGATCGACTCCAGGCGCTGGGGCCACAGAAGACGGCGCTGCTCTTCCCCAAGGACCACACCCACACCAGTGCCGTGGGCGCGGAACTGAATGCGCAGTCGGTGGTGATCGCCCTGGAAGAGGAGAACTCTCCGCTGGTGGCCTATCTCAAGGGAAAAATTCCGCTGCCTGCGCAGCCCGCCACGACTACAAAGTGATCCGTAAAATACAACAGCCTGACCGTGTCCGCACACGGTCAGGCTCAAATCTTCTGCAAGAGGCGCGCTCTACTTCGACTTTGAAAACTTCGGCGGGTACTTCGCAAATAAAAGGTTGACCGCCTTGTCCATGGTCTGGTCGTTCTTGTCCGCGCTCTTGACCACTGGCTCGGTCACGGTCCCCCGCCACAGCAGCTTGTGCGTCTTGGTGTCATACATATCCAGGATCAGTGTGTTCACGGGAACGTCCTGCGGGGTCGCCAACATATCCAGAAACCCGCCGCTGCCCCATCCGCGCTGCCAGACGAAATCCCCGATGTCGTCGTAGAAGGTCGCATACTCCTGCTTGTCCCCGGTCGCTTCAACGGCGGTAATGGTCACATCGCCGTTCTTCCCCGCCTCGCTCATGTACCGGCCAGCCATGTCGCGGTTGACCGCAATTGTGATGCGGTCCTCCACGCTGGGGTCGGTCGCATGGATCTTGCCCCAGGTGTATGTCTTCAGCTTCAAGAAGTTGACACTGGGGTCGGAATTGATCGTCACTGTCTGCGCCAGAATCGGCGTCCCGGCAATGACTGCGCCAAAGAGTGTCGCTGCCAGAATCTTTGCGATAGACGTCATGGGTCCTCCAAAGGAATGCATCAACAACGGGATGTGGAATGAAGCCCGCTCAACAGTGTCGGCAACCGCTCCATTCGTTGCGATCAATTCTAATCCTCAATACGGTGGCAAAGCCCATAAAGATTCAGCAAGGTATCCAGTCTTTCATGAAAAAATCGCCTGACTCCCCCAACCAAACCCCAGTTGCCCGTCTCCAACCGCAAACATCGCGTAAACTTGACCTTGGGCTGTTAGACGCTCACGAAATGCGGAAGGGTACCCGGTTTGCTGAATAATCTACTCGCCAAGATCTTTGGAACCAGTAACGAACGCGCCGTAAAACGCCTCCTGCCTGCGGTCGCGCAGATCAACGCGCTCGAGCCGTCCGTCCATGCGCTCTCCGACGACCAGTTGCGCGCCAAAACGGACGAGTTCCGCCAGCGCATCGCAGACGCCCTCGCCGCCGAAAAAATCGACCCCGCCGACGAAGACGCCGCCGACCGCATCCGCGCCGCTGAAAATGCCGCCCTCGATGCCATCCTTCCAGAGGCCTTCGCCGTCGTCCGCGAGGCGGGCCTCAGAACCGTCCAGATGCGCCACTTCGATGTCCAACTCATCGGTGGCATGGTTCTCCACTCCGGCAAGATCGCGGAGATGAAGACCGGCGAGGGCAAGACCCTTGTCGCCACGCTTCCCTGCTACCTCAACGCGCTCGCAGGCCACGGAGTCCACGTCGTCACCGTCAACGACTACCTCGCCAAACGCGACGCCGAATGGATGGGCAAGATCTACGGCTTCCTCGGCCTCTCCGTCGGCGTCATCGTCCACGACCTCTCGGACGAGCAGCGCCGCGAGGCCTATGCCTCCGACATCACCTACGGCACCAACAACGAGTTCGGCTTCGACTACCTCCGCGACAACATGAAGTTCGACCTCAAGGACATGGTCCAGCGCGGACAGTACTACTGCATCGTCGATGAAGTCGATTCCATCCTCATCGACGAGGCCCGCACCCCCCTCATCATCTCCGGCCCTACCGACCAGACCACCGACAAATACGCCCGCGTCAACCTCATCATCCCCAACCTCGAAGAGGGCGAGCTGATCGAAACCCTCGAAACAAAGACCTGGTCCGGCGACTTCGTCATCGACGAGAAAGCCCGCGCCATCACCGTCACCGACGAGGGCTGGGAGAAGATCGAAAAACTCCTCGGCATCGGAAATATCGCCGACCCCGAGAACTGGGACCTCAAGCACCACGTCGAGGTCGCCATCAAGGCCCACCACCTCTACAAGCGCGATGTCGAATACGTCGTCAAAGAGGGTGAGGTCATCATCGTCGATGAGTTCACTGGCCGCCTCATGCCCGGTCGCCGCTGGTCCGACGGCCTCCACCAGGCGGTCGAGGCAAAGGAGGGCGTCTCCATCCGCAAGGAAGACCAGACCCTCGCCACCATCACCTTCCAGAACTACTTCCGCCTCTACAAAAAACTCTCCGGCATGACCGGCACCGCGGAGACCGAGGCCGCCGAGTTCGACAATATCTACAAGCTCGACATCGTCGTCATCCCCACCAACCGCAAGATGCTCCGCCTGGAAAATCCCGACGTCGTCTTCCGTACTTCCAAAGAAAAATACTTCGCCGTCGCCGACGAGATCGTGCGCCTGCACGAGGTCAAGCAGCCAGTCCTGGTCGGCACCACCTCCATCGAAAAATCCGAACTCCTCTCCGACATCCTCAAGCGCAAGGGCGTCCGCCATGTCGTCCTCAACGCCAAGTTCCACGAGAAGGAGGCCGAGATCGTCGCCCAGGCTGGCCGCCTCGGCATGGTCACCATCGCCACTAACATGGCTGGCCGCGGCACCGACATCCTGCTCGGCGGCAACTCCGAGTTCATGGCCCGACAGGACCTCGTCAAAAAATCGCACGCCCGCGTTGTCTCCGCTGCCGAGGGTGCCATCTCCCCCACCGCCGCTCCCGGCATGGTCCGCTTCTACTACGCCAGCCAGGAGTTCGAGACCACAAAAGATGCGTGGGACGCGGCCATCGCCTCCCACGCCGAAACCGCCCAGGCCGAGCACGACTCCGTCGTCGCCGCCGGTGGCCTGCACATCCTCGGCACCGAGCGCCATGAGTCCCGCCGCGTCGACAACCAGCTTCGCGGACGCGCTGGACGACAGGGCGACCCCGGCAGCTCGCGCTTCTTCCTCTCCCTCGAAGACGACCTCATGCGCATCTTCGCACGCGAGTGGGTCTCCACACTTCTCCAGCGCCTCGGCATGGAAGAGGGCGTCCCCATCGAGAGCGGCATGATCTCACGCCGCATCGAGGCCGCCCAGAAGGCCGTCGAGACGCAGAACTTCGAGTCCCGCAAGCATGTCCTCGAGTACGACGACGTCATGAACAAACAGCGCGAGGCCGTCTATGGCCTGCGCCGTCAGCTCATGGAGGGCGTCGACCAGAAGCAGCTCATCGCAGAGGACTACGTCTCCACCATCCTCTCCAACATCCTCGACGAACACGCCCCCGAGAAGCAGCACGCGGAGCAGTGGAACCTGGATGCCATCTTCGCGCAACTCTACGACATCTTCGGCGCAAAGCTCAACGAGGGAGCGGACGCCATCGACGCAGCCCTGCTCAACCGCCACGAGCTGGGAGAGTCCATCTTCGAGAAGATCCGCGCGCGCTACGACATCAAAGAGAACATCCTTGGCGCGCCCGCCATGCGATACCACGAGCGCATCGTCATGCTCTCCGTACTCGACGGCCTCTGGAAGGACCACCTCCTCGCAATGGACCACCTCAAGGAGGGCATCGGCCTGCGCGGCTACGCCCAGCAGGACCCCCTCGTCGCCTATAAAAAAGAGTCCTTCGAGATCTTTGAAGCGATGATGATGCAGTTCCAGCAGGACACCGCGCGTCACCTCTTCCGCATGCAGATCATCGGCCCCGATGGAAATCCCATCGAGACCTCCGACCAGATGCTGGCGGCGCAGAGCCAGAGGGCCATCGCCAACGCACAACAGGCCTCGCTCTCCTTGCCCTCCACCGACGCCGCGCACCCGCCAGTCCCCATCCACACC
>VFSW01008314.1_pt1 | contig 14917 bp, 15 predicted proteins | sample 5358111 | NCBI WGS metagenome assembly VFSW01 (sample SAMN11554181, study PRJNA540505) | mine drainage metagenome | isolation source: sediment from site ElyBrook_90M | place: USA: Ely Copper Mine, Vershire, VT | collected 2017 | reverse complement strand
ATAAATAACTATTTGGGTTATATCTGAGTACATGAACGGATATGACTTTATAGAAAAACTGAAGGAGCTTGAGGTTCCAGTATTCTCTATAGCTACTGCAAGCAACATAATCCAAAAACCTGTGCCGTATACCAGATTGTACATAAACCGACTGTACCGTGGGGGCGCCATAAAACGGATAGAACATGGAAGATACTGTATTCCCGGCACAGATGAATACACTATTGCCTCAAGGATAATACCAAATTCTTACATTACTGGATATGGGGCGCTGGAACACTACGATCTCACGACCCAGATAACCACCAAGTTACAGGTAGTGTCTGGAAGATATCACCGGAGGCTAAAGCTTGCAAATTTCACTGTCGAGTTTTCCAGGGTTAAGAAGGAGTTTGTATACGGGTATGTAACCATGAGCAACGGTCCGGTATTTGCTGAACCGGAAAAGGTATTCATAGACGACCTCTATCTTCACGGCAGGCAGTATTATAGTGAGGAATTTTCTTATGCATTATCCAACAACAAACTTGACTTCGAAAAGCTAAAGAAATACGCGCTAGCATCAAAAAACAATGCGCTGATAAGAAGATTTACGAAGCTTCTTGAACCATGGGTTATTCCTGATTTACCACATGGCAGCATACCGAAAGGCAGAAAAGGTAAAAAAATCTAAAAATGTGAAGTTATGGTGTCCATAATCAAAGACTGGTTTAACGAACGCCAAAGAATTCATGCGGCTATGCTCAGGGATATTCTCATAGAAATCTTCAAAAGACATCCAGATAACTTAGTGTTTAAGGGTGGAACAGCAATATCTTTCTTTTATGGGAGTAGAAGATTCTCCGGGGACATTGACTTTTCATCAACAGGAATTGAAAACTACGCCCTGATAGACGATTCAATAGAATCCTTCATAAAGAACTACAACTACGAGATAATAAACGATTGGGAGGGAGAGATATTACAACAGCAACGCTTCAGGAGATACCATCTTATATTCAAGCACGGAGCGTACGACAACATAGCAACATCAATAGACTACAGTGTTGGCAGATGCATGCTTGAAGCCGAAAAGAAAGATCTATCGGACGGTTACACCGCATTGAAAATAGATGTGATGAGTCCGGAAGAAATACTGGCAGAAAAAGTCCGCACGCTATATACAAGGAAAAAAGGGCGAGACTTATACGACCTTCACTACCTTGCTGCGACTAGAAAAACACGCATAAGCAGGTCGGTAATAACCGAGAAGATGGCTGAAGAGCCAGAACTTAAGGGTAAACGGTATTCATTCAATTCATTCGAAAGGGCAGTTGAAGAAATAAGACCTTACTGGAATGATCTCGACAGTATAGTAAACAACTTTGATGAGATGATGTTTGACACTACTAGCAAGGAGGTCCTTGACGCATTTAGGAACATCTGACTGAATGTCATCTCTTTTTTCCTTAATAGATTTAGTATCTTCCGCTTTGTCTCGAGAGTTTTTGTCACACAATCACTAAGGTATTTAGTCTCTTAGTTATAACGCCGTTTTGGATGCGTAGGTTTTTACCTCGTAAAAATCCAATGAAACCAAAGGCTTTCAATGACCGTCATGCTTCCTTACGTCCCTGGCGAAGCTGTTGTAGAAAAGTATGGCGGAGATGGTCTTCATGTCGGTTATCTCATTCTTCCTGACCATTGCTAGTACAGCTGTGGGAGTTACCCTCTTCAGTGTTATGTTCTCGGTAGCTTCCAGTGCCTTTTTTCCCTTGACGAGTCCCGTTGCAATGTACACGCGCATATGACTCTTTACCCTGGCAGGAGATTCGTAGGTCTTGTAAAGAAGCCTTAGCTTTCCTGCTTTGTAGCCCGTTTCCTCTTCGAGCTCCCTTTTTGCGCAATGGGCATAGGTTTCCCCCTTGTCAACATGGCCGGCTGGTATTTCATAGACCCACTGCATTATTGCCGGGCGGTACTGCCTTTCAAGCAGTATGCTTCCGTCGTCGAACACGGGGATAACGGAAACGACGCGCTCCCCTACAATCACTGCGTACTTGTACTTTCTGCCGTTGGCGTCTGCCTCTTCTTCCATTATAGTGGAGAACCTGCCCTTGTATATTACTGCCATAGCATCTATGCCTTGCCTTTCTCGGCTTGCTTGCCCTCTAGATACAGCTCGGCTGAAAGCTTGTGCCTTGAGACGCTGTGTAGTATTACGCGACCGCTTCCGCTGAACTTGGCGAGGAATAGGCCAACTCCTCCGAACATGGCGGTTTTTATATTGTCGACAAAATGTATCTTGTAATTCAGACCTGCGTCAAAGCCGGCTATGTGGCCGGGGTCGACATCCAGATCAAGCGTTCCGTCTAGATCATATTCAAGCGTATCGCCGACTACGTGTATGAATACGTTTCCCGGGCCGACAAACTTCTGCAGAACTATGCCTGCGCCGCCGAAGAATGCCGCACCGATACCTATGGTCTGTATTGAAAACTTTATTGTTGTGTCGCAAGCTATGAATGCAAAAGCCTCCGCTACAAACTGCTCACCTACCCCGAGGTGTATCTGTTTTACCTTTCCGGGAAGCACTCCTGAAACGGATATACTTCCTTCTCCTTCGGATTTGAACTCAGTAAGCATTGCAGTCGCACCGGTCATCTTTCGCTCTACCGCGCCGACTATGCCCCCGGCAAGCCTTGGCGTCATCACCACATTGGAACTTTTACTGAGCAGCTTGCCGGAATCCGAGTAAACCGTTTCTCCATCCTCAAGATTTATGTTCAGGGACTGCATCGAGCTTCCGACTATTTTATACTCCATGAAATTACCAGCATGATCGGTCATTTGATTAAGGTGCTGAGCTCTTCTCCGTCTACATTGTACTTGTGCTTTAGCATTATCTCGCGCAGCAGCGAAGACTTGTTGCCGCCCTTGACTCCGTCTATTATTTTTTTGAGCTCACGCCCTGATATACGCTCCAGTTTTTTCTCGGAGATGGCTTTATCCACCGCGTCGTAATCCTTTGGTTCAGAGGACAGTACTTCTCCTATTCCGACCTTTGTTATTTTGCCGGAGGCATAAAGGGAGAAGACACGGAGAAGTACCTCCTGCGGAATCTGTTCTATCTTAATGCCGTTCCTGCTAAGCTCTTTAAATTTATCAAGAAGAACAGATGCCACTACAGGCGCCTCTGCTTTTGTTTCAGACAAAATAATGCGGTAAAGCTGCAGATCCTTGGACCAAAGCATCTGCTCCGCAAGCTGCTTGTTCTTTATCTGCTCGTGCAGCAGCTTCCTGACGGAATCCATGTCCACACGCCTGGACTGCAGCCTTCCTGCCAGATGTTTTGCCGGAATCGGAAGGACATCGGTTTCAGGGTACATCCTTGAACCTCCGGGCACGGGCCTCAGGAATCTCGTCCCAAGTCTTTTCTGATCCACCGCCCTTGTCTCGGAAGGCACGCCTTCAATGGCCTTCTCCGCCCTTTCAACGACCAGCTGCGCTGCACGTTCTGCCATATCACTTTTTTCAGCCACAAGTACGAATGCGTCATCTCGACCAAGCTCCAGAGTTTTCAGCAGCTGCGCTGCCTCCTGATCGGTTATCCCGTATTCGTGCGTATCTTCGTCGCTGTGTATTATTCCCTTTACTCCCGCCATCTTTGCATAGTTGCTTATCTCAGTGCCAAGCCGTATGTCAGGGGCTATCTCCCTGCCTACAATGCCGCCGAAGCCGTGAAGCCTTATGCCTATGACGCTGCCTCCTGCAGAAACCTGCGCCGAGATTATCTTTGCCTTAGAGTGTTTGAATATGCTTGTCACATCGGTCGGCTTGCCTACCTTTGCCTTTCTCGATCTAAGCTCATTTCTTATTGTTATAAGAGAGATCTGCCGGGTAATCTCGCTTTCTATTATCTTGTCCATCAGATCGAGCTCCTGAAAGCCCTTTATCTCCACACGCGCGCCGTCCTTTATAGAGACGTTGACGTCCTGTCGTATGCTGCCTATTCCGCGCTGCGCCATTCCCGTCAGCCGGAGCAGCAGGCCTATGCGCATTGCCACGCTTTTCGCCTGCTCAGGGGTTTCTATGACCGGATCGGTGTCTATCTCAATCAGTGGTATTGCAAACCTGTCAAGGTTGTATTCGACGCGTTCTGAGCTGTTTGAAACTATGCCTCCGGACTCCTCTTCGAGGAAAATCGATGGTATTGGTATGTTCTTGCCGTCTACTTCGATAGACCCGTCAAAGCCCACCAGCATTGTCCTTTGGAATGCGCCCGGATCGCTTCCGTCTACGACCCCCTTGCGCATTACCTCTATCTCATCCGGGAGACATGCATTCAGCGATTCTGATATTACGACTGCAGTCTCAAGGGCTTCCGGATTAAGCGCGTGCGGAGGCTCTTCGTCGGAGTCTACAAGGCACGAACTTTTCTTGAAAAGATTATATATAAACTGCCTGCCCTTCCTGCTTTCGAAAACAGTAGACCGGTCCATTTCTCCAAGTTCTCCGGCAACGGCGCGCTGCCTCCTTGTTATGCTGAGCACCTTACGGTCTTCAGCCAGGAGGGCACTGCATCTGCAAAACAGCTTCTCCTTGGTAGACAAGCGCTGGTGGATCTCAAGGCCGCACATGAATCCCAGTTTTTTGTAATCGTGTCCAGGCATCTTTTGACATCCTCTCCCAACTGAAGGTCGGGAGATTCCCCTGCATTCCTGCTGTATGGGTGGTTTGAGGTTTGTTTCTTTCACGAATTCACCACACTCTTGGTCTCTCGAATCGAAAAATTCTCACCGAGCCATTCATGTTCATTCCAATGAAATACCGCTGGATTTGCCAGAGCATCCACTACTCTTATTCCACTTCCTTTCGTTAGCGGAATTCGGAGATACATTTTCGTGACATCCTCCCACCGCTAAAGCGTGTGGGCTTCCAGCCTCTATTTCATGGCGTTTAGTTCCTCCTTCAGCGACTACTGCCCCGTCTGCACAGGGTCTTACACAATCTCCAGAGGCGTGACTTTCCGATTGTCCCTCGGTAGTGATCTCATTCATTTATCCATCAACATCAAACCTATATTTACGGGATTTGCTCCCTTACACGCAACCAGCACTTTCAGCCTTGTTGCGGAACAGACTCTCGTTTCAGAACCTCTTTTCATATCTTCATCTTCAACATCACAACGACCAATCAACAGACATATCCACATTTGCGTTTTATATGTGTTGCGGTGGGCTTATATCCCACTCATAAATGGTGTGGGTTTTACGCTCACACAGATAACTATGCTTCTGTCTAATATACTGACTGCGCACGCCCTTACTCTTATCCAAGATAAGAGTTTGCGGGCGACTAAATATTTATCAGCTCTCCCCCTGCCATTCAGCCTCAGTCCTTGTTGTTATTTCTCCGGTTATGTTCACAGCGAGCATCTTCTCGGCTTCTTTCTTGCTGTAGTTGCCAAGTAGCCATCCAAGCTTTACGTAGGCGGTTTCAGGAAGCATGTCCTCGCAGTATATTACTCCTGCCTCGGTGATCATGCGTCCATACCTGTACACGGTGCCGCTTACCCTGCCAAACAGGCACTGCGAGGTCAATCCGACAACCATGCCGGATGCAACCGCAGCTTTTACGCCCTGTAGCCAGTCGTACTCCTTATGCGATGTAGATATGGGCATATGGCCAAGCCCGGTAGCCACTATTATGATGCCCTTGTATCCTTTGTCTATGTAGTGCTGCACTATGGAGGGATCAGAATTAGGGTACATGTACAGCATTGCAACCCTTGGTTCAAAGCCATCCTTAAGCACGAGCTTTTTCCTGCTGTCCGACACGTTGTAAGTGCCAAGGTGGTGAATGTTTCCGTCAGCGCTTACCTTTGCCATCGGAGTGCCGTTGACAGGCTTGAAAGCATCCCTTGCGGAAGTGTGCAGCTTGCGCACCTTAGTGCCACGTATGAAACTGCAGAAATCATCGGATGAGCTTGAATGCATGCATGTGCCGACCTCTGCAATGCCGCTCGATGCGGCGAGGTGCGTAGAGCATATGAGGTTCATAAACGCGTCGCTCGACCCCCTATCGCTGCTGCGCTGTGCTCCAGTCAGTACAACGGGGCCAGGAATATCCTGAAGCATAAAACTGAGTGCCGCGGACGTATAGTGCATGGTGTCTGTGCCGTGCGTTATCAGCACGCCAGTTGCTCCTGAACTGAACGCCTCCGCCGTTTTCCTCGCAATTATCTGCCACTCCGTATATGTCATGTCTTCGCTTGCAACGCTCATGAGATGCTCAACCTCAAGATTGGCTATCTCCGCAAGCTCTGGCACCTCGTAAAGAAGCTCGTCGGGCTTTGTCAACATATATACCCCGCCGGTCACATAGTCGACCTTGCTGCCTATGGTGCCGCCTGTGTAAAGAAGCTTGACGGTATTCAGGCCCTTCTTGAAATGCATCCTGCTCTTCGGAAATGAGAACTCCTCCGTAGAGGCTCCAGCGCGTTCGATTGACGAGACGTCTTTGAAATCGATGCCTATGTTATAACCGTTCTCAAGTTTTAAGGCAAGTATGTTCTGGTCTCCGGAGTCCGGCCGCGGCATGAGTATGCCGTTTATCGCCTGCTTGCCTTTTGCAACGCGTACTCTGTCGCCTACTTTTATGCCCTTCTCCTGAAGCACTTTTACCACTTCCTTTGAATACATGATTTACACTATTCTTGTTTCTTTTTCTTCGGCCAGGAATCCTGCAGTTTTGTGCGAGCCGTCGCATAAGGGTTTATTATTTGAATGGCCGCATCTGCACAATGCAAACTTTACCTTGCCCTCAACCATTACAAGATTTGGTCCATCCTTTGCCGATTTTACTGTTATCTCTGCCATATATACACCAGTTAGCATCTGATGTGACATCCTCCCACCGCTAAAGCGTGTGGGCTTCCAGCCTCTATTTCATGGCGTTTAGTTCCTCCTTCAGCGACTACTGCCCCGTCTGCACAGGGTCTTACACAATCTCCAGAGGCGTGACTTTCCGATTGTCCCTCGGTAGTGATCTCATTCATTTATCCATCAACATCAAACCTATATTTACGGGATTTGCTCCCTTACACGCAACCAGCACTTTCAGCCTTGTTGCGGAACAGACTCTCGTTTCAGAACCTCTTTTCATATCTTCATCTTCAACATCACAACGACCAATCAACAGACATATCCACATTTGCGTTTTATATGTGTTGCGGTGGGCTTATATCCCACCCATAACTGGTGTGGGTTTTACGCCCACTCAGATAAAAAGGCACCTTCCGCACAGCCTTTGCGACAATGCATGCGTAGGAACTGCCTGTGACTTCAGCTTCTACCGTTTCCCCCAGTGCCATCCCCTCCGCGTTCATTACACCTACGGGCCGGTAATATGCATCCCTGCCAGAGGTCATGCTACCGGACTTCTCCGTTATCATTACGTTTATACGGTTTCCCATCTCTTTTGCGTACTCCATGTGCTGCATTGATCTGACGGTTCGTGACAGTTCGGTGCTCCTTCTTTTTACCTCGTTCGCATTGATCTGCACCAGCGCAGATGCTCTTGCATGAGGTCTTCTGCTGAACTTAGAGATGTTGGTTATTGTCGGTTTTAGATAATTCAGCATTGCGGCAGTTTCATCGTAGTCAGTTGCGCTTTCGGTGGGATATCCTACAATAACATCGGTGGCGATGCTTATCCCCTTCACTTTTTGCCTCAGCTCGTTGAAGTAATGGCTGAACTCCTCCACAGTATACCTCCTTTCCATGTCCTTCAGCACCTTGTTGCTGCCCGATTGAACCGGCAAATGAACAAACCTGAAGAGCTTGCTTCCGGGTTCGTTGAATGCGAGTATCAGGTCATCAATGTACTTGTGCAGGTGTTCCGGATTCAGCATGCCTATGCGCATCAGGAAGTTGCCTTCTATGCGCGATGCCCCCGACGCAAGCGCGGCTATGTTTGTCTTTTTGTCAGCGCCGTATGCCCCAACATCCTGAGAGGTCAGTTCTATCTCCTTTGAACCGGCTGTTGCAGCCATGGAGATCGCCTTGAGTATAGTGCTCTCATCGAAGCTGTTTAATGGGCCTCTGGCGAACTTGGTCTCGCAGAAGGTGCAAGAGGACAGGCAGCCCTCGCTTATCGGTATCCGTGCTATGACAGAGCCAGTAGCATTCAGAAAGGCTGGTTTCTGCACCCTCGCGTACCCAAGGTACTCCTGCCTGGAATCTGATAATATGACATCATGTATTTTTGTTATATTTGACGCGCCGATGATGCTCGCCTTTGGGGCTACCCTGGCCACCATTTCGGAATTGGCGCTTGCCATGCACCCAGTAACTACGAGCCTTTTACCCATGCTTTTGAACCGCTGCAGCCTGTCGGTAATGCGCTGTTCTGTCTGCTTCTTGACAGTGCACGTATTGATTATGACGTAATCGTACTTTCCTGCCTTTGCTGCGCTGTACGCTCCATGCTCCACCTCCACACCGTTGCCCTTAAGCACGGCTGCCATTATCTCGCTGTCAGACTGGTTAAGCGTGCAGCCATGCGTTTCTATGAGCACCTTGATCATAAGCTCAACAATGGATTTTGCAAGCGCATTTATATATTTTGTTGTGAAATATAAACAGACATAAGATAACGTGATTATATGCTATGTGAGAGATGCGGAAGGGATGTACACAAGCACTTAATATGCAACTCATGCAACAGGAAGATATGCAACGACTGCATAAAGAGCTCGAAGCGCATCAGTGTAACAGAAAAGGCTGTCATCTGCAAGGACTGCTGGAGCGACCTCAAGAAAAGAGGCAAGTACAAAAGTGCAATGCGCGAAGTACGGCAGATAAAGCAGTTCGAGCCGCGCGGAAGGTACTGACTGTCTCTGTAAAAAGGATACCCTTAGCCGTGTCATACCTTTTCTGGTCGTGGAGGTTTTTATCCCGTAGATAAATGATGCCCCACTCAGGTTTCTGAAAGGACCTTCGGCATCATTTTCCACTACCCTACTTTCCTCAAGCTCAGACCTTTCCGTAGTCTATGCTGAACTCCTTTGCGCCTTAGCGCAGCGCCTTTGTCATGAAAAGGACAGTAGTATGAAACCTGCTGTTTTTGAGCCTCGCCTCTGTCCTGTAGCTCTTTTTCTCGTAGAACCTGATGGCGTATGGCAGGTTTGCGCTAGTTTCAATGCACGCCACATGACATCCCTTTCTTTTTGCGTACTCCTCGAACTTCCGGAACAGCAACATGCCTGCGCCGTGCTTTCTTGCGGCCTTTGCCACTATGAAGTCTTCGAGGTACGCGGCTCCGCCAATTATCTCCATTCTTACAACACCGACGATCTTGCCGTCGATATATGCGCCGAACTCTTTCTCGTTTACCTTCCAGCTTATGCCGCGGGAGTTGTTGACTGCCAGCCACTCCTTCTTGGAAAGGCCGTGCGCCTGCTCAACGTCCTTTTTCGGAAGCTGCTTGACAACCAGGCTTGCCACGTAAATCACAGTTTTTCCAGGAATACCCTTGCCTTCTCTTCGTCTATGCTAAACTCCTTTGCGCCTTCGTGCTCCTCGTTTTTCATGTGCTTGGCATTCACGTCTTTCATTATCTGCGCCTTGTTGGATGCTATGACCCTTGAAAGCTCCGGCGACGCGGCATAGCTTATTGCTATCCTGTCGGGCTTCTTCAGCCCGTGCTCCTTGCGGAGCATCTGCACCATTCTTTCGAACTCGCGTATCAGCGCCTCCTCAAGAAGGGCGCCGTCTAGCTTTGGATCTATGTAGGCTATGCCTCCGCTGAATTTTATTGCATTCTCATTCGACAGCTTTTCGATAGTTGTGAAGTGTCCCGCAGTTATCTCCACAGGGCCGAGTTTGGTGTGCAGGGCGTAGTGCCCGCTTGCGGATATACTATTTAGTATCTCCTTTGCATCTGCCGTTCTGAGCGCCTCGGATACCGCACCGCTCTTTTCCTTGAACTCCGGACCTATTGCTGAGAAGTTAGGCCTTATCTCAGTCTCGAAAGAATCCACTTTCCTCACTTCAAGATGCTTGATGTTGGAGTACTCTTCTATCACACCGGCGAGCCGTTGCAGCGCGATTTCTACGGCGTCTTCGGTTACCTCGACTGTCGCCTTCGATACCGGCCAACGCAGCTTTATGCCTGATTTCTCCCGGCTGTTTAGTATAGCTGTGAGAGCTGAATCGGCCATGGCGAACTGGCGTTCTATGTCCGGATTGACCATGCCTTTCGGAAGCTTCGGCCAACCCGACAGTGTAACGCTTTCCTGGGCGCCGTTGTATTTTGCATAGCTCTTTAGGTATAGGTGCTCCGAGGTAAACGGTGCGAACGGCGCAATCAGGATTATGAGATTATACAGCACATAATTTATTACGTCAAGAGTTTTTTTAGCTTGCGGCTTTGTACCGTAGACTACGCGCTTCTTGGCTATCTTCAGATAAAACCTGCTGAAGTCATTCAGCGTAAACTCGCTAACAGCGACGTTTGCCTTCTGAACATTGTAGTTGTCCAGAGCCGCCTCAACCTCGTTTTTAGTAGTTGCAAGCCTGGATAGTATCCATACATCCTCGAGTGCGGTGCCTTCGGTAATCCTGGGCCTTTTGATGATTTTAGGCGAGTAGCCCATGGCCGATGAATAGTCCTCAAAAAGCCCGAAGACGTTGTAAAGTATATTTATCTTTTTCTCTGCCTCCTTTATCTCGTCTTTCTTGAACTGCAGGTCCAGCCACTGCGTGTGATTTGAGCACCACAGCCGGTACGCGTCGGCGCTGGTAATCTTGAGCAGGTCACTCAGCGCTATGTAATTGCCCCAGCTCTTGTGCATCTCGCGCCCGTCCTCGGCAAGCAGCATGCCGTCTATGACGACGTTCCTGTAGGGTGCCTTCCCGTAAGCCATTACGCTTATCTTTAGCAGCGTCGAGAACCATCCTCGCAGCTGGTCCTTCCCTTCAAGTATGAACTGCGCGGGAAAGAGGTTTTTGAATTCATCTTCGGACAGGCTCGACCTGAATGCTATCCCTGAATCGAACCAAACATCGAATACGTCGCTTATCCTCCCCATATCTGCACCGCACTTTTTGCAGCGGAGCACTATGCCGTCTATGTACGGCCTGTGGAGGTCTCCGAGCGACATCGTTTTGTCCTTGTCGGCGCTCAATGAGGCAAGCTCCTGCAAAGATCCGACTACTATAATCTCACCGCACCCCCTGCACTCCCATATTGGTATAGGTATTCCCCAGTACCTCTGCCGGGCTATGCTCCAGTCCGGCGAGCTTTCTAGCACGTCGTTGAACCATGCCTGGGCCTCAGCAGGATGCCATGAAACCTTTTTGTTCTCGCTTATCAGCTTTTTCTTGACCTTTTGTACGTTAAGGAACCACTGCTTGGTGGTTAGAAAAAGCAGCTTGCTGTTGCAGCGCCAGCAGTGTGGATAGCTGTGCCTTACATTGCCCTCGTCGAGGAGAGAACCATTCGCCTTGAGATCTGCCAGGATTGCGGCGTTTGCCTCTCCGGGAACCTTTAGGCCGGAGTAAGCCCCAGCGTCGTCGTTATAATACGCAGTCAGATCCACAGGAGAAAAAATAGGCAGCGCGTTTTTCTTGCCCACAAGGTAGTCCTCGCTCCCATGCCCGGGGGCTATGTGCACCAGCCCGCTCCCTTCTTCAGAAGACACGAGGCTTTCAGCCATTATCACCTTATGGAACTTCCTGAGCTCGAACTGTTTTTGTATCTTATCCTCAAGCGGGTTTATGTAGCGCATGCCATCCATCTCGCTACCGTAAAACTCGGATTGCACAATGGCATTTTCTCCGAGCGCCTCCATGACCGCGTCGAGCCGCGTCTTTGCGATTATAAGGCGTTTGCCGAGTATCTCGACCTTGACATAGCGCTGTTTTGGATTTGCAGCTACAGCAACATTCGAAGGAAGGGTCCAGGGAGTTGTAGTCCATATGACAAGATAGGTATCATCATCGACTTCTATCCTGCTCTTTGCCTTAGCGTCTATCCTGAACGCTACGAATATCGAGGGATCTTTTTCCTCGGCATATACAACCTCTGCCCCTCCCTGCGCAAGAACCGTCTCGCAGTGGGGGCAAAACAGCATTGGCTTCGGCTCCGTATAAAGCAGCCCCTTCTCATGTATCGTCTTGAGCATGCTCCAGGCAGATTCGATGAAACAGTTCCTGTATGCCATATAAGCCGAATCAAAGTCGAGGGACGAGCCAAAGCGCTTGAAGTCGCCAATCATGTTGGGTATGAGAGAGTCAACGTACGTCCTGCACTCCGCTACAAAAGTCTCTATGCCTATCTTTGTCTCTATCTCCTTCTTCGACTTAAGCTCTAGCGTGCGCTCCATCTTGTTCTCTACCGGAAGGCCGTGTACGTCAAAGCCTGCGCGGTCATGTACGTCAAAGCCCCTCATGCGCCTGTACCTCACGAGTATGTCCTTTACAGATTTAACCCATATCTGCCCCGGATGCAGTTCGCCGCTTGCATATGGAGGCCCGTCAAGGAAATAGAACCTCTTGCACCCCCTGTTCTTCAGTCTTGCCTTTTCAAGAACCCTGTTATCTTTCCAGTATTTGAGAACCTGCTCTTCGTTTTCGTTTAAATTGAACACTCAAGCTCACCATATGTGCAAAGATACTATCCCTATTAATCTTCTTAAATGTTCTGTGCCAAGTATAATGGGTTGAATGAGATCCGCAGATGCCACCACCCTGGCGAGGGTGGCGATGGTCATAGTAGCAGCGTACATGATAATACTGAAGTTTTACGTGCCGCTGGCGATACTTGTAATAGCCACAGCCATGATCCTTGACGGTCTCGACGGTTTCCTTGCCGTAATGGAGCAGAGCAAGGGCAGGGTGGGCATCATACTTTACTTCAGGGCAGCTCTTGGCAATCCCATCTACAAAAACAAGGTGCAAAAGCTTAAGCATGGCATCTCATCAAGCGCGCCATATGGCGCGCGCATGGACATTGCAGGAGATCGCGTAGTAGAGTACACGCTGTGGGCAACATTCGTGTACCTCCACATACTGCCGCTCTGGATTCTTCTCATAGTCTTCGTACGCCACTCATTTGTTGACGCAGTCATGGGCTCAAAAGGCACCTCTTATAAGATGAAGACCGGCATAGCGGCAAAGGTCTACTCCTCAAACATTGCCAGAGGAGGCATTAACGTAGTAAAGTTTCTGGCATTCTCATATCTTGCTCTGGTCTATGCGTACGGCTACCCAATAGTAGTAGGCTACGTCCTTATTAGTATACTGCTGTTTTACATACTTCTGCGCGGCGCAGCGGAGCTTTATGAATCGTTTGCCTAATGGCGTTGCAGTACGTATATATTTTAAGCATTTGCCACTAATCCTAAACATGGTAAAATCACCGGAGATAAGCGTAGTGGTGCCCGCACTTAATGAAGAGAAGTACATAGCACATGTGTTCCACGGCCTCAGCAGGCAGACCTTCAAGAACTTCGAGGTCATAGTTGTGGACAACAACAGCACCGACAGGACAAGAGGCATAGCAAGCAAGCACGCCAGGATCATACTCGAAAAGAGAAAGGGCACAGGCCTTGCCAGGAATATCGGAGCAAAAGCCGCAAAAGGCAGGATACTGGTCTTCCTAGATGCCGACACTGAACCGGGTCCACTGCTCCTAGAAGCATACCACAGGGACATGAACAATGGAGTCATAGCCGCAACCGGCCCAATACTTCCGCTTGAAAAATCAAACAAGCGTATATCCTTGGGCTATAGGTTTGTCACGACGGTTTTCGTACGGCTCACTATCAATATAGGCAGACCCGCCCTTATAGGATCCAATTTCGCGGTGCTGAAAAAAATCTTCGACAAGGTGCACGGCTTCGACGAACGTTTCATGACATACGAGGACTGGGACCTCTCCTCAAGGCTGGAAAAGCAGGGCAGGATACTCTTCGTAGACGACGCAGTCGCTTACACCAGCGTAAGGAGGGTAAAAAGATGGGGCGTGTTCGGCTTTTTCATCTACTACGTCGAGAACTTCTTCAGATATCACCTGTTTAAGATGCCCAACAAGAAGTACGAGCAGATAAGGTAGCTACCGCAGTTCACGGTTTTGGGCTAGGGATTTACTTTGGCTGAGAAGGACGTATTATGGGAGTGACCGAGCCCAAGAAAGCAACAAAGAGTCTTGGTCTCCTTTGTCTTCGGATTTGATTGCGTTGTAATACTGCCCCCAATCTGGGATTTTTATCATTATCGAGGGGGTTGTTTGCGATTAGTACCCGCTCACCGTGGATTAAGCTTCATTTGATAACGCACTTGTCTCCTAGTATTGCTGTTATCTGGTTTATATATCCGTTTAAGATGTCGTCAGGTAGCCCATGGGGCATGCCGTTGTTCGTCTCTACAGCAAACCTGTACTCCTTGCCCTTTACGTTTACTATTATCGAGGTATGCTTTAGGGAAGATCCCTTTTCTATAATAAGGCTCTGAATATCTGCATAATCAAACACGAAATTGTCGTTGTTTAGCGCGGCTATTTCATCTATTTTCTTTGTAGCTAAATCGCCCGCCCTTGACAAACTTTCGCTAAGTTCCGACTTTGCCGCATAATAGCTGCTTATGCCGGCCGCAGGGGTGAACAGACCAACCATGAATACTGATTTTAGCGACGTCATGTTTTTAGCGACCCCTTTTGAAAACTCCATATTCGTCATAGTAACCGCTGCGAGAAGTTTGACATCGGTAAAACACAATGCGTAATATGCCCATTTTATTAGGAAATGGTGCATGCAATTCGGCACTATTAGATTTATTTTATCCTGCATGCGTTCACAGCAGTTTTATATAGAGCAGGCATGTGACATCCTCCCACCGCTAAAGCGTGTGGGCTTCCTCCGAGTATACTGCGC
>VFSW01008313.1_pt1 | contig 14918 bp, 12 predicted proteins | sample 5358111 | NCBI WGS metagenome assembly VFSW01 (sample SAMN11554181, study PRJNA540505) | mine drainage metagenome | isolation source: sediment from site ElyBrook_90M | place: USA: Ely Copper Mine, Vershire, VT | collected 2017 | reverse complement strand
TTGGCCGTGGCGGCCGGCAAAATCCGGCTAAAACGTCGCACAAAAACCGGCACACCAAAAACGCCCGCCAGAAAAAAGCACTAAAAACCCTAGTATTATGGTGGTGAGAGAGGGACTCGAACCCTCGGCCGCGGCATTATGAGCGCGGTCATTAGGATAGTCGATCCAGTCAATTCAACTACTTACCGCGTGACGCCCGTTGCATTTGTCACGACTTAGCATAACGAAGCTGTACCGAGTCACGCCAAAATCACGCCAGGCTTTCACCACGAGCGGGCACCACTCACCGTGGCGTGGAGCTTGCGCAAGCGGACCGGCGCGACCGAATTTGAGTTATTGAACACCACGCCTTGTGCACCGGCCGACCTCTCTTAACGTGTTTGAAACACGAACTTACGAGAGGCCAACAGCCAATGCGAGATCAAGCAGGGTACCCGGCAATCTACCGCAGATGTTCAGGAAGCCATTTTCCTCACCGCTAATCATTAGCCAGCGAACCTAACCAGGAGTCAAGCATCTGACTTTCCAAGTGCGCCGTCTGAAACCCGCGATCAAGCGCACGTTTGAGGCGTGCTTTGACCTCCTCCGACGCGAACGCGATCAAGAAGGACTGAAGTTCATCGCACAAGCCATCCTGTAGGGGCAGCGTAGCTGCTGCAATCGCGGCCTTCGAAGCTACAATTCCTTTGGCAGGAAAGCTCGCTATCCGCTCTGCCAACCGGCTAACAAAGCCGTCCAAATCTTCGGGTGGCATTGCCCGGTTGAGCCAGCCGATGCGCGCGGCATCCTCGGCCGAATAATCGCCGCATCCCAAGATGATTTCGAGGGCGTTACTGCGCCCAACCAGCCGCGGCAGGCGTTGGGTCGCGCCGCAGCCCGGCGGAAAGCCCAGTGCGACTTCTGGTTGACCGAAAACAGCGCGCCCGATGCTACCGAAGCGCATATCGAGGGCCAGCAAGAATTCACTGCCGCCGCCTCGAGCGACGCCGTCAATCTTTGCAATGGTCGCTTGCGGCAGCGTTCGAAACCGATCGACGATTTTCTGATGGGGCGATGGGCTCTGCGGCTTCGGGCCAACTGTCCCGGGTAGGTCTTCCAGCATACGCAAATCCGCGTGAGCGATGAAAAAGCCTGCAACGCTACTTTCAAAGACAGCAACCTTCAATCCTGTCTGACCGGTTAGCCACGCGCCGAGCCGATCAAGGTCGTCAAACATCGCGACGTCCATCAAATTAATCGGCGGGTGTTCAAATATGACTTTGGCAATCGCTCCGCTAACCTCCACCCGCAGCGTGACAAACATCGGAGTGTGTGATCTCATGCTGCCGTGATTCCACCATCGGCCGGATAGCACGCGCCCGTACAGCAGCGACTCTCGTCACTGCTTAAGAAGAGCATCACGTTAACGATGTCATCGACCTGCGCATAGCGGCCCAAGGGAATCGTCCCAATGACATGCGCTTTCGCCGCTGCCGCTGCGCCGGGCGCGAGTCCTTCCTCGATAGAGCGCATCATTCGCGACTCCACCGGTGCAGGATTAATTGCGTTGACGCGTATCTTATCGCGCGCGTACTCGAGCGCCGCTGCGCGTGCGAGTCCGACTAGCGCATGCTTGCTGGCAATGTAGGCCGACCCACCCGGATAAGCGATCAAGCCAGCGACGGACGACGAAATCACGATGGCGCCACCGCCGCGCTTGATCATTTCAGGAGCAACGTACTTGATACCGAGCCAAGCGCCGCGCACGTTGACCGACATCACTTTGTCAAAGGCGTCTATGGGGCTTGCATCGATGCGTGGGCCAACCACCCCTTCGACACCGGCATTGTTGATAAACACGTCGATTCCACCGAAGCATTCCACGGCCGACTTGACGTAAGCTCTCGTCTGTTCCGAGTCACTGACATCCGCCACAAACGCCACAGCCTTTCGCCCGAGACTTGTCGCAATTCCGCGCAACGAATTCTCGTCGCGGTCGACGAGGAGCACGCTAGCCCCTTCCTCTACGAATCGGCGCGCGGCAGCGGCACCGATGGCTCCAGCTCCTCCTGTGACCACTGCGACCTTATCGTGGAGTCGATTCATCGCGCGCTCTGCTGTTGCATTCAATTTGACCTACGAAGCCGTATATCCGGAATCCACCAAGTACGTCGACCCCGTGACACTAGCAGCTTCGTCAGACCCCAAGAAGGCCACGATATTTGCCACGTCGGCGACGCCGGGCATCCGGCCCAAGGGATGCATACCCGTCAAACCTTGCCACGCCGCGTCATCGACGGTATCAGTCAGTGCGGTACGCACGAACGTCGGTGCAACCGCGTTGACCCGTATCTTTTTGGCGCCGTATTCAATCGCGGCCACCTTGGTCAACCCCACCACTCCATGCTTGCTAGCTACGTATGCCCCGATGTTAGCCATTGCAACGGTTCCCATAATCGATGGCATATTAATGATCGAGCCGCCGCCTCCGGTCGCCAGGATCGGGAGTTCGGCACGTAAACAAAAAAAGACGCCGGTCAAATTGACCGCGATGGTCGAGTGCCACTGTTCGACCGGTAATGCCTCGAGTGGGTGAAACGCACCGCCGATTCCCGCGTTGTTCACGGCGACGTCCAGCCGTCCTAATTCGACGAAAGCACGTTGAACCGCACTTGCTACCGAACTTGCTTGAGTGAGATCGACGCCAATTGCAATGGCATGGCCGCCGCGAGCCGTGAGGTCGTCCGCCACATCCTGTGCCGCCGCAAAATTCAAATCCAATACTGCCACCGCCGCGCCCTCCAGTGAGAACCGCTCGCAGCAGGCGGCGCCGATCCCGTTACCGCCGCCGGTGACGAGTGCCGCCTACCCAACATAACGCTTCGGATTGGTGTCCATGTCATTCCCCGTTCAATCCGCGAACTCAAGCGTGCCGACATCCACGATTGAGCCGCCGCCGTCTACAACATGAACGGAGCCGGTTACGAACGATGATTGATCGGAAGCCAGGTATTCGATGCTGGCAGCAATTTCGTCGGGATCCGCCATGCGTCGCAACGGATAGCGGGATGTGACTCGCCGGAGCATTTCGTCGAGCGTAATTCCTTTCTTCTCGGCGATGAACTGCAGCGCACGGTCGGTCATTTCCGTGCGTACCCAGCCGGGGCAGATTGCATTCACGCGGATTCGATCCGGCCCAAAATCGAACGCGAGGGAGCGAGTGAGGCCCAAGAGTGCCGCCTTGCTTGTCAGATATCCGACATAGTGCGGTGCGCCAAAGAGAGAAGCGACCGATGCGACCACCACAATCGAGCCACCCCGAACCTTCAGCGGTTCGATCGCCGCCCGAGCGGCGAACAGCACACCGTCAACATTGGTGCGTTGAACCTCGCGCCACGCCTCCAACGAGATCTCGGTCGCAGAGCCAAAATGCTCTACGCCAGCGTTCGCCACCAGCATATCCAGACGTCCGAATGTCGCGACCGTTTGGGTGACGGCGCGGCGGCATGATTCGGAATCGCCAACGTTCCCTTGAATGGCAAGTCCGCCGATTTCGCGTGAAACGCTCTCCAGTACGTCGATTCGCCGTCCAAGTACGGCGACTCGCGCGCCGGCAGCCGCAAAGCGCCGCGCGACGGCAGCGCCGATTCCTGTGCCGCCGCCCGTTATCAGGGCGACTTTTCCCGCCATGTAAGGTGTCATGTCGTGGGATTTCCGATCACAAGATTCTCCTCGGCAATAAACAAGCTCGACCGCGTCCGATCGAGAAAGCGGTCCTCATCCGTGGTGAGTTCGCGCTGAGCGGCTTGTGCCTGCTCTGATAGATTGCCTTTTTCGAGCGATGAGAGGCTCTCAAAGTAAATCTCCGCTACGCCATCGTAGGGCTCCAGAAGATTGCGCTGTGCCTGGAGCATCGCATTAGCCTCCGGCGCAATTGCGTGGCTCTGAACATACCGCACGATCCCGAGGGTTGGGGCATGACGGCGCACCAGATCTGCGTGAGCACCCGCCCAGTAGCCGGAGAATTGCGCAGCCGACAGCGTCGGAAGCCGCCTGAGACAGTACACGAGCTTAATCATCTGGAACCCCACTCATGCGGCTATACAAGATCGATTCGATCGCCGTTGCGCCGCGGAAAGCCACAATCGCTCAGATTAGAACGGAGGTTTGACCGAAGACCCCCTCGGAGGCGAGTTCGCCGTGCAATCGCTTCGGCCCCACCACCTGGGCGGCGGGTTGAAAGCCAACGCAGAGACCGCGCCCGAGGAGCAGACGGTCGATGGTTGCGGCACCGAGTGCACCGGTCATTACGTAGCCGGTGACCCCCCAGATGGCAACGGATCGTGCTACGAGGGTACCGCGGCCGTGGCAGGTAAATAGCACGCGATGCTGGTTGTAGTCCTCTCGTGCCATGTCACCTTTTGGCGCTATTTCCATGGCCCATGCGTTAGTGGTCTTTTCCTGCTCCGCGCTCGACAGGTGGGCGATACGCTGTTGGAATTCGGTCATTTTAGGGATAAGCATGGCCATCAACGCTTGATTGCGAAACGCCACCAAAGTCGTGCAGTTGCGCACTCGCGCATCATGCTCGAAGAACACCGACTCGCCCCCGCCGCTCCAGGGTAGCGCCGTGAGCACCTGGTGCTGTCCCGGCACCGACACTTGAACACCGATGGCCGCCGGCCACGGCACGAGCTTCTTGTCGCTCAGGTACAGTTGCGGCTGGCAGCACATGCGCATGAATGACAGGGTCGAGCTGACCGACGGAATTCCATGCAATGTATATAGAATATCGAGCGAGTCGATGCCTTCCTTTTCGAGCACCGCTTCCGCCGCCAAGAGACCTGCATTCCACATCGAGGCACACGCGGGCGATAGCACGAGTCCCTTGTCCGCAAACTTGGCGGAGTAGTTTTTGCGCAGGTGCAACATCCAATCCTGTTCGCCGGTGGCATCGAGGTAGTGAGCACCGGCCGCCAACGCAGCCCGGACGACGGGCTCGCCCAGCTGCATGAATGGCCCGACGAGGTTGTGGACCACCTTTCGCCCGCGGAAGAGCTCCGTGAGGCTCGCTTCATTGTGTTCAACGCTAACCACCTCATAGCTGGCTTTCCGAAGCTCCGGCATCTTGGCGAGATGATCTTGAACACGCGCCTTGTTCCGGCCGGCGGCAATGAAAGAAATTCCACGCTCCGCGAGTTTCCACGCGACGTGTTGGCCGGTGTAGCCGCTGGCTCCATACAGAACGACTTCGGGCTTGCTCACCTTTGATTCTCCCCATTCGATGCGGCAGGTTGATTCGCGCGCCGGCGGACCGATTCCGGCCGGCTATTGAACAAATCGACGAGAAATCGCTCTTGCGGCTTCTCCGAAGCGGTCTTCGGAATCTCAGCGACCCATTGGATATAGTTTGGAATGGTACTGGGCTCGAGCCGGGACTCGAGCCAACGGAACAGCGCGTCCGGATCGAAGCGCATCGGCTCCTTCGGTACGATGGCGGCCACGATGTCTTTCTCACCCGGAGCGCCGCTCGCGGCCGCTACGCCGTAGATAAATACGTCATCGACCGCCGGATGTTCCGCCATGGCTTTTTCGATGACGGCGGGGCTGACAAACTCACCGTTGCGACGAATGCCGCCGCCGGCGCGGTGCAGATAATAAATCCATCCGTCGGCGTCCATTTTGACGACATCGCCGGAATGCAGCCAGCCACCTTGCGTCTTTTTTGCCGAAGCGGCCGGGTTATTGAGATAGGAAACTTTGGGGAAGGGCCCGTCGGCGAGTTGAAACAACAATTCTCCCGGCTGACCGCGGGGCACCTCGTTACCTTGTTCATCGACGACCTTGGCAGCGAGTCCCGGTACTACACGGCCACAGCTGCCGACGGGACCCGATCCGGGGGCATTGATGGACATGCCGCCTTCGACAGCGCCATAGAATTCGAGAATTTGAAGGCCGTAGCGCTTCGCAAAATCTTCCCAAATTGCGGCCGGCATCCCCGCACTGATCACCAGCCGCGCGGGGTTGTCGGCGTCATCGGCGCGACCCGGTTCGCTGTAGATCGCCGTGATCATGCCACCAAGCAGGGAAAACGTCGTGCACCCGTGCGCGCGCAGGATCTCCCAAAGGCGCGACTTCGAGAATTTGCGGCTGATGACCGCGCGCAGTCCCATCTTCAGGGACGGTGCGAGGGTGACGAATTGTCCATTGCCGTGGGTAAGCGACAGGCCGGTATAAGGACGATCCCCGGCTTTATAGCCAAACACTGTTTCGCCGTGGTTCGAGACCATGCCGAAGCGCTGATGCGCCACGACGATGCCCTTCGGATCACCGGTCGTTCCCGACGTATACATCACCTGCATGGGTTCCGCGGGGTCGAGGACTGCCACCGGGAGTTCCGGCGCAGGAACTGGCTGACTCAGCACGTCTCTCAACGAATACACGGGAAACGGCACGGTCGAGCCAGGTGCTTTCATGGGTTCATCCAGAACATAGGCCCATTCGATCGGAGCGCCCACGCGAACGGCATCGGTCAGCCCTTCGAAGGCATACCCCGCACAGATGGCACCGCGGCAGGCGGCATCTTTGAGCAGATAGCTCAGTTTCGCGCCGCGCGCGCGCGCGTCGATCGGCACAAAGACTGCACCAACGATCGCCGCAGCGATCATCGATTCGACGAATTCGGGATGATTTAACATGAGCAATGCGAAGCGCTCGCCTTTGCGCATGCCCCGATCGACGAGCCCCTGTGCGATCCGCTGACCGTTTTCCCACAATTCACGGTAGGTTCGGGATTCGGTTTCGCCTTCGGACTCAAACGTCAACACGTCGAGGTCCGGTTGCTCCGCTGCTCGTGCGCAAATCAGATTGGCAATGATCATGAGAGATGAGTCGGCCATGCGAGTTACCGGGAAAGAATGGTTACGACCAGCGCCGCCACATCGTCGTGGACGTAACCGCCGCCATTTTCCGCAAGCCCAACCCGCGCATCCGGCACCTGTCGAGCGCCCGAACGTCCCTGCAGTTGTTCCGTCAGTTCCACGATCTGAGCAATTCCTGTTGCGCCGATGGGGTGACCCTTGCGCAAGAGTCCGCCGGACGGATTAACAGGCAGTCGGCCACCCAGTGAGGTCGCGCCGGATTCCACCAGTGGCCCGCCCTCCCCCGGTTGGCAAAACTGCAGATACTCGGTGTGCAATATCTCGGAGGATGCCGAGGCGTCGTGCAGTTCGGCCACGTGAACATCGGAGGGCCCCACACCCGCTTCAGCGTAGGCAAGGTCACTTGCGGACCGAAACACCGCCGCCGTGTCCGCTGCGTCATGATCCCAACCGGTTTGCAGAACCGAAGAACGGATGGTGACGGGCCTTACCAGCCCAATCTCGCGGGCCTTCTTTTCGCTCACCAATACCACGGCAGCAGCCCCGTCTCCGATCGGTGAGCACATGGGCAATGTCAGCGGATAAGCGATTTCACGTGCGCCGAGTACCTGGTCGATCGTCACCACGTCACGAAACTGCGCGCGCGCATTCAGATGCCCGTGACGCGAGTTCTTGGCAGAGACCGCCGCCAATTGCCGCTGAGTGGTGCCATATTTCTGCATATGTGCAAGAATTTCCGTGGCATAGATATCCATGAACACCGAGCGATTGGCGCCGGCCTCGGAACCGCCATTCGCTCCGACCGCCAGCATCTTTCCGGCGACTCGCACCTTCAGACCGTCCATATCTTCTACGTCCACCGCACCCGCGAACACCGAGAAGCTCAGAGCCTTGTCCGGGTGACTCAGCTTCTCATAGCCGCAAGCGAGGACCACGTCATAGGCGCCGAATGTAATCATCGCCGCGGCCTGATTCAGAGCGGTCGATGCGGTGGCGCACGCATTTTCGATATTCACCACCGGAATCCGTCCGATGCCCATTTCGCGGAGAACAATCTCCCCGGGAACACAGATCTGGCCGGTGATCACGGCGGCCGCGGCATTGCCCATGTACGCTGCTTGAATATCGGCGGCGGCCAGCCCGGCGTCCGTCAGTGCGGCACGAATGGCCTCGCCCGCCAGCGACTTCAGGGAGCGATCCAGGTGTTTGCCAAAGACGGTCATCCCGACGCCCGCGATCATCGCATTGAGTTTCATGGCGACCCCCTTAGAGCAGTTCGGGATCCATCATTTGATAGCCGCCCTTGATCGAAAGCACATCGTTGCAACCGTCTTCGATCATGGACGCGCGAGCGTCACGAAAAATCTTCTCGATCGGGTATTCGCGCGTATTGCCATTGCCCCCGAGCATCTGCAAGGCATCCGAGGCAACTTCGAAAGCCGTCTGGGTGGCCGTTACCTTGACCGCCATGGCCGACTGCAGCGCGGGCATGGGTGCGGTCATGTTAAAGAGTGCTACGCGACGCGTGAGCGCCCTCGACGCTTCTACTTTTCGATACATGTGGAACAGCTTCTGCGCCACCGCTTGATGCCGGTAGATCGGCACCCCACCCTGCTTGCGCTCATGAGCGTAGCGGAATGCGATCTCATAGGCGGATCGCGCGACACCGGTGAATACCGCGCCCATCTGAAGATTGGCCTCGCAGTGAATGGCGTAAACCGCACGCTGAAACTCCTCCGGACCGGCCACGATATGATCGGCCGAGAGTTCGACGTCATCGAAAAAGATCTCTCCCTGCGGGAGTGTGCGTTGACCAAGTTTGTCGATGGATTTGCCGCGGCGAATACCTTTGGCATCCATCGGAACGATCATGACGACGCCGTGTTCCGGATCCGGTCCGTTGCCGCGGTCTGCCGCAGAATACAGCACGCACACCTCAGCGATGGGTCCGTTCGACACCCACGCGGATTTCTGACCGTTGAGAATGACTTTATCGCCGCGCAGCGTGGCAACGCAGTTCGGTCGACCGTAGCAGCCCTCGGCATGAAAGATCTGCTTGGCCGGGTCGAGCGAGTCTGAGCCGTGGTCCGGCTCAGTGATCGCCCAACAGCCGATTTTCGTGACGGGGAAGCGCTCGATCAAGTACTGCTTGCCGAAGATTAGCGACAACAACGGGGGTAATTGGCACGCCCCGATGGTGATCGACAACCCGGCGTCTCCCCAGCCGAATTCCTCCATGATGATGGGCAATACTCGGGCAATGTCGGTCGGCGGCAACGCACCCAGCGTTACCGGATTGATTTCGAGTTTCAGATATTGCTCACGAAACGGCCAATAGGGCGAATCCGTCGCCATCACCTGCTCGGGAGTCATGCGGTCGAGCTTCTGGCCGGTGGGCCGCATCACTTTCTCAGCAAAGACATGCGCCGTCTCTTGGAACGCCAAGTCGGTGTCCGACAACGCTGGCTCGGCGCCCGTCAATCCGAGTTTAACCATCGGGTGTGCCGGCCAACTCAGTGGGCCCACCGCTGGCGGCGACCCAACGGGCGGCAGTTCCCTCGCGGCCGCCAATTTGGTTTCCACAGGTGTCGTGTCCGTCATGCGGTACCCCTGATTTCCGTTGCCATGCGCGCCCGGCGCCTAAAATTTGACGTCGAGAGTCGCAAACCCCTCACGCGGCGCGTTGTACGTTCCATAGACCACACCCCCGGCGTATTGCGGCTGGCCCGTCGTCAAATACCGCTGATTGGTAATGTTCGTCCCACCGATCGTCAGCGATCGCTTGCCGTCCTCGGAGGTGATGCCGGCCGACGCGTTGACGACATCGGACTTACGCCGTGCGATCAGTTCGGTGTTTTGCACATCGTTGTACACTTTACCAACGTGCGAATAATCCACTCCGAGACGCACGGTCGCACCATTGGCTAGCGCCGTGTGGACGTCTGGGCTCACGGAAATCTTCCACTTCGGAGTTTTCGGTAGCACCGGACCCGTCGTCGTGGCCGCTCCAGCAAGAATCTCGGTGTAGTACGCGTCGATGTAGCCGGCATTCGCATTCAACGAGAAGTGATCTCCCAGGCGTGACTGTATCTCGAGCTCACCGCCCTTGATCACGGCGTTGCCCGCGTTCGCGGTCACCGGTGACGTGCTGACCTGGTAGGTCAGTTGGATGCTGTCGTACTTGCTGTAAAAGGTGGCCGCGTTGACAATCAGGTTTCGATCCAACCACTCGGACTTGACTCCCAGTTCGTAGGTTTGATCGTGCTCCGGACCGAACGTCTGCGCGACCGCCGGCGGTGGCAGCGGCGATGTCAACCGCGTGGTCCAGCCACCCGTCTTGAACCCCTTCGAGTACGAGACATACCCCATGACCTTGTCCGTGAAGTGCATTTGAGCGCCCAACGTCGGCGTAAAGACTCCAAAGCGCTGGCTGTTATCGCCGGGTGGGTATACCTGTTGATGATTCGCCGGATTCGGAAACCCGAGCGCCTGCTGACAGGTCAAATTTGCCGGTGCACCGATTAGACTCGCGGAGGCGTTGTACGGATAACAGCCAGAGATCTTGTAGAAGAAATCGTTGATGTCCTGTTGTCCACCGACGAAATGCTTTTCGTCGAGCGAGTAACGGCCGCCTGCCGTGAGCCCCAACTTTTCCGTTACCTTGTAGTCGACATGCAAGTAGCCGGCGTAGGACTTCGTATCCAGCGTATTCGGGCCGTCTATCTGCAATAGCCCGCCCGGGAACGTCACATAGTCGTGGATATAGCCGTCTTCGTGGAAGAAGTAGAGACCGCCGACATACTTGAGACGCGAGTCGAGTGCGTTTCCCAGCCCCTGGAACTCTTGGGAGAACTGGTGTTGACCCTCTGCAAAAGTCGTTTCCAACATCTGAATTGGAGAGCCATCTTCATCCTCGCCGCTGGCCCATTTGAGCGAACGAAATGCCGTGATCGATTTAATCTTGAACGCGTCGCTCAAATCCCAGTCGACGGTCGCTGAAATACCCGACGAGTCCATCTTGTCGAAATTCGGGCCGGTCGCGTATGTCGTATCGATATTGCCGGTCTGCGTGACGTTCGTGCCATAGAGGAGGCGCGTCGTGGCCGGATTGAGGTTGGCTTGCCAAATCGATGTTCCCACGGCACCGCGAGGTCCGCATACAAGGGACGCCGTCGGCACGAACGGCACGCCTTGCAAGCAAAGATTATAGAACAGCCCGAACGCCGCGCTCGGGCCCGATGTAATGGGCTGCAAGACCGTAGTGGCCACGCCCGGCTGATTGGTGTGCGTCCAGTCGGCGCCAAACGTCGCCGTGACGCTATCGGACGCTTTCCAGAGAAGTTTCCCGCGCACGGTCTGCTGATTCTGACCACCTTGCGTGTTGAACGCCTCAGTGCCGGCGTTGTGAAATGCACCGAGGGGATCCGAGACGTATGGTGTCGAGGACTGATAAGGAATGCGTTTCTGGTACCCGTCGCGAGACTCATCCGAAAATGCGACACTAGATAGCAACGTCGGAGCAATCGGTAGATCCACGAGTACGGAAAAATCGCGCCGATTGAAGCTCCCGCCAGTCAGCCTCGTTTCCACGGCAAATCGATCGCGCGGTGTGTGCGTAACTATACTGATAGCTCCACCAATGGTGTTGCGTCCGAACAGCGTTCCCTGTGGACCCTTTAATATCTCGATGCGATCGACGTCGAGAAGGTTTTGATTGGCGCCCACGGTTCGCGCGTAATAGACGCCATCCACGTACACGCCGACGCCAGGATCCAAGTTGAACGCAAAGTCGTCTTGACCAATTCCACGGATGGATGCCGAGAGGACCGAACTTGACCCCGAGAACGGCGATCCGGCATCCAAGTTCACATTCGGCGATAATGCGGAGAGCTCTTGCAGGTCGGTGATGCCCTTCGTCTGCAACGCGCCCGCGGTGAACGCAGTAATCGAGATTGGCACGTCTTGAATACTTTGCGAGCGCTTCTGCGCCGTTACGATGATTTCTTGCAGCCCCTCGCTCTGCGGCGGCGAGCCCGTTTGCGCGAAAGACTGACCGGCCATTACACAACCGGCGACGAACCAGACTATCGTTGTCGTTCTCATTGCCACTCCCCGTAAAAAAAGGCACTGCCGCGGACTTCGCCGTCATTTGCATGGCGCGGAGTATGGCCCCGCTGAGAACAATCTATTTCGCAAGTTCGGTACAATCTATTTGCTAATTCGGCCCGTCATAAACTCTGATTCACATCAGATAGCGCCTTGTTTTAAACGAGAAACATCAGAAGAAAGCTGCGTTCTCTGTGGGATTACCAATGGGCTTGTTCTTGACATTTTGTGCCGCCGAGCATCTTCTGAAGGATCGGCGTAGGGACCGCGACACGCGGCCGGCAGCGTTGTGCAAGCAAGGGGTAAAGGCGATGCGAGCGGTCCCAGGACACCTATCGACCAGGCCAACGATGATGAGAAGCAGCGGGCCCTCATGGCCCGGAACATTGTCTTCCGTGTTCGTAGAACTCGAATATGAACAACTGGAAGCTGCTGATAAACCCATCCGCGGTCGCATCTACCAATATCCGTTCGGCGACCTCGTGTTTCAGCGCTCGATCACCAGCGGACCCGCCCATCGTGTAACACGATCCGAACGTCTGATCCGACAATCCTCCCATAATAATTTCTTCATTGGATTTCTATTGTCCGGCGGAGCGGTCCTATCTCAGGACGGTCATACGGCACACTTGCAGCCCGGCGATATCGCGATACTGGACAGCACGCGCGTCTACATGATCGATGTGCCAAAGCGTTTTGACGCCCTGTGGATTCGCACGCCACGCTATCGTCTCGAGGGGCGTCTTCATGACGTGGCAGCGGTCATGGCGAACAAGATTGATGGAAACGCCGGAGTTGGGCATGTGGCGTCCGAGATGCTGCGGGCTGCACTCGAGGAAGCGCCGCGACTCGCGCCTCAGGAAGCAAACCGGATTGCCAACAACCTGCTCGACTTGTTGGGGGTTGCACTTTCGAAGCCAACGCGCTCCGCGCTTCCGGAGCCGACGACGCACGCTGCCGCGATCCATCGGCGCGTAAAGGAACAGATCGAGTCCAGGCTAGACGATGACTCGTTGACCGCGAGTTCTATCAGTAAGGCAAATCGAATGAGCGTACGCTACATCAACAAGCTTTTCGAAAGGGAGGACTATTCGCTCGCTCGATGGATTCGAATGCGCCGCCTCGAGCGCTGTCGCAGGGATCTTGAAGATCCCACGCAGCGGGGCCGTCGGATCAGTGAGATTGCCTACGCGCACGGGTTCAAGAACGTAACAAACTTCAATCGCCTATTTCGGGCCCGCTATGGATGCGCTCCGCGTTCGCTGCGCGAGGAAGAGTGATCATGTGGAGTTACATAACACCGATCCGCGACATGCAGTTTGTAATCGACGAATTGCTCTGCGTTCAAAGGGACTGGGCGCAAATCCCGACCTTTTGCGGCCTCGATTCAGATACGGTTCCTCAGGTTCTCGAGGAAGCTGGTAGATTCGTCGCACAAACCCTTGGCCCATTGAATGGTCCCGGGGATTTGCAAGGTTGTCGCTACGAAGCGGGTTCGGTCAAGACACCCGATGGCTTCGCCGACGCCTATCGGCGCTACTGCCATGCCGGCTGGCCGACGCTTGCCTGCGATCCCGACCACGGCGGGCAGGGCCTGCCGCAAATTCTCAATGCCGCCCTATACGAGATGCTGTTCGCCGCGAATCACGCGTGGACCATGTATCCGGGGCTGGCGCACGGTGCGTACGAGTGCTTACGTGCACATGCGGCGGATCACATCAAATCCCTGTACCTGCCCAACGTCGTCAGCGGCAAATGGCTGTGCACCATGTGTCTGACCGAACCGCAGGCCGGATCCGACCTGGGGCTAGTCCGCACGCGCGCCGAGTTGCAAACAGACGGCAGCTACGCGATCACCGGCTCCAAGATATTCATCTCTGGCGGTGAGCACGATTTGACGGACAACATCCTGCACCTGGTGCTCGCGCGACTGCCGGATGCGCCGAAAGGCACCAAGGGCATTTCATTGTTCCTCGTGCCGAAGCACCTTCCCGAAGGCCAGGATTTGCTCCCAAACACTCTGCGGTGCGACGGTATCGAGAAGAAAATGGGTATCAAAGGCAGTGCCACGTGCGTGATGACATTCAACGCAGCGAAGGGCTGGCTCATTGGTGAGGCCCATCGCGGCCTTGCTGCCATGTTCGTGATGATGAACTCCGCACGCCTGTATGTAGGATTGCAAGGACTCGGACATGCCGAGATGGCCTACCAGAATGCACGCCGATATTCGCACGAGCGGCTCCAAATGCGCGCCCTAAACAGGCCTATCGGTACTGCCATCCGTCCTTCGGGAGCCGACCCCATTGCTTTTCAGCCGGCGATTCGTCGGACTCTTCTAACCATGCGCGCCTTTGTGGAAGGTGAGCGCGCCCTCGGTTACTGGTGCGCCCACCTGCTCGACATCGCCGAACATCATCCGGACTTCAAGCGTCGTGCGGACGCGAACGATCAAGTGTCCGTACTGACCCCCATTGTGAAGAGCTTCTTCACCGAAAATGGGTTTTCGCTGACGAGCGCCGCACTCCAAGTCTGGGGAGGTTACGGCTACATCCACGACAACGGCATTGAGCAATCGGTCCGTGACAGCCGTATCGCCATGATTTACGAAGGCACCAACGAAATACAGGCCATCGATCTGTTGATTAGAAAAGTGATCGTTGATGACGGGAAAAAGATCGCCGCACTCGTTTGCACCATTCACGACGAGGCGAACCTGTGTGCTGCGTCGCCGGGGTGCGAACTATTCGGCGACACGCTCCGTACACTTTACGACGACATAGTGATGACGACACGAGCACTGATTACAGAATCGAGCGAGTGCCCGGAGCATGCCTATCGCATTGCCCCTGATTACCTTCGCCTGATAGGCCTATCCTTGATCGGCAGATTTTGGGCAAGCGCGGCACCAGTTTACCTGCCCCGCGCCGCAGATACGTTTTATAGTTCCAAACA
>VFSW01008312.1_pt1 | contig 14918 bp, 16 predicted proteins | sample 5358111 | NCBI WGS metagenome assembly VFSW01 (sample SAMN11554181, study PRJNA540505) | mine drainage metagenome | isolation source: sediment from site ElyBrook_90M | place: USA: Ely Copper Mine, Vershire, VT | collected 2017 | reverse complement strand
GCTGAGGAACAATCCTTCCACTTATCCCGCTGTTCGAATTTCCGAATCCGGCTTAGCTGTTTGTAATGCCACCATCCACGCTCGCCGGTCGTCGCGACTGTTGCGTAGTCGGGTGCAAGGGCCGCATCGACGTGAGCGCCGCCGTCTTTGTCTGCCGCATCCAGCACTAAGCTCTTCCGAGTGCATCGCACCTGGCCGAGGATGTAGACCACCTGGTTCCACCACGCATCTACCGGCATAGGTAAGAGGTATCGTGCATCGAGCGGAGCGCCGTAAACAGTGCTGCCTTTGCCTTCGGCGTCGACTCGAAAAGTAGTGCGAACCATCGTCGTCATGAAAGGCGCGCTAGGATGCGGTTCACCCTCGACTGAGCTGGAAAGGCTGATGCTTTCTTTCGCGCCCAGGTGGGTAAGCAGCGAGACTGAGCTTTTTCGAGAATCGTGCAAAAGGATGCGCACAATCGTCGCGATTCGCACGGCTTCTCTCTTGTTGCCTGCGTCGAAGCTGGCGCACGACGAGCAAAGAAACGTAAGCTGGTCCCGCAATGCTGCTTTGAAGTCGACATTCATGGTATTTCTCGCGTCATCGACTAGGGTGCATAGTTTCCGTGCTTCAATCGTATCGCGGCGGAATACGGAAGGAGTGAAATTCACCCTCTTTGGGAAGAGCGAGATGCACCTGTCCGTAACGGGCAAGTCGCCGATGTGGGTTGAACGACTCGCAAAAGCGGAGAGGTGTCGGTTCAGGCGCAAATTGGTATTGCTGCGGATCGTTGAACGCAATAAATGCGGCACGGGTCTAGTTTTCCGCCGACCCTTCCATTTGAAGGTTGTTGTAAATAGGCAGGGAGTTTTTCGGGGTGGGTGCCCTGCCGCACGTGGGCTTCTGCCTGGCGGGAGGGGCATCCGTCAAAAATGGACTGATCCGCCTCAGGAATATCGCGAGTCCCTGTGCGGAACCGGCATGCTGATCCGGCATCAGTCATCCGAATTCATCGCTCTCGACAATCACCGAGAGGAGGTTGCGGGTGGTGTGCGAATAATGCGGTGAGAATCCGCACGAGGTACCCCGGGGGAGGAATTTCGGATCGTTGAGACTGCCCAGGGCTCTTGGAACTTACCCAAGAATTCACCCAAAGTTGAGACGGCTTACACGTAAATACAGGTGCTTAGGCGGTATTCCGTGTTCAGTTAAGTTGTTGAAAGTAAAGGTTAGATGCAGATTGACACGGCAGAGGTCGCGCTCCGAAGCGATCCTCCGCCGGCTTGCGCCGAACCGGGCAGGACGGAAACGCAAAGGATAAGCCAGTGGAGGTCTTGGCGAAAATGGAGAGCGGTTAGTACCACTTAATTTCGCTTACTGCAGCGATGCGTTCCTCTGCTGCGGCCGGTCGCAAATACCGAAGCGTTGTCTCAAGATCAGCATGACCGGCGTAAGCCATCACGGTCCGCGGGTCGATCTTGTTACGGAGCCAAGTTGTGATGCAAGTGCGGCGGAATTTGTGCAGCTCAAAATCGTCGCAGCCGCGTTCTCCCTTGAACCCTTCAATACAGTTTGGGCAGTGACCGCAAGTTATCTTTGCGCGTCGAGCCATGCGCTTAACCATCTTTAGCAATTTCGAGTTAGGGTTTCCGTTCGCAGTCGGAACGATCAGGTTCTGTCCAGGGTGAGATTCCTTCCAGGCCTCGAGTTCCGCCAGGAAGTCTCGTGGAATGGGAATATCGCGCTGTTCATAATCCTTCACCTTGAACTTATAAACCTTGCCGTTGCGCCCTTGCACCTGCTTTCCGCGCACCCGATAAACGGAATCTTCCCAGCTAATGTCACTGAATTCGGCGAACTGCACCTCTTGATCGCGCAGTCCGAGCTTGAGCGCCAGGCTGCAGGCCATTTTCTGGTATGGACTTGCAATGCCGAAGAGAGCTGTGAGCTGGCTTTTGGAGTAGATAGTGGGCAGTGCCACTTCGAACTTCGGCTTCGGAGGGAAGATCTTCTCATCGACGCCAGCCCAGCGCAACATCGATTGCAGCCGCTGCCGCTTGTTGAAGATCGTGCGCGGCTCTTTTCCCGCCTCGCGAAGCCGCTGGTCGAAATTGAGAATGGTTTCACGCTCGACCTGGTCAACGAAGGTTGCCTTCGTGGAGGCGAGGAATTCGGCACTAACGAGAACTGCCTGGCTTCTGGCCTCAAGCGCGTTCCGTTTGAAGGCGTCTTCGATGTAATCGTTGAAGGAGTCGGCCAAGCGCACGCGCTTCTTTTTTACCTCGTCCGGATCAATAACGATCAGGCCAAAACCTTCAGAGTTTGATCGGGCCTGGTTCTTACCCGCGATTTTGATGCGCAACGCTTCGGCATCGGCAGCAATCTTGCCGGCGGGCTTGTAGGTGGTGCCGTTATTTTCGATACGAATGTCGAAGGTGAACTTGTCGCCGATGTCCACTTCGGACTTTTCGCCGGTCTTGGGATCCTTGAATTCAGCAATGCCAGCGCGCACCCGTCCAGTAGAACCGTAGACGGCTGGCCTCCGAATCCATTTCGGATCGGATGGCCGCCTGAAGCGAATCATGAGCGTAGCTTTGGGCATGGTCACAGGGTCTCTTGACCTATTATAACCCGACAACGACCCGACCAAGCACTTAACTATATGATTTTAAATGATAGGCTGGGAATCCCCCTCTCTCCGCCAGATACAAAGAATTCCCTTCAGAACTAGGTCCTTCTCGATAACTTATTCAGAATGAGTATGCGGCTTCTTGGCATATCGTCCATATGGTACGTCCAGAGCGCTACATCCGCCGTGTACGGGCCAATAATCCGTACATCCGTACACGCCGTGTACGGGTTCAATCACAATGCGGTATGCGTGGCCAAAGCAATTTGAGGCATATCCGTGGGGAGTCAGGAAGCGGTTGATGCGGATCGCGAGCTCGCTCCATTCAATCGACTTCCCCATTGCCGGTTAGGAGATTTTCTCCGCTTCTGAACGGATGCAATCTGTCCGTCCCTTTTTGACCTTGAGCCGAGGCATGGCTAGACCTCGAGATTTAAGCGGCCGAACGGCTAGTCGGTCGTTAAGGATCGCTCGACATAAGTTTCTTGCAGCTCGAAAGCTGAATGATAATCATTGAATTTCGGGAACTAATGGAACGCAGGGAAGGTGGCCGTGAGACTGAGGTGGAAGCGAATTGGGCGAATTGATTCAGAGAGAAACTAGGCGTTGAAATGAATCTGACGGAAGGGCTTGGCGGGGCTCCACAGTGAGGGCGTGCTGATCCCCCGTCGGTCTTCCTTTATCTGATCCACCGATGAACCTGTCCTAAGCGCCCTCGAAGTGTGCAACACGTGTGCCGTATTTCTCGTTTAGGGGAATATGTCCCGCAGAATTGGTGGAATTCGAGGCGCAGAAATTCACAATTGGCGAAGGAATAGCCATGCCATTGCTGACTTGCGAGAAGGCCTTTTTCCGGCAAGTCAGGTTTTTCCTTGTCTTGGAGTAGCGCAGTGGCAAGCCCCTAAATTCCGAGGCTCGCCGCCGCATTGTGAGTGTACATCTGCCCGATGCGGATGTACTTGGCCAGGGTCTCCGCGGACTTGTGCCCGGTCTGGCGCATGATGTCGCGTTCGTTCGCTCCATTCATGGCCGCCTGTGTGACGCAGCCCGCGCGAAGCGAGTGACCTCCCAATGGCCGTGTCTTCATCCCCGCCCTCTGCGCCGCTCGCTTCAGAATCCAGCCGACCGAGGCGCGATTCAAACCGCGCGGACTGATGCGGCCGTGACGGTTGATCGCGCGGAACAGGGGGCCGGACTTGATGCGGGATTCCTTTAGCCAGTGACGCACAGCGCGAACCGGACACGTCGCCGCATTCTCCCCGAAGGGAATGCCGACCTGTCGGCCACGCGCTTGCTGATCGGTCTTGGACCGGCGAAGGTCGATTACCAGGCCGTCCTTCGAATAGGACACGTCGGCAATCTCGATCGCCGCAAGTTCGGACCTGCGGAAGGCGCCAGCGAAACCGATGAGAACCAGCGCCCGATCGCGCGTACAGGGAAGACTTTTCGGGCAATGTGCAACGATCTTGCGAATGTCGGCGGTGAGCAACGGCTTCTTGCCGAGCTGCGCCGTGCCGATCGCCCGACGGATTCCTTTCAACGTTTCGCTCACGATGGAATGATGCGTCGATGCCGGCGAATCCTTCGAGCCAGCTGACTGATGCGCCTTCGTAATCGAAGTTAGGCGGCGCGTGATGGTGCCCGAAGCGAGACGGCTCGCACAATCGGTGATGTAGAGGGCGACGGTTTCGGGAGTTGACGGAAGAAATGAAAGTTTGTGCTCGCGGCAAAAGCGTGTGAAGTCTCGAAAATCGGATTTGTACGCAAGCAGGGTGGCGGGCGCCTTCGCGCCGCGAATATAGGCTTTAGTTTTCTCAATAAGATTCTCAAGATCGCGCGAGGGCGCGACCAGAGCGAGTCTGGTTTCGTGCATAGTATGACTCCAGAGGTTGTAACGATAGAGGGAGAGGAGATGTCGTTCGAGGCTAGAGGAAGGTCAGGCGGACTTTACGATTGGGTACATATTGAGGGCGCAGCGGCATTTCGAGTTTCGGCGCACATTCGGCACCACGAATGAGCGGTAACTCCAAAAGGTGCGCGGTCCTATGATTCGGGTAGGCTGATGGTGGATCAGCAAGCCGGGAAGTGGATCTCTTGCCCGCATCCGATTACCGATTCGTGTTCTGCGCAGGGAATCCGAGGTCAAAGAGTGACTTAGACTGTTAACGGGCTAACCGCCGAAGCGGCCAATTTGCTCGCAAAGCCGAATGTTGCCGGCTCTGGCGCAAAATCGGCGGTGCTGGCATCTTTCCCGACGTCCAGAATCAGGCAAGGGGCCGTACAACCGCCCAACCGGAGATGACGAGTTGGTTAGGCTACCCGGATTCGCAAACTCTGCCATTTGCTATCCCTCTGCGCTGCGCAATATCACTTCCGGAGAACTTGAATGAAGATGTTTTCGGCGCCGAGTCCTCGGAGAATGCGCAGAAGAGTTTCAAGATTGGGCGTGACCAAATTACGCTCGATTCGGCTTAAGTGACTGCGTTCGACAGCGGCAGATTGTGCAAGCTCGATCGCGGTCCGGCCCTGGCGTAGACGCATCGAGCGGAGTGCTGAGCCAATTGGAAGGTACAACTGATTGGGTCTTCCGGATGAAACGCGGTTGTTGATCAGGGAGAGCTCGAAGATGGATGAACCAAGAGGTGCATGGCATCTCCGGCAGAGATCCGAATGGAGAACAAACTGCCGTAGCCCGCAGGAGACGCAGGTCATGATCATGGTAACTGCCTCGTGTAGGTTGTTGGGGAATAGGAGAAAGATATTTGAGGGCTGCCCGGTCGACCGATTTTCCCGTAGAAGAAAAAGGAGTCATCCGGGCCGGGTTATTTCCGCTCATCAGCTCTGACGGCGTGCAAAGCGGACTGAATTCTCCAAATCCGCAATTCGGTGGAAGGTGCTGACAGCGGGCTGACTTCTGATTGGGATTGCGCAATGCGGCGTTTAGCAGACCAGGCAATTCATTTCTTTCAGAGGCGCCTCAAGGGTGCGGACCCCAGAGCACCCGGATCAGCACATACCTCCATCGTCGAATCTTCATAGCCAGAGTGATCGCGTAATGCGGCCAACTTACCGGTTCTCACATGCTCTCGCCCAAGCAATCTCTTGCGTGCCGAACGTGGTCACGTCTGCCTCCGTTCGCCACTCGGATGGGAATTCTCGGCGCACTGATCGAATGCGATGGATCACAGGAATGTGCCGATTCCGGCACATTCCCACGGGTGGGACGAGCTGATTCCGCCTGAATTCGCAGGATGATGAACACAGGAACCAAGTCTGGGCAATCGAAGCCGACGATCCGCTGAGCTGGCCGTCGGCTCACCAGAAATTCACACGCGATGTGCTTCCGTGCGGGCTGCTTGGAGGCGATCTCGTGGACGTCTTTCTGAAATCCAAATCAAAGTACTACTGGTACGACTTCACGGTGCGCGGCGAGCGCTACCGCGGGTCCACCAAAGAGACCAACAAAACCCGGGCGGAGAAGATCGCCGCCCTCAAACTCGCTGAAGCCATCAAGGGCAGCGACCCGCTGGACCGGAAGCCGCTGACGCTCAAGAAATACTCCGAGGATTTTCTCGATTGGGTGGAGACGGGGCGTCTGGAACCTGACACCCGCCGTTATTACCGCAACGGCTGGCGGCTGCTCAAGAAGACGAAGGTCGCCGGCAAGCGCATGGACAAAATCACCAAGGACGAGATCGAGAAGCTGACGTTTGCCGGCTCGGCCTCGAACGGAAACAATGCACTGCGGACGTTGCGCCGTATGTTCAACAAGGCCAAGGAAGACAAACTGATTCGCGAGGTTCCGGAGTTCGCTCTTTTCAAGGAGAGGGGCCGGTCTCTGAGGCTGAACGAAGAGGCGGAAAGGAGGCTTTTGCCGGTGGCCGAGCAGCCCTTGAAGGACATCATCGTTGTCATGCGCGACACCGGGATGCGCAACGCGCGCGAGCTCTATCGCATGCGCGTCGAGAACATCGATTATGATGCCGGGGCTATCATCGTCCCCGACAGCAAGACCGAATCGGGGACCAGGCCGGTCCCGTTGAGCGACCGCGTAGTGCAGATTCTTCGCTCGCGCTGCGCGGGGCGTATGGAGGGCTGGGTCTGGCAGTCGCGGTATCGGGGCAAGCACATCGGGGCCGCCTACGTGAACCGGCAGTGGACCCGGGCTCGCCGCAAAGCAGGACTGCCGAACAATCTGGTTCTTTACTGCGCCCGGCACGACTACGGCGCTTTGTGCTGAGCAAGACCGGCAATCTGAAGGTGGTGATGGATCTGATGGGCCAGCGGGACTATCGCTCTGCGCTCAACTACCAGCACCATGAAATCGACGTGGCGCGTGAGCTTTTGAATTCGCGGCACATTCTGCGGCACACCGCCAAAAACGACAACCTGGTAAATAATTGATTCCAAATAGGTTTTATCCCATTTCTAGCTCTATCGCTATGCTGACTCTGGATCAGCATATCGGGGTTCGAATCCCTGGGGGGCAGACAAATAAATCCTTTATATTCAATAATATACAGAAATATATTGAAGTTGCGTGGCCCGTAAGTCTTTTGTTTTTAGATTGAGTTCGAATCCCTAATTGGCAGCCACTTGTTCAGCTGCGGCTAGAACTGTCTCCCTTCTCTTCCGGCCCATCCGCGCTCACCTATTTCCATTCTGCGCGCTCGCGCACAGGAGCACGTATTGGCAAAGAACCGCAATATCTGCCAACCCTGAAGAACCTTATTTCGGTGTCGGTGAGTGCATTGCGATTTGCACTAAGCCGCTAACGCGACAGGGGATGCCTCTGTGGCATTTGTGGAGAGTGTTGGCTTCCCTAGAGATGCCGGCGGCGTTTAGACATGTCACCCACGCCCAAATGTTCCCGAACGGGATTAATCCGTCTTAACAAGGCCTTAGATGTAGCTATGTTACCGTACGGGAATATTCCGTTGACTTTGACCCACGGACAAGCGTAACATTCCCGTACGGTAACATTCAGGAGCGACCCTTGAAATATACCCCGGCTGAAATTGGGGACTTAGTCCGTGACACGCGCAAGCGGCTTGGCGTCACCCAGAAAGACCTGGCTCTCACGGCTGGGACGGGGCTGCGCTTCGTCATCGATCTCGAACGGGGCAAGGAAACCTGCGAGCTCGGCAAATCGCTTCGCATCCTGCAAACCCTCGGCATCACGCTCGCGCTGACGCCGCCGGCGGGAAAGGTATAAGCCATGGCCAGAACGCTCGACGTCTATATCGGCGACGACATCACAGGCCGGCTCGTCCAGGACGATGGAGGACAGATGTCCTTCACCTATGCGGAAGGCTGGCTCAAGAAAGAAGGCGCCACGCCTCTCTCGCAATCGCTGCCGCTGCAGGCAGAAACCTTCAAGGGCAAGGAATGCCGGGGTTTCTTCGGCGGCATCCTGCCCGAGCAAGAGAAGCGCGAGATCATCGCGCGCAATCTAGGGATCAGTGCGCGCAACGATTACATGATGCTGGAGCGGATCGGCGGCGAATGCGCGGGCGCGGTCACTTTCGTCCCCGCGGGCGGCGGGCTGCCCGAACGCAACTACGACTATCGCAAGCTCACGGACAATGAACTGGGAGGCATTCTCAGGGAATTGCCGAAGCGCCCACTGCTCGCGGGCGAAAATGACATACGGCTCTCGCTCGCCGGGGCGCAGGACAAGGTGGCAGTTCGCATCGATAATGGCGAGATCTCATTGCCGCTCGGCGGTGCGCCGAGCACGCACATTCTCAAACCGGCCGTCGCGCGCTTCGAGGGCGTCGTCTTCAACGAGGCGCTCTGCATGAAGCTCGCCGCGGCCTCGGGCCTGCCGGCAGCCGCCGTCGACACGCGCACTGTCGACGGCATCGATTTCCTCCTCGTCGAGCGTTATGACCGTCACCATAAAAAATCGGCGGACGGCAAGCCCATCCTGGAGCGGCTCCATCAGGAGGATTTCTGCCAGGCGCTCGGCTTCGTCTCCGAAATGAAATACCAGGCTGAGGGCGGCCCGTCGCTGAAGCAATGTTTCGCGCTGCTGCGCGATGTTTCGAGTGCGCCTGTCATCGACCTCGCAAACCTCCTCGACGCGGTGATCTTCAACTACCTCGTCGGCAATAACGACGCGCACGGCAAGAACTATTCGCTGATCTACAGACCTCTCGAAAAGGGCGGCCGCGAGACGAGGCTTTCGCCCCTCTACGACATCGTCAGCACGGTCTACTATTCTGACCTCAGCCGCGACATGGCGATGAAGATCGGCAAGGAATATTCGTCCGAGAAGATCACGGCGAAGGACTTCGAGCAACTGGCCGAGGAGGCGGGCCTCGGCAGAGCCCTGGTGCGCCGGCGAGTTCCAGACCTCGCGGACACGGTGATTCAATCGCTTGCCAAAGTCGAGATTGCCAACGAGACCGCCGAAAAGGTAGCGGCGCTTATCCGCGATCGATGCGAGAAGGCGCGGAAGTTCACCTGATGAACGCGGGCGGGCTAGCGCATCGTTGAAGGATTAGACTCGAAGACTTCAAGCGCTTTTTGAAGGGGATTCATCTCGAGGTCGAGATGGTTCGCGGGGGTGCGCTTAAGTGTGATTAATTCCGCGAAAATCGTGGGTACGAAGCGGGGTACCGAGGCGATTAGCTTCTGATAAGTTTTTTGAATCAGCACTCATGGCTGTCCGGGGGGGATCAAGATAAGTTATTTATAATCAATCATTTAATGAACATCATTAGACTTGCGCGGCCCGTAAGTCCTTTATTTTTAGATCGAGTTCGAATCCTTGTTTGGCAGCCGTTGTTCAGCAGTGGCGAGAACCGTCTCCCTTATCTTCCGCCCATCCGCGGTCACCCATCTCTATTCCGCGTGCTCGCGCACAGGAGCACAGTATTGGCAAAGGACCGCTATACCAGTTAACCCCACAAAACTGCACTCCGGTGTCGGTGAGTGATTATGCACAAACCGAGTTCTGGCCGCTCCGGTAGACGATCGCTCCAGCGGAGCCCTTTCAGTAGTGATCTGGATTCGACTGCTCTGCTTTGGGCGCCGTTTGCAAATTAAGAGCTGAGAGACGCTGCGAAAGAGCAGCCGGTGCCAATCGTCAGTGAGCAAAGTGGACCACAGGTACAGTCTTTCAGGCCTTGCGGTACCGATACCGATCCGCATCGATTCCTTCATCGCCAATTCCGGCCGTTGCCATGTTGATGCCCTGCTCGACGCAGACGCGTTCGAGCCGTTTGAGCCTCCGTCCTTTCATCCTTAGGCCGACAATCACTGTGCGGATGGGCAGGACGAGTTGGAAAAACCCCCTCTTCGTGATAATCCGCCACTCCTGCTCATAACTCCATTCAGGGTGTTTGGTCGAGAGCACACGTCTTGCATCAATCGATGGAGAGTACTTCTCCGGATCGAGACAGCACATGAACCCCTTGTACTGAACCTCGTGTAAGGACGATTCCGCGATATCGATTTCGATCGCAAACCCATCCCAGCCTGAGGCGTAGTGTCCCCAGAGAAGATGCGAATCAAAAGTCCGAGATAAGGAGCAGACGCGTTTATCAGAATAGCCCGTTTCCGTCAACTTGCCCGTTCAGGAGCCAGGGCGTCCGGCTACATATCGTCGTCAATCATCCCTCAACGAGCGCTTATGGCAATTTATCGTAAAGACAATTGCCCGTTGCCCGTCGCAATGCGGGCGGGACTTTTCGTTCACGGCGAGGAGGAAGCATGCCAGTTATCGCCATCGTCGGTGCAGGTCCCCAAATGGGACGCGCCATTGCAAGGACGTTCGGCGCACAAGGCTACAAAGTCGCTCTCTTGTCCCGTCATCCCGCCAAACAGGACTCGCTTATTGCCGCGGTCGCAAGAGAAGGCATCGAGGCGGCGGCCTTTCGCGCGGATGTGCTCGATCGCGCGTCGATCACCTCGGGGCTCACAGAAGCAAAGCAGAGGTTTGGGCCGGTAGACGTGCTCGAATATTCACCCGCGGATCCGGGAATACAGCGAGTGTCCGCCTCGCAGCTGACTCACGACAACATTCAAATCGCGTTCGACTTCAACGTGCACGGTGCCGTTGCGGCCGTCCAAGCTGTTTTGCCAGAAATGCGGAGCCGCCGCACCGGCACGATCCTGTTTACCACTGGGGCTGCGACGGTCTATCCGCATATGGCCCATGACATATTCGAGATGTTCGCGAATTACGCCATAACTGGCTCTGCTCTGCGCGCCTATGCCCTCGCGCTTCACGCGGCGCTCGGCCCTGGCGGCATACAGGTCGGACACATCGCGATTGGTGGATGGATCGGAAAGCAGCCTGGAGCCAAGCCGGAAATGATTGCTCCGCTCTACTGGCAACTCCACACGCAACGAGACCAGGCCGAGAAGGTTTTCTTTCCTGAGGCGATCAATGAGGCGGGCCTACTGTGATCGGAATTGACTCGGTCGCTTCAAAGGAAATTGATGATTCGATCCGGTGCGTTGCCTGACGGGAGCGCAGAAGGTCCCAATTCGACAGACGCCTTCAGTGGGCAAAGCCCCGGCAGCCATCTGGTGCCGACGCAGACTGCCTTCTTAAGCAGGACACCCTCTCATAATGCGTGCATTGCCCCGGTGATGTGAAAAACCGCATTCCATGCCAAGATAGAGACAACAATCAGCCACGTTGTGGTTCCGCCGTGATGGTGACCAGTGATAGCAAAGGACAAGCAGGCTGCTAAAAGAATTGCGTTGATCCCAAATAGCCGAGGGGTCGTCAGGAATTTCTCGACTTCTGGTTTGTAGGCTACATACCAGTCGCGAAATCCGCCCGGGAACGCGAATTCCTCCAGGATGTGAATACTCGCGACCAGTACCGGCACAATAAACAACCAGCGGGTCATGCTCATCTCTGTCTCCTGCAACCAGCAGAACGGCTTGTGACAGTATATGGGGTTGCATGATTGGCTATGCTTGAAGGATCCCGCTTCCATCATGCCGAGGACCCACGATCGCATTAGGGCCAACGTCAAAAAGCTCTCGATTCGTTTCCTACTTTCATAAGGATGAAAGTCAAGCGGGAGCATAAGTAGTTGACTTTCATAGAGTGGTCATAATATTATGACCACATATGAGGAGGGCCAGTCATGCGGAAAATGGCTGCCGCGCAATTTAAAGCCCAGTGTCTCGCTGTGATGGATCACGTCTCGCAGAGCGGTCGTCCTGTTGTGATCACCAAGCATGGCAAGCCTGTCGTAAAGGTTGTCCCTGCAACTGAATCGGAAGATGAGATTTTCGGAGCTCTTTCAGGCATTGCCAGAATCACGGGTGATATTGAAAACACGGTTCCTGCCAGTGATTGGGGAGTGGCATGATCCTTCTCGACACCCATATTCTGATCTGGCTTCTCATAGCTCCGGAAAAGCTCTCGTCGAAAGCCAGGAAAGCGATCCTCGCGGCCCGCAAGTCTGGGCCGCTTGCTCTTTCGGCAATCAGTTTGTGGGAAATTGCATGGCTGGCGGAGAACAAGAGGATCGCCATCGACGTAAGCGTCGAATCCTTCGTGAAGAAATGCGCCTCCTACGTGGAGGTCCTCCCGATCACAGTGGAGATCGCAGTTCGTTCGGTTCAGTTCCCGGATTCCTACCCGAAGGATCCGCAGGACAGGATTATTGGAGCTACCGCGATTGTTGAAGGAATTCGCCTTCTGACCCACGACGCGCTGATCGCCAGTTCCGGCTTGGTCCCATTGGCAATTTAGTTCAGACTTGCCAAACCCGAAAGCGAAGATAAGGTTGAGCAAATCCGCGGCAAAGGTCACACTTGGCGTTTAAGGACTTTGTTCGTTTTGCCCGCAAGTTTCATATCTCGGACGAAGGAATCTGGGATGTTTTGGGTTCTCAGCCCGACGCGGACCTTGGCGGCGGGTTGTACAAGTACCGAATCGCAAGGCCCGGAGAAGGTTCGCGTGGCGGCGGCCGGGTACTGATTGCCCTGAAGACTGGAAGTCGGGCGATCCTGATGTTTGCTTGGGAGAAGAAGGACATGGAAAACATCAAGTCCAACGAACTAAAAGCGTACCGGGATCTCGCAAAAATTTATCTCGGGTTCACGGACTTGCAGATGACGAAGCTCGTAAAGGAGAGAGTTCTGGTTGAGATAATCCGCCCCGGAGAAGGAGGGCAAGATGGCTAAGACATACAAAAGCAAAGCGATGGCGGCTCTTCACGAGAATGCCAGCGACCTCTACTGCGTTGGCATGATCGACAAGAAGACCATGCGGAAATTCGATGCAGCCTGTTTGACCCCGGTACGCAAGCTGAGCCCAGCCGCTATCAGGCGTATTCGCACCAAAGCCGATGTAAGCCAGGCCGTTTTTGCTGCTCATTTGAATGTCACAGTTGGTGTTGTCAGCAAGTGGGAACGTGGCGAGAAAATTCCGAGTGGACCTGCAGCAAAGCTGCTCACACTGGCGTCGATCCACGGAATCGATTCTATTGCCTGATCTGAGCGGTTGGTCGGCAAACATCCAAATGCTCCGAAAGCAGCTCCGGCGCCGAGCGAGCCCTTCGCCCTGGTCCGCAATTCTGAATGTCAGGCCAAGGGAAACGGGCAGCTTGTTGACCAATATGTAATCTCCGGTTGGGCGGTCGCCCATGACTCAAGTTCCCAGCATTGGGGCCTCGGTGGGCGCAAAGCGATAGGCCACATGCGAAAAGCGCCGTCAGAGCAATGAAAACCGGAATCTGCTACTCCGGTACACCGTCTTTGATCTGAGCGCAATCCATGCGCAGCGTGCCGTTGTCGTTGAAGACCAAGCCGTAGAAGCGAAACAGCCCGCCCGCGCTGACTGTGCTCGAGTTGAGCATCTGCGTGTTGCTGTCGGCGTACACCACAACCGTGTTCGGATTCGTCAGCAGTGCGGGTTGCCCGGGTCTGGCTGCAAGATTTGAAAACAGATCGTAGGGAGCGAGTGTAACGGTATAAGTGGTAAAGCCGCTGTTTGTCGAAGCCGCGCTCACCGTGCCGTCGATGGTTTGCGGCATGAGCTTCATTGTAGTTACGGGAAGCGGAAGAGCCGGGAAGCCATTCACGACTGGCGCGTTGGATGTAATCAGGACATTCTGGCCCGGAACTGCATTCGCCGCGCTGAAGCTGGCGGCAAAGGGAAGGCTCTGCAGGTTTGTGAATTGATTAGATACGCCGAAAGAAGCATTCCCATAGCCGAATTCGTCGCTCATTTCGGGTAGGTCACCCACGAATTGAGCGGTGAGCCCGCTAACGGCGGATTGGGATTGCCCCGTGATTAACAGTTGGCCGCTGGATAAACTGAGGCTCGTCGCGTCCGTGTCGTAAACCGCGACTCGTGTAGCCAGCAACGTTCCGTCCTGCTGCAGCGCAACATCCATCTCTACAGGCATGCCAGCGCCAAGCTCCGAAACATTGCCTATCCCCTGGAATACAGTGCTGCCATTGGTGCTCACCTGCCACTTGGGAGGGTTGCCGTTCCAATAGCCGTAGGGGGCATTCACTGTGAACTGAGTTCCCGACGCGCCGATCGAAGCGATCACTCCCTCAAGCCCAAGCGCCTTGCCGTTGGAGCTGTTAGTGGGCTGCGCCGCAATAACCAGGGACGTCAGGTCAAACTTTGGGGCGATCGGAACCGAAAGAGCCTGAGCGCACCCCCCAGAGAACGGCGCCGATTGCGAGACCTGCAAGTTCAAAACAAGCGCCGTGGCAATTCCAGTGACCGTAATCGGCTGCGGCAGGTTCACCGTGACACTCGGCGTCCCCGGCCCGTTAAGCGCGCCGTCAATCAAAATTTCTCCGGAGGATGAATCCAGGCCAACGCACACGGGAGAGGTCCCATCGAAGGCCGCGGAAGCAGAGGTGTAAATACCCTGAGGAATGCTCACCGTTGCGAGTGGTTCAAGATTGCCGTTCAAGTGGATAAAGTCAGCGCTCAGAGGTTCGGAGAACAGCGTCACGGTCTTCCCTGATTGGCTCATGAGCGTCAAGCTATTCAGCGTCAAAGGAAACTCAATCAGTTGATCGTTCGCGGTGCTCGATGCCAGAAGGAAGACAGTGGTGTTTCCGCTGAAAGTGATCCCCGTCCCGTTGCCGCTATTGCCGCCGCACCCGGCGGCGAGCAAAACAGCAAGCGGGAGAATCAATGGCGGCACAAAGCGGGAAAAACGGGAATCACGGCGATAAACGGATGTGCAGAATTGGGCGTTCACGATCTATCCCTAGAGGAACTTAGCTACGCGGAATTATAGGTCCGATCTCACTACTGTCCGGCTAACGTGTGAGGCAGCGTTGAGAAATCTTTTCTCTGCAA
>VFSW01008311.1_pt1 | contig 14921 bp, 13 predicted proteins | sample 5358111 | NCBI WGS metagenome assembly VFSW01 (sample SAMN11554181, study PRJNA540505) | mine drainage metagenome | isolation source: sediment from site ElyBrook_90M | place: USA: Ely Copper Mine, Vershire, VT | collected 2017 | reverse complement strand
AATTCACGTTGCGGATCGGCGGCTGGTACTACCACCGGATTCGGTGGCTGCTTTAATATCCAGATGATGCACAAGACGCAATCTCGAAAAAAGCCGAAGAAGATCAAAGCGGCTCAAACTGCGGCTCGTCCCAGGAAGCAGAATCTTACTGAGTTCCTGATGTCGTCGCCCTTGCGCGATTCCGGAGTAAAGATCGAACGCCTGACTGGTTTCGCCCGAAGGATCGAATTTGAATAGCTACCCGTGTCGCTCTTTCGGTAATACCGCGAGCCAGCGATGAGCGCGCTTGAATTTTCTCTGATCCTTCTTGTCAGTTCGCTGGCCGCCGGTTTGCTTGGCGCGCTGAGCGGGCTGGGCGGCGGCGTGGTGATCGTTCCGCTGCTCACGGTGGTGTTTCACGTCGATATTCACTATGCGATCGGTGCGTCTCTGGTGTCGGTGATCGCCACTTCTTCGGGAGCGGCATCAGCGTACGTGCGCGAGGGATTCTCGAACATTCGGGTGGGGATGTTTCTGGAGATCGCGACCACGCTGGGGGCGCTGGTCGGCGCGTGGCTCACGACGAGGGTGCCGACGCATGCGATCGGAATTATTTTCGGCATCGTGCTGCTTTATTCCGCGTACACGTCGCTGAAGCAGCATCACGAGGCGATTACGCAGCGGCCGGATCGACTCGCGCTGCGCCTGCGGCTGGAGGGCAATCTGCCGACGGGTCCGGATACGCACGAGGCCTACGTTGCGCAGCGCGTTCCCGCTGGGTTCAGCCTGATGACGGTGGCGGGCGTGCTTTCCGGGCTGCTGGGCATTGGCTCGGGCGCGGTGAAGGTGATCGCGATGGATCAGGCGATGCGGCTGCCCTTCAAAGTGTCGACCACGACGAGCAACTTCATGATTGGCGTGACGGCTGCGGCCAGCGCGGGACTGTACCTGCGCAGCGGCTATCTGGCTCCGGCGCTGGCAATGCCGGTGATGCTGGGCGTTCTGGTGGGGTCGCTGGCCGGATCGCGGCTGCTGGTGCGCGTGCACGTACGAACGCTGAAGATCGTGTTTGCGCTGGTGGTGGTGGCGCTTGGCATCGAGATGATTGTCAACAGTCTGCGAGGCACGTTGTGAGTTCCGCGAACGAATCGTCGAAACCGTCGTCCCACACCGCACCTGGACAATGGACGGATCTGCGGATCGAGATCCTGGTGGGGGTGATGCTGCGCACGGGGGTGCTGCTGGCAGCGGCGATCGTGCTGCTCGGCGGCATCCTTTATCTGACGCACAACCACGGCCCGCGTCCGGACTACTCGCACTTCACGGCGGAGCCGGCGCACCTGATCGCGTTTTCTGGGATCCTGCACGGGGCTGCGGCTCTCGATCCGGAGAGCATCATCATGCTCGGGCTGCTGGTGCTGGTGGCGACGCCCGTGGCTCGCGTGGGAATGTGCATTGTGGGTTTTCTGTTCGAGCGGGACCACCTGTACACCGCGGTGAGCACGCTTGTGCTGCTGATCCTGCTGTACAGTTTGTTCTTTCACAAGTAGCGGGAACAGCCGGTAGCCGGTAGCCGGTAGCGATGGACGACGGGGATCGGCCATTTGCTTTATACGGGCGCGAGGATGCGCACGAGCGCAAAGATCCCGACGCCCAGGAAGAAGACGAGGGCCATGCGGATGCCGGGCTCGCGGTTGACCTCAGGCACGAGGTCGGTGGCCGCGACATAGATGGCCACGCCGGCGGAGAGCGGGAGGCCGGCTTCGACCCAGCTGGGCAGGAAGCCGATGATGAGGACGCCGGCGATGGTGGCGAGCGCCAGGGCAGTGGCGGAGATGACGGCGGTGCGCCGCGTCTGGCCCGAGGCCAGCATCACCGAGGCGATGGTGAATCCCTCAGGCACCTTGTGCAGGATGATAGCGACGAAGATCACCCAGCCCAGCCTGTTCGAAAGCACGAAGCCGGATGCGATGGCGACGCCGTCGAAGAAGGAATGCGCAGCGAGTCCCATGAGCACGGACCAGCCGGTGCGGCGGTGGACGAACTCGTGCTGGTGCGTCTCTTCGCCGTAGTGGAAATGCGGCGTGATGGTGTGCTCGAGCAGATGGATGACGCAGTAGCCAGCGAGAATCAGGGCGGGCGCCCAGACGGCGGAGAACTTCAAACTCTCCGGCATCATGTCGAGGATGGCGACGGCCATCATGAAACCGGAACCGAGGGCGATGGCGTAACGCAGATAGCGCGTGGTCCAGTTGCGCTGGACGAGTAATACGCCGCCGACGATGTCGGCGACAGCGGCCAGGGTTCCGAGCAACAGAGAGAGCAGCATGTTTAGCCACTATGCCGGATGTGCAGCACGTCGCCATCCTGCACGAGGTAGTCCTTGCCTTCGAGGCGTAGGGTTCCCTGGGAGCGCGCCACCGCTTCGGATCCCGCGGCGAGCAGCGTATCCCAGTGAATGGTCTCGGCGCGGATGAAATGTTTTTCGAGGTCGGTGTGGATGGCGCCGGCGGCTTCCTGGGCGCGCGAGTTGGCCGGGACGGTCCAGGCGCGGCACTCGTCTTCGCCGACGGTGAAGAAACTGATGAGGCCGAGCAGCGCGTAGCTGCGCCGGATGAGGCGAACCAGGCCGCTCTCTTTCAATCCGTACGAACCCAGGAATTCGGTCGCCTCCTCATCGTCCATCTCGGCGAGCTCGGCTTCGACTTTTCCGCAGAACGCAGTGGCACCGGCATTGGGGCGCGAGGCGAGTTCGGTGAGCCCGTACTTCGCCGCGGCGGCTTCGAGATCGGCGCCCAGAGTCATGCTCTCGCCAACGTTCACCGCGTAGAGAATCGGTTTCTGCGAAAGGAACATGAACCCGCGGATCAGCTTTCTCTCTTCCGGACTCATCTCGAGTTCGCGGAGCGGCTGCTCGGCTTCGAGCGCGGCTTTGCAGCGGATGAGGAGCGCGTTCTCTTTTTCGAGGTCGGCGGTCTTCATCTTCTTCAGATCTTTTTCGAGACGCTCGAGACGCTTCTCGACCTGGGTGAGGTCGCTGAGCATGAGGTCGAACTCGACACTCTTTGCATCGCGCAGCGGATCAATGGGGCCGACGTGCGGGATGGAATCGTCTTCAAAGGCGCGGAGTACGTGGATGAGAGCATCGACGTTGCGGAGGCTGGTGAGGAAGGCGGTTTCTTTGAGCGCCTCCTGGCCGATGGCGGCGACGTCGGCGTACTCGACGGTGGCGTGGACGAGTTTCTTCGGGTTGTAGAGCGCGGCGAGGCGGTCGAGGCGGTCGTCGGGAACTTTGGCAACGCCGAGGTGCGCTTCACGGGGATTGGAGTAGCCGCCCTCGACTTTGACGCGGGTGAGGATCTGGAACAGCGAAGTTTTGCCTACCTGAGGCAGGCCGATAATGCCGGTTTTCATGAATCGATTCCGATCGGGACTTTTGGCGTGGAGGCCAATTCTCGATCATAAATGGCGGCGGGGCTGTCACTGCTTTGTTTGGCGCCGCGGGCCGAGCGCGAGCCATGCCAGGACGAGGACCAGCAGGGCGCTGGAGCACCAGCCGAACCAATCGCCCCACCTCTGAAAGAGGGTGCTGTCGTGGCCGTCGGGGACAGTAGCGAGGAGCGTGGCAAAGGGCGCGGAGTTGCTTCGGGTCTCGGCGAGGATGCGTCCGCGGTCGTCGGCCACGGTGAGGAAGCCTCCGCGCGCGGAGCGAACGAGGCTGAAGCCGTCTTCGACAGCGCGCATGACGGCGATGTGCCCGTGCCAGAAGGCGTCGACCGGAAAATCCCACGCCGGCGCCAGAAGCAGGCCGACGCCCGCGCGGCCGTAGCTGCGCGCGGGGTTGGTGAAGTCGAGATCCTTGCAGATAGCGACGCCCCAGGTCTGGCCCGCGTGATCGAAGAATGTGCGGGAGGTTCCTGGCGTGAAGATGTTTTCAAACGGCGGGAGGAGGTGCTCCTTGTCGTAGCTGCGGACGGCGGCGCCGGGGGCGTAGATGCGGGCTTCGTTATGGTGAATCGGTCCGGAGACGTGGTTCATGCCGATGACGAGCACGGCGCCGGTGTTGTCGGCGAGTTTCTGGAAGATGGCGTCGGCCTGCGCGGTAGCGGGGTCGACGATGACGGCGAGGTTCTCGGGCATGACGACGACCTGGGCGCCGCGGACGATGAGCGCCTGCGCCTGCGCGGCATATTGCTCGAAGAGGTGCTGCGCGGGCGGGCCGGGGTTGGCGACGCCCTGGCTGACGTCGGAGGCAACGATGCCGACGTGGACGTTGGGACCAGGTTGATGTCCACTCAGACGGATTGCGCCAAAGATGAGCACTGCGGCCACCACGCCGAGGGTAGCGCTGAGCACGCCCACCGCCTGGCTGCGCTCAGAACGCCACAGGTGAATGGCGAGCGCGAGGCCCGCGGGGAAGAGCATCAGGACGAAGCCCATGCCCCAGGGGCCGGCGAGCGACGCGCATTGCAGGAAGGGCAGGAAATTGAGTTGCGAATAGGCGAGGGATCCGCCGCTGCCGTGCGGCCAGAGCAGGTTGCGCACGAATTCGAAGGCGACCCACCAGGCGGGCAGGGCGATCCACGCGCTCCAGAGGGCACGGCGACGGATGAGGGCGCGGGCGAGCAGCACGCCCACGGCAAACATGAGCGCGAGGAGGCCGAAGTTGATGAACCACGCAGCGGGCGGCGCGCTGAGGCCGCGGAAGTAGTTCCAGAAGTAGAGGCAGCCGAGGAGCATGGCGAGGAACGCCACGCCCGTTGCGCGCTGGGCCGATCTGCGGAACGCATAGAGCAGGACGGGCAGCGGGAAGAACCACATCAGCGGCCATCGTGGATGGAGACCGTTGCCAAAAAACAAAAGCAGCGCGGTGGCTGCGATGGCGAACAGGGCGAGTATGATTTCGCGCGACTTATTTCCGAATGCCATGGAAATACCTCCGAAAGGCCCGATGACACAGGGCTCGAAATTCCGATTCAGTCCCGCCAAACCGGCCACCGATGTACAGCATGACCAGGCCCTGAAGCATCGCACCCGTTTCGAAAGCGATCTCCCAGGCATCGTCTTTGCGAAAGACGCCGGCCTTCATGCCGGCTTCGAGGGCGGCGACCGAGAACTTTGCGGTTGGCGAGCGGCCGGCGCGAAAGTCGTCGGGAAACTGGCGGGCGCCTTCGCGGCGGCGCAGGAACATCAATTCGAAGAGGCGCGGCTTCTGGAGGCCGAAGTCGAGGAAGACGTCGAGATTCGCGGTGAGCCTGCGCTCGGGTTCGATGGGGCGGTCGGCGGCCTGAAGCCGCGCCGTCAGATCCTGAAAGCCGGCGTCGGCGAGGGCATTGAGGAGGCCGTCGCGATCCGCGAAGTGCCGGTAGAGGGCCATGGGGGTGATGCCGACGGCTTTGGCCACGTGCCGCATGGTGACGGCATCGGCGCCCGAGCGGGCGAGCAGCCGGCCGGCGGCGGCGGCGATCCGATCGGCTGTAGAGGCCTTCGTCATGTCTACGGTGTATACCACAAGGATGTGTACGCTGTATACATGGCGACGGTTCCGCGCCTTTGGGGAGGGAGGAGGCGCGGGCACCGGCCGGCCTCTATCCGGCGGTTATCGCGTCGGTCAATGTTGAACGCGCTGGTTCTCAAGCGGAGATTTTGTCTGCAATTCGGTTGACCGGTCTCCGCCTGGCGTATCGAATCAATACAGGGTCGTTTGGTTCTGCGTCCTCTCGGAGACGGTTCACGAAGAGACCTCCTGCGCAGCACGTTTTGCGGAAGCCGAATCTATCACCAGACAAACTGAGAGCCGCGCAGGAAGCGGCCTGATTTGTCCTGCCCCTCTCGATCGGTTGCGAAAGGCCTGCACGCATGACCCTAGGGATCGCGGTTCCGTTTCCAGGCGGATCCATCCTCTGCGCCGATTCCCGGATCGAAGCGAACGATGGCTCGTCCACTACGGAGAACGATGTTGCGCTGATGTCGGTGACGTCGGGCAAGCGCATTTTCGCGATTACGTATGCAGCGAAAGATCCGCGGGCGGGGAGGATGCTGGCCTCGGAGATCGCCACAGTCGCGTGCAACGCGGCGACGCGGCAGGACATCGTTCCGGGGATCAAGCGGGTGATGGGGGACTGGTTCCGCTCTTATGGCGTGGCGCAGATTCCCTCGCTGCAGTTTCTGGTGGCGAGCAATTCCACGGATGAGAATGCCGGGCGCATCCTGCTGTGCGAGCCGCCGTCGACGGTGATGGAGACCTTCGGCCCGTGCGTTGTCGGCGGGGGCACCGCTCCGATCACGCCATGGCTGAAGATGCTCACACCGCGCCATAGCCAGAGCTTCAGCCTGCGCTCCACGGTTCTGCGAATGAGTTATCTCGTCTACCTCGCACGCAAGTACGACACGCAGGTGGGGGAGGAGACGGAAATGATCGTGCTGTCCAATCGAGGGTCGTTCACCTACATCGAGCGCAGGGAACTGGCGCAGGTGGAGGGGCTGGGCGAGAAGGTGGATGCTCTGCTGCTGGATGTTGCCCGGCAGATCCTGACTGCGGAAACCGAGCAAAATCCGCAGACGATTGCGGAGGAATTTCTGCGGGGCTATTTCGATGTGATGGAGCAGAATCCGCAGGTCTACTTCCCTTCTCTGGCGTGGCTGGACAAGGCGAATGCCGCGTCGGGCGCGGGGCCGATCCCGATGCCGCTGCCTACGGGAACGCTGGGGTAGGCTCTGAAATAGCTTGCGGACAAAGTGCCCATCGAAACAAAAGACCTTCCCTCGGCGGCTCAAGACGGACATATTCTGCGCAGGTTACGGCACGGCTAAAAGCCGTGCCCCTTCAAAGCAACGATTTTTCCGGAGAGCTGTGAAGCCGGACCCTGATGCAAATGCGGGCGATCGGGCTCTGCGTTCTCATCCTGCACGCGTGCAACAACGCGACCGGGATGGGGGTGGGGGCGTGGCTCACGTTTTGCCGGGCTTGCGCGTCTAAGTGTTACACTTTGTAACGTTCGCAGGCGGCCAACCCCCGGGCTGACTATGTAGAATGTCACATACGGCTCGTTTGCCGGACCTGACCCCAGCTCCGAAGGCGGCTTACCTCATGAGCGACTTCCTCAGCGACCTGCGCTATGCGCTGCGCATGCTCCTCTCGAACCCGGCATTCAGCATTACCGCGGTGGCCGCGCTGGCGCTGGGCATTGCAGCCAACACGGCGATCTTTACGGTGGTGAACACGGTCCTGCTGAAGCCGCTCAATTATCCGGACCCCGACCGCATCGTGCAGATGATGAACGTGGAGCCGGACGGCAACTGGCCCGGGGCATCGCCGACGAAGTTCAACAACTGGCGCACGCAGACGAGCGTGTTGCAGGACGTGAGCGCTTACAACTTTGGCGGTCCGGGTTTCAACCTCACGGGCGAGGTGCCGGAGCAGGTGCACGGGATTCACGTGAGCGAGGCGTATTTCCGCCTGTTCGGCGCGCCGGTGATTCTGGGGCGCACCTTCACGCCGCAGGAGGACTCGCCGAACGGCGGGCATGTAGGGGTGATCAGCTATGGACTGTGGCAGCGCAAATTCGGGGGCAATCCGAAGATCGTGGGCACGGCGCTTTCGCTGGGCAATGAGCCGTACACGATCCTGGGTGTGATTGGGAAACAGTTTCGTTCCGACCCGGTGGCGGACATCTGGCTGCCGTTCCAGCTCGACCCCAACAGCACCAACCAGGGCCACTACTTTATGGTGGCGGCACGGCTGAAGCCGGGTGTGACGCTGACTCAGGCGAACGCGCAGATGAAGTTGGCCTACCAGGAATTCCGGCGGCGCTGGCCGCTGGCCGATCCGAAGGCCAGCTTCGGGGTGCAGCCGTTGCGCGACTCGATCGTTGCGGACGCACGGTCGTCCCTGCTGGTCCTGCTGGGGGCGGTAGGGTTCGTGCTGCTGATTGCGTGCGCCAACGTCGCGAATCTGCTGCTGGTGCGCGCGACGGGGCGCAAACGGGAGTTCGCGATCCGCGCGGCGATGGGCGCGGGACGCATCCGCATTGTCCGCCAGCTGCTGACGGAAAGCATTGTGCTGGCGATGACCGGGGGCATTCTCGGATTAATCCTTGGCTATGCCGGGGTGCGGGCGCTGCTCGCGGTGAGCCCGGCCGATTTGCCGCTGGTGGGCGAGAAGGGTGCGGCGGTGGGGCTGGACTGGCGGGTGCTGCTGTTCACGCTGGGCATCTCGCTGCTGACCGGCATTCTGTTCGGGCTCTTCCCTGCTATCGGCGCGTCGCGGCCGGACCTGAACACGACGCTGAAGGAGAGCAGCAATCGATCGGGCACGGGGTTCCGACACAACATCACGCGGTCGCTGCTGGTGATCACGGAGGTTTCGCTTGCGCTCGTACTTCTCATCGGGGCGGCGCTGCTCATCCGCACTTTCATTGCGCTGCGGCACGTGAACCCGGGATTCGATGCGCACGATGTGCTGACGATGGAGATGTCGCTGACCGGGGATCGTTTTGCGAAGAGTGCGGCGGTAGCGCAGCTTGCTTTCGAAGGGCGCCAGCGGGTGAACGCGATTCCTGGTGTGGAAGCTTCCGCGGCCACGTGCTGCCTGCCGCTGGAAGGGGGCTTCGGGCTGCCGTTTGATATTGTGGGGCGGCCGCTTGGGAAGGATCCGAACACGGGCGGTGCAGGCTGGATGAACATGTCGCCGGGATATTTCGCGACGTTCCACATTCCGCTGCGGGGGCGCGACTTCACGGATGAGGACACCGGGGCGGCGCCGCTGGTGGTGATCATCAACGAGGCGATGGCGAAGAAGTGGTGGCCGAAGCAGGACCCGATCGGGCAGCAGATCGTGATCGGCAAAGGCGTGGGGCCGCAGTTTGCGGAAGGGCCCCGGCAGATCATCGGCGTCGCCAGCGATATTCGCGACGGAGGGCTGAACCGCGATCCGCGGCCGCTGATGATGGTTCCAACGGCGCAGGTGACTGACGGAATGACCGCGCTGAACGCGGGGATCGGCCCGGTGGCGTGGATCGTGCGCACGCACGGCGACCCGCATCAATATATTTCCGCGATCACCGAACAGCTGCGCCAGGCGAGCGGGGGCTTCCCGGTGGCGCGGGTGCGGCCGATGGAGGAAGTGGTAGCGAGTTCGACGGCGCGGGAAGACTTCAACATGCTGCTGCTGACGATCTTCGGAGCATCGGCGCTGATCCTCGCGGCGATCGGCATCTACGGACTGATGGCTTACTCGGTGCAGCAGCGCACGCAGGAGATCGGCATCCGCATGGCTTTGGGCGCGGACCGCTCGCACATCCGGTCGCTGGTGGTGTGGCACGGGATGCGGCTGGCGATGGTGGGCGTGGCGATCGGCATCGGGGCGGCGTTTGGGCTGACGCGGTTCATCGCGAGCTTCCTGTTCGGGGTGAAGACGTGGGATCCGCTGGTGTTTGTCAGCGTGCCAGTGATCCTGAGCCTCGTGGCGCTGCTGGCGGGGTGGATGCCGGCGAGCCGGGCTTCGCGGCTGGAGCCGCAGAAGGCGCTGCGGATCGAATGATGAACGACGCGGCCGAGGGCGTCGCCACCGGGAATTTTCCGGCGCGCACACACCCTCTTTCAGCCAACGAGAACCGACGGCCTTTTTCAGCGTGAAGGGCCAGCAGGGCAGCTAGAGAATTCTGGCGAGGACAGACTGGACGAGCGATCCGGCTTCGGGAGCTGGATTCCCGGTGGATTGTCCGTCCGTGGTGACCTGACCATTGGATGTCACGTGATGCACGAGTAGAGGAACGATGGTGGCCAGGCTGGATCGCACGGTATCGGCGGACATGCCGGTGCGCTGGGCGATGTTGTCAATCAGGCCGGTGCTGCCCACCATCTGTTCAATGGCGTTGGGGTCGATGGCCTGGGTGTTGCCGCTGGCCCACTGCTGGATCATGGTGCCGCCGCCGTTCTGCTGCAGAGTCTGAATCAGGCCACCGACGCCGCCGGATCCTTCCAGTTCCTGGAGCAGTCCGCCGGCGACAGCTGCGTGATTCTCGCCGCCCGACACTTCCCCGGCGACTTGTTTTACCGCATCGAAAATACTCATGTCCTTCTCCTTACGAGTCCATGTCGATTGGTGCGGAAGCCAGTATAAGGGCGGAAGGCTGGAGTCGCGTAAAACTTCTCAGGGTTCTTTGTAACCGCGAAAGAGGCGGAATGCGATAGGATGAGCCGGACATGGCCCCGGGTATCATCGGCCGATTTCTCCAGCGAGGCGACATTGTATGAGGCGTAATTTTTGGATTGCAGCGATTGCTGCAATGGTAATCAGCCCAGCGGCGATGATGGCGCAGGCGCCGGCTGGCTCAACCGGTCAATGCAAAGACGGAACGTATACCAGCGCGGCGTCGAAATCGGGCGCGTGCCGTGGACACAAGGGAATCCAGACGTGGTTTGCGGCAGGGGCTTCGACTGCGAAGACGAAGGCGGCGAAGGGTTCGGCCAGCACCCCGACGCCCGCAGCGACACCGGCTCCCGCGCCAGCGCAGACTCCGATGGCCAAGACTCCGAAGTCGAGCACGCCGAAGAGCTCGGCAGCGACCGGGACTCCGGCGCCGGGCGGAGGCCCTGGTATGGTGTGGGTCAACTCCTCCTCGAACGTGTACCACTGCTACGGCACCAAGTATTACGGGACGACCAAGGCGGGGAGATACATGACCGAGGCCGCAGCAAAGTCCGCTGGGGCGCGGCCCGATCACGGGAATGCCTGCTCGAAGTAGAAGCTGTTGTCGCATCAGGACCTCACTTCGTTTGCGCGGGGTGAGGTCTTTTCTTTGGGGGTTTCTATTCCGCGAGCAGCGCTTCGACGGCCGCGGCAAAAGCGGCTTTGGATCGGCCGCCGTGCATCGTCCATCTGTAGATAGAGAAGCAACGGCTTTGTGACCCACGGAGGCGGCTGCGTGAGCGCTGAGGACGGCGCGCTTAGTTCGTGCGGAGCGCCACCAGCGGATCGATTCGCGAGGCGCGGCGCGCGGGGAAGTAGCCGGCGAGGAGCGCGACTACGATCAGGAGCGCGATCATGCCGGTGTAGGTGAGGGGATCGGTGGGCTCGGTGCCGAATAGGAGAGAGGCGATCATCTTCGCGGCAGCGAATGAGGCAACGGTTCCCACGACGATCCCCAGCAGCACGAGGCCGAGGGTCCTGCCCATTACGGTGCGCTGCACGCGGCCGCGTGTGGCGCCGAGCGCGATGCGGATGCCGATTTCCTGTGTCTGCCGCGTAACGCCGTAGGCGATGACGCCGTAGATGCCGAGGGAGGCGAGCAGGAGTCCAAGTCCGGCAAAGATGCCGACCAGCAGCATGAAGAAGCGGCGAGGCGAGACGGCGCGGTCAACGATGGTCCGAAGCGGCTGGAACTCCGCCGCGGGCTGGTTGGGGTTCAGCTCACGCAGGGTGTGCAGAACGCTTGCGGCGAGTGTGGCCGGCGGGACCTGGCTGCGGATCACCAGCTGGGCATCGCTGGGACCGCTCTGCATCGCCGAATAGTAGATCTGCCAGCCCTTCTCCGCTTCGACGCTGGAAGCGTGCACATCGTCGACCACGCCGATGACGTGCAGCTCCTCTTTACCGCTCATGAGCACCTTGCCCAGCGCATCTTCGCCCGGCCAGTAGGTGCGTGCGGCGGCGGCGTTGATGATGACAACGGTCTGGCTCTTCGGGCCGTCGTCCCAGCTGAAGTCGCGGCCGCGCAGGTGCATGCCCATGGCGCGCATGTAGCCGGGCGTACACACATAGACCAGGGGTCCGGGAAGAGCGCCTTCGGGGAAGGTCTTACCCTGGGGCACGGGGGTTCCCCAGGCGCGATTGGCGCCCAGCGGCAGGTAGTCGACGATGCCAGCGGCTTTGACGCCGGGAAGGGCGCTGACGCGCGCGATCACCTGCTCGAAGATGGTTCTGCGCCTGAGCGCCCTCGCATCATCGGTGGGGGCCGCGTCGTCGTACTCGACTCGGATGGAGGCAGCCTGGGCGGGCTGGAAGCCGAGATCGATGTCGAGCACCTTGAGGAAGCTGCGCAGCAGCAGGCCCGCGCCCACGAGGAGGACGCAGGCCAGCGCCACTTCGGCGATGACCAGGGCGGTGCGGACACTTTCGTGTTTGCGTCCAGCGCTCGAGCCGTGGCCGGAGTCTTTGAGCGATTCGATCAGATTGCCGCTGGCCATGCGGAGGCCGGGCATCAGGCCGAAGAGGAGAGCGGTCACCATGGCGATGAGCACGGTCCACGCAAAGGCCTGGGCGTCGAGGTGCAGCGTACTGAGCAGCGGCAGAGCGAGCGATCCCTGATGCGCGAGCCAAATCACGAGGGCCCATGCCAGGCCGAGCCCCAGCAAAGCGCCGGCGGTGGAGAGAATGAAACTCTCGGTCATGAGCTGGCGCACCATGCGCGCGCGGCTGGCGCCCAGTGCGCTGCGCATGGCGAACTCTTTGCCGCGCGCCGCGGCGCGCGCCAGCAGCAGGTTCGAGAGATTGACGCAGGCGATGAGCAGGATCATCCCCACCGCGGACCACAGCACGATCAGCGAGCGGCGCAGACGGCCGCTGACATAGTCCTTCAGCGTCCGCAACTGCATGGAGACGCCATGCTTGTTCACATACGATCCGCAGGAGTCCGGATATTTGACGTTCCAGCAGAGGTGGGGCACGACGATGTTGGCTTCGGCCTGCGCCTGGCCCACTGTGATGCCGGGCTTGAGGCGGCCGGTGAGTGTGACGATGTTGCCCCACATGCGCTCGCGATCGAGATCGAGCGGGGTGAGGAGATCAACGCGCTCGCCGGGCGAGAAGATGGCGCCGAAGTCGAAGCTCTCAGGCAGGACACCGACGACGGTGACGGGGGATCCGTTCAGATCGATGTCTTTGCCGACGATGGCGGGGTCGCCGGCAAACTGGCGCTTCCAGTACGCATATTCGAGCAGCACTACGGGATGCGCGCCGGCGCGGGATTCCTGGGGCGTGAAGAGACGGCCCATGAGCGGCTGCACGCCGAGGACCTGAAAGAAATTGGAGATGACTTCGATGCCGGTGGCGGGCACGGGCTCGCCGCGTCCGGTGAGGCGGAGATTGTTCGAAGAGGAGAACGCCATATAGCCGGTCACGCCGGTGTACGACTTTGTTTGGGCGACGAACTCCTCGTAGGCGTCGGAGGAATAGGTTGCGCACGAGAGGCCGCACTTGTACGGCGGGGGCGCGATCCAGACCAGGCGCTGCGATTGGGGGAACGGCAGGGGCCGCAACAGGATGGTGTCGACCACGCTGAAGACGGCGACGTTCGCGCCGATGGCGAGACCGAGGATCAGGACCGCAACCACAGTGAAGCCGGCATCGCGGGCCAGCGTGCGCACGGTGTAGCGCAGATCCTGGCCGAGGATGTCGAGAAAGGGCAGGCCGCGCGCGGCGCGCTGCATTTCGCGAGCCTGCTGGATGCCGCCGAAGCGGATGAAGGCCTGGCGGCGCGCTTCTTCGGGGGTCATGCCGTGCCGCAGGTTTTCTTCGATGGCCATGTCGAGATGGGAGGCCATCTCGGCGTCGAGGTCCGCATCGAGGGGCGCTTTGGTGAAGAAGGCGCGCATGCGGTTCCATCCCTGGCGAAGAAGGTCGATCATTGGCCGGCCTCCTCGTCGAGGGCGAGGACGCGGCCCATGACGGCGGCGAGGCGACGCCAATAGGCGGTGTCTTCTTTGAGCTGTTTTCGGCCGCGCCGGGTGATGGAGTAGAACTTCGCTTTGCGGTTGTTGTCGGAGATGCCCCACTCGGCGTCGATCCAGCCGCGCTGCTGCAGGCGCACCAGGGAGGCGTAGATGGTTCCCTGGTTGAGCAGGACCTGGTCATCGCTGATCTGCTCGATGCGGCGCGCGATGCCGTAGCCGTGCTGGTCGCCCATGGCGGCCAGGGTTTGCAGGACCATGAGGTCAAGAGTTCCCTGCAGCAGATCGAGTTTGTCGTCGCTCATCCGGTCTCCTGTGCGATGGCCACAGAAGATGGGATGGAATCCGTCCCTGTGGTTCAGCCACAGGAGGAATACGCGGAGCGCGCACGGCTGGTTCCGTGGGTGCGAGGTTATGGCTGCAGTTTCGTCACGGAAAAGCGGCCGTTCGTCACACCGCCGGGCACCGGGCTCCGGGCTCCGGGCACGGGCTCCGGACCTATTCGCCGCGCAGGGCTTCCATGGGCTCGACACCGGCTGCGCGGCGCGCGGGCAGCGCCAACTGGTGGGCTTTTCGCTGCTCCCCCAAAATGTGGAAAACTTGTCAAGCTTTTGGCCCCGTTACGAAAGTGCATGTTGCTGAAAGAAGGGCACTTCCACACCAAAACAGTTGGCCGGTTTTCACCCTGAACTTGGTATTCTAAAAATAGAGGGAAATTCAGAAAAAGAAGGCTCGCTGATCGGGGCGCCCGCGTTGGGTGACCCAGGCGGGCCTTTTCTTTTGCCCTCGTTTTTGCATGCAAAGGAAGAAGGAAACGATGAACATCATGAAGAAAATCGGGGTCAAAATTGCGGATTTTGGCAAGTGGCTCGCCGGCGAAATCAAGTCGGTGGTTGGCCTGGCGCTCCGCATCGAGCACGTCCTCAAGTCCGAGAAGCCGCTGGAGAAGCCCTTCATCGAGGGGCTGTCGACCGTGGTCGCCGACGTCGAGGCGCTGATCGCGTCCTCCGAAGGCGCGCTGGGGGCGAACGGGCTGAACTTCGCAGCGGACTCGAAGGTCTACACCGGCTTCGTCACGCTGATCGAGGACTTCCGCAAGCTGGCTCCGGTGGTCGAGCAGGCGCTTGCGATCCTCGAAGGAAAGGAGACGCAGACCGCTCCCGCCGCCGCACAGTAGGCGGGCGCCTCGGGGCCGGGCGGCGGGCGGCGGCGGGGGGCGGGGGGGCGGGGGGATGCGGGGCGCGGGGGGGGGGGTTGTGGGGTGTTTTTTT
>VFSW01008310.1_pt1 | contig 14922 bp, 10 predicted proteins | sample 5358111 | NCBI WGS metagenome assembly VFSW01 (sample SAMN11554181, study PRJNA540505) | mine drainage metagenome | isolation source: sediment from site ElyBrook_90M | place: USA: Ely Copper Mine, Vershire, VT | collected 2017 | reverse complement strand
AAACTAGATAATAGAATTTCTAATCTTAGAGAGGCAACTCATTCTGAGAATTTAGCTAATAGTAGGGGTAGACGTAGAATCCGCTCTGGGAAGCACGCCAAGGGCGCATACCTTAGTCCGTATGGAAAATGGATTTCAATCATAAGAAAAGATAATAAAAATCTTTATCTTGGAAGTTATCATACTCAACAGGAGGCAAATTCTGCGTATTATGAGGCGGCTATAAAAATGTTTGGTGAACTTGCGAGGGCTGTCTGATGTCACTCAATTATAGCACCTATGTCTCCCAGGTCGCGAATCTTATGGTTGTTTCGTCTGGGGACGTGAACTTCCAGACGATGCTCCCTGGGATGATAGATTACAGTGAGGGCAGAATCTATCGCGAACTGGACCCGCTGTCTGTCCAAGTCACGGATACCACCAACCTTTCGTCCGGGAATCGCAATGTGGCTCCGCCGACGACGCTGGGAAGTTACATTACGGTGGACGCCGTTAATGTCATTACACCGATCACGGCAACCTCTTCGAACGGCACGCGGAATCCCTTAACGCCAGTGGCGCCGGAAGTTATGGATGCGCTGTATCCATCTGGGCAAACCGTGACTGGCGTTCCTTTGATGTATGCGATGCGGTCGCCGACTGTAGTTCTGCTGGGGCCACCGCCAGCCGCTGCCTATCAGGCCGAGTTCATTGGTATTCAGCGGCCGGCGTCTCTTTCTAGTGCCAACTCATCCAGCTTCCTGACGCAATACTGCCCCGATCTCTTTTTCGCAGCATCTATGGTGTACGCCTTTGGCTATATGAGAGATTTCGGCGGGCAGGCCGACAACCCACAGGGCGCCCAAAGCTGGGAGACCCAATATCAGGCGTTATTCAAGTCGGCCGCCATGGAACAGGCTCGGGCGAAGTGGGAGGGTTCTGGCTGGACTTCTCAGGCTCCGGCGCCGGCTGGCCAGAGGAAATAATCAATGCCGATAGTGGCGGTCACTCTTAAGTCTGGGGTGGATACCCAGCAGACGCCTGTGATGAATGAGACCGGAATCTCGGTTTCTCAGCTTATCCGCTATAAGAACAGTCTCGTACAGACTTACGGGGGGTGGCAACTCTACTACAGTCTTGCAATGCCATCCACGATCCGCAGCCTTCACGCATGGCAGGGATCGGATGGTAGCAAGTTTCTAAGCGCTGCTGGGACGGCTTCAGTATCCATCATCAGATCGGGCGCTAACCAGGATATTACGCCGCAGACTTTGACGCATGACTCGTCGATGACGATGAGTATCTCGTCCGGCAGTTCATTGGCTAGCATCCACGATATGGGCAACAGCGGTAACGTAGGAACGGTTATCTATTTCAACACGCCGTATTCCATCGGCAATCTCTTCTTCAACGGCCCATATGAGATAGTCGCTGCCTTGAGTTCTATCGATTTCCAGATTGCCTCGACCAATGTGGCCAGCACCACGATATCGAGCGGCGGTTCGCTCCCTGGGTTCAATACCAGTTCAGGTTCCGCCATTGTCACGGTTACCATCCCGAACAATAACTATCTATCTGTCCAAGGACTTTTCTATGATTTCCCTGCGCCAACTACGGTTGGCGGCCTTACCATCAAGGGTCGTTATGAGATAGCGACCGTTATTGACTCTACCCAATTTACTATTCTTGCAAATACCCAAGCTACGACGACGGCCAGTGCCACAATGAACAGTAGCCTGATGGAGCTAATCTATTACGTTAAAACAGGCATTCAGCCTTCCGGTTCTGGCTTTGGCGCTGGTGGTTTTGGCTCCGGAGGATTCGGGACTGGAACCACCTATAGTGGCGGTAGCGGGACTCCGATTACGGCCACAGACTGGACCCAGGATAACTGGGGTGAGGTTCTTCTGCTATGTCCTGAGGATGGACCCATCTATAGATGGTCGCTTCATGGAGGAACTATTACTGGGACAGTTATCAAACAGGCCCCATTTTTCAATGGCGGTATCTTTGTATCGATGCCACAGCAGATTCTGGTGGCATGGCGGTCCTGTCAGTATGTGAGTGGCGCCCAAGACCCATTGACGATTCGGTGGTCGGACGCCGAGAACTATGCCAATTGGACAATTTCCAATGCGACATCTGCCGGAGCATTTCGTATCCCAACCGGCTCTATCACTGTAGGGGGAATCCAGTGCCCAACATTCGGTCTGATTTCGACCGATCTGGATGTCTGGGTCATGCAGTATGTCGGCGGTAATGTAATCTTCAATTTTACTCGGGTTGGAACGGGGTGCGGTTGGATTGGCAAACATGCCTGTGGCAATCTGGGTGGGGCTCCGTATTGGTGTGGCAACAACAACTTCTTTACTCTCGGCTCGAATGGAGTGGTCCCACTCCCATGCACGGTATGGGACGCGATCTTTCAGAACATCAATACGACTTATAAATCAAAGGTCGTTTGCGGTATAAACAGCATATTCAACGAGATCGTGTGGTTCTACCCATCTACGGTCTCAACCGGAGAGAACGATTCGTATGTAAAGATCCATATCGAGGGCCAGGAATACGAGTGGGATTATGGCTCTCTGAGACGTACCGCCTGGATCGATCTATCGGTCTTGGGAAATCCGATAGCGACTGATAATGGAGCCTTTATCTACCAGCATGAGATGGGGACGACGATTACTGGGGCAGCGGTTCCAGGATTCAGGACCGGCTGGTGGGCTATTACCGAAGGTAATGATCTGTCCTTTGTTGACTGGATTCTGCCAGATTTTCAGTGGGGGACTCGCTCTGGGGCTCAGGACGCTCAGATACAATTGACGTTCTATAGCGTCAATTATCCAGGCGATACTCCTGTCACGCATGGTCCGTTTACGATTACTCAAGCAACTCAGTATATAAACACTAGAATTCGTGGTAGATTGATGTCTGTTTTGGTGCAGTCCAGCAACGATGCCTTTTGGCGGTTGGGCAAAATCCGGTTTCGATACGCGGCTTCGGGAAGAAGATAATGGCTGCATCCCTAGACATGATCTTAGCGGCACTTCAGAACGGTGTTACCGCGATCAATAATTTAGCTCAGACGATACAAACGGTATTCCCGAATAGCACTGCATCATCTACTTCTGTCACGACCGGAACTATTACGTTCCAATCCTCGACTGCGACCGGGTTTATGGTTGTACAGACCTCAAGTGGCGGGACTGTCAAGGTGCCGTTCTATTCACAGTGAGATGAGACATGGGCTTCACAACTAATAAAGTTCTAGAACAGGTCGCCCGTGGCGCTGACGTTGGCACCTGGGATACACCGACCAACGCAAACTGGGGGGTCGTCGATAACTCATTTGGTGGTGTGTCGCCGATAGCTTTGGTCGCGACCGATGTGACATTGAGCCCGGCGCAATATCAATGCGTTTTCCTCACGCTCACTGGTGCTTTGGCAGCTAACGTCGCTATTATCTTCCCAGCCGTAGGCAGTTTCTATACGGTTCAGAATCTTACCACCAATACCTCAGCCTTTCAGGTTACGCTGAGAACTACCGTTGCTGGAGCCCAGGCCATCGGCGCCCCGTGGGGAGAGCCTGTTGATATCTTTACTGATGGATCGAACACCAAGTATCGGAATCTGGGCCGGGTCGGTGAGTATTGGGATTATGCGGGTTCGTCAGTCCCAGCATGGGTTGGGGCTTGCACCGTACCGCCATATCTAAACTGCGACGGAACTACCTTTTCGTCTGCTACCTATCCTGTTTTGTCAGTAATTCTTGGAAGCTCTATTCTGCCGGATTCCCGAGGCCGCGCTCGTTTGTCTCTCAATCAAGGAACTGCTCGTCTAAACAGCACTACATCAATCGATGGCAACACTCGGTTTACGGGCGGCGGCAGCGAGCAATATCAGCAGCATAATCATACTCTCACTGTTACTGATCCTGGCCACTCACACACTACGTATGGTCTGCGATCCGATAATATTCAGGCTGGCGGTGATTTTAACGTGGTTGCCCAGCTACTGAACGGAGCACTGAATACTACCACAAGTACAAATACTACAGGAATCACGGTCGCGTCGTCCGCCGCAGGCACAGGCACCACTGGCAATGTTCAGCCGTCCTACATCGGCGGCATTACAATGATCCGAAGCGCTTAATATGCCCCTGATTAAATCAGCCAGTAGATCGGCGGTCGGAGAGAACATCCGTCGCGAGCAGGACGCGGGCCGACCACATCGGCAAGCTATTGCAATCGCGTTGGATGTCCAGCGCAGAGCAAGGGCTGGTAAGTACGCCCCAGGCGGCCCCGTGGTTGGTGAGCTACCACCGCCTCAAGAGATTCCATCCAATCCATGGGATTCCGTGCCTCGTAGTCCCGAGGGAATTCCTCAGATTACGGTGACGCCATGGCGCCCTAGAGCTAAGGATGATTCTCAGATTGCGGCCCAACCTGCTCCATTACCGCAGGAGACTGTCAATAAGGCAATCGCAGGAGAAGCGACGGATTGGTATCGAAAGAACTTCACACCACCGACGCCCCCCGATCTAACGCCGGAGGATGCTACTAAGAAGGTCCCGCCTAACCAGTGGGACCTGATGCAGGCCGCTCCAGCTATTGCAGACATTGCGACATTGCCGATCCCGGCTGGTAAGGCTGCGGCGGCGACAGCAGCGGTGACCAAGGCCGGGCTATCATTGTTCGGCCTAAGGGGTGCCAAGGTTACCGAACAGGCCTTTCTGGATACAGCTAAGTTCACCCCTATTGGTAAACAGCTTGGAACGATGCCAGGGGGTATGTTCCTAGACCCCAAGACCCAGACTCAATGGTATCTGAAGCAGGCCCCCAGTATCGAGCAGGCCAGGAATGAGCTTCTTGGCGCCAAGCTATACGAGCTTGGCGGCTTTCCTGTCGCGGATGTCAAATTGACAGAGATCAATGGTCAGCCTGGAATCGCCAGCAAGATTATCCCAGGAGAACAGCTATCGAAGGTCAAGATTCCATACGATCAGATCAAGCAACTTCATGAGACATTCCCTGCTCATGCATGGCTAAAGAATTGGGATGCGGTCGGAACTGGGCCTGAGAACCCGCTAGGCAACATCATCGTCGATAGAAATGGCGTGGCTCACACCATCGATACTGGAGGGTCTCTTCTCTACAAAGGGACCGGAACGCCTAAGCCAGGGGGCTTAGGGCCTATGGTGCCGGAACTGGCAACATTGAAGAACCCTGAGTATGGGCAACTTTCGGCATCGGTGTTCGGCAATGTATCCGATGATGTAGCGAAGGTCGGCGCTCAGAAGATCGCAAACATTGATGAGAAGCAGATCGCGAAACTGGTTGAGATGTATGGCCCAGCCGACCCCAAGGCTAAGCAGGCCCTTCTGTCCGATCTATTGATACGCAAAAAGGCCATTCAGGATTGGTATAAGGTCCAGCCTAAGTCGCTGGAGGATATGGTTGCCGACCTTGTGAAGGATATGCAGGCTGGGAAAAAGAAAATTCCAAGCCGCCCGGAAACCAAGACATATACCGAGATGTCTGACGATGAGTTGGATAGCTTGGTTAAGCAGATGGAGGAAGCGCAATCCAAGCCATCTCCATTAGAGACGCCAGCCAAGACAGTTTCAGGCCCACTGAAGATTGCTGGCTATACAAGCCAGAACGAGATCATGAGTATCGGCCATCAGTATAACACGAAAGAGCTTCCAGTTAACGAGGCTGATAAGCTTTATGAGCATTTGAGCGGGACATCTTCCAAATCAATCGCGGAGTATATCGCGCAAAACAACCTGCCAGATCAGCAGATGCAGAATCTTTTGAGCCATCTTCCAAAGTATAAGCAGGAGGATGTCTTGCTCTCGGTCGCTACCGGCAGTTTTAAGAACGTAGCGGATAAGGCCGCTATGGCTGCAAAGAATCAGAACCTGACCCAATTGAAGTTCGATACCTATCAGGAGAGAATGCAGAAACTTCTGAAGCAGGCAGCGATATACAATCAGGAATATCAGAAACTGTATGGCAATAAGTCTATCCAGGATGCTCTGATACTCCGCGAGAAGAATCGGCTTGCTGGTGGTTATGAAAAGCGGAGCTACCGAGGCTACGATCTAAAGCGCTCCGAAGACTTCAAAACTCTTATTCCAGGGACCAATACACATATGGTCGCCGATTGGAAACAGCCGACCATACTTAAGACCCATCCGGATAAGTGGGTTTTCTCGACTCCTAGCATTGAGCTTGCTCACGCCTACGCCTACATGATGGATGATTTATCTCATTTTAAGCCGCAGAAAAATTGGCAATGGAACGAAGATTATCTCCGGAAAATAGAGGGCGCTATTCTTCAGCCTCTGTGGCTGAACACATCAAAATATTTTAAGTTTAATGCAAATGGAGCTATTTGGAGCGAAGCCCAGAGTAACGCTTTGGGGGCTATGGCTGGGTCAAGATTTGAGAATGCCCCAGGCATTATTCTAAAGAATGTCCATGATACGCCAAGCGATACCTTCGGTTACAAATTAAAACATGGTAAACCAAAAACCGTGATCATGACCAAAGACGAAGGGACAATGCGCTCAAGTTCGGCGCTATTTGACCCCAAGAACTTCGGCAAGCCAGGATTGTTCAAGAGCATCGGTGGATTTGGTCTTGTCGGGCCGGGAGCAGCGCTCCTAATTGTTCCAGATTCTCAGGCTAAAGCACAGGAACGTCCCATGAAACACGGCGGCGCTCTCGATAAGGCCATGAGCATTGGTCGTAAACTTGCCCGTGGCGGTCCCGGCTCAGCCCCCTGGAACACGCGGCGCAGTTCGCATCCTCAGGGTATGATCAAATCGTCTATCCCTGGGAGGACAGATAAGATTCCGATGGATGTCCCGCCCGGCTCATATATTTTGCCGGCAGACATTCCCTCTGCTTTAGGCCAGGGAAATACCATGGCTGGAGAGAAGATTCTTGGATCGATGTTTAATATTGGGCCTTATGGGTCCGGAGCTACAGGTGGTATTAAACCAGCCCGTCCGCTGGCGCATTACGGACCTAGGATAAATACAAGAGCGCCTAGAATATCAAAGTTTGCTGAAGGCGGAGAAACGGATGAGGCAGTTCCGATCATTGCGGCTGGCGGAGAATATGTCATTCATCCTGAGACCGTGACAGAGATCGGTCATGGTAATATGGAAGCAGGGCACAAAGTCCTCGATAAGTTTGTCTTAACTGTACGTAAGAATCATATCGGCACACTCAAGGGTCTCAAACCCCCGAAGGGTTCGTGATGCTTCAGAATTCACCATCTGTTGTAAGGATTGCTGGCCCGCAAGACATGCAGGAAGTTTGGAGGCTGTTTTTACAGGGCCATAATGAGAATGGGTTGTTCCAATTATCTACAAATAAGGTACAGTGGTTTTTGAATAGAGTTTTGTATCCAGAGTTGATCCCGATGGATGATACTGGGACCAGAGGTGTAATTGGCGTTATTGGGCCAGTTGGATCATTAGAAGGCATAATCCTGCTAATGATAGGGACGTATTGGTATAGCGAAGATCGACATCTTGAGGAATTTTTGGTATTTGTGGACCCTGAACATAGAAGTTCTAACCATGCTAAGGCACTTATTGAATGGATGAAAAAACAAGTAGAGGTAACTGGACTTCCTTTGGTCACTGGAATTCTATCTACTCATAGAACTGAGGCTAAATGTCGATTGTATCGTAGAATGCTCCCAAAGACAGGTGAGTTTTACACTCTTTTCCCCAATGGCAAAAGTCCCCAAAATTTATCTATGGTGAGTAGCTAATGCGCGAACTATTTGGAAAGTTTAATAGGGCGGCATAGGGCAATCTCGATGGGCTCAAAGGGTAGCCAAACCACCACAACTGACCAATCGCAGACCTATAGTCCGAATGCTCCGGTAGGTCAGGCCGGCTCGGAAGCGATCAATCGTGCCCTACAGGTCTCCAGCCAGCCCTTCCAGATGCCGCAGGCCCCGGTTGCTGGGTTCAATCCATTCCAGCAGCAGGCATTCAATCAGACCCAGAATATGCAGGGGATGACGCAGCCTTATTTCGATCAAGCCTCACAGAACTTTACCAATGCCGGGCAGGCGGTGACTCCACAGGAAACTGCCTCCTATATGAATCCCTATGCTGATGCTGCACTGCAAAATATGCAGAAGTATATCTTCGATCCACAGCGTCGGCAGACTATGGGACAGGCGAGACAGCAAGCCGGTGGTGTCGGTGCCGACCGGCTGGCACTGACCCAACAGAATCTCGACAAGACGCAGGCTGATGCTTTGGGGCAGGCTCAGGCTGGGTTCTATTCGAATGCCATGGCTCAGGCCCAAAGAGCCAAGGAAATGCAGCTTGCCAGCGGCCAGCAATTCCAGAATCTGGGGACTACGGCCCAGAATGCCAATCTACAGGCTACAGGAGCCCTAGGAACGGCTGGAGCCCAACAGCAGGCCCAGACCCAGCGGGAGTTGATGTCGCCTTACCAGCAAGAGCTTGCGCGGCTGGCCTATCCATTCCAGACCACACAGTTCTTGGCAGGCATTACGGGTGGCTTGGCCCCTGCTATGGGTGGAACAACCACCGGCCATGGAACGACTACGCAACCCTCGCCCAGTGTACTTAATCAGATTCTTGGCATTGGCACCGCCGGCGTGGGTTTGGCTGGCTCAACTGGCATGTTCAATAGCTGGAATCCATGGGGTAGTACCGCCCAAGGTGGCGAGATGGCTGAAGGCGGTGAAGTCGAAGCCAATGATTCGATGTTCCCCAGTCTTCATGACCAGATGTCTATCATTCCTCAGGTTAACTTGCCTATGGGCGGGGGCCAGAACACCGGAGCCAAACTCGACCTGAATCCCAAGCAGCCGAGTGGGGGCACCGGCAAAGGTTCTGGGGTCGGCGATATTGCCAAGATGGCAATGATGTTCATCAACCGTGGTGGTCGGATTCCGGCCGCTACAGGCGGCCCAGTCAATCCATGGGATGTGGGCCGGGGCTTTGCCCTCGGCGGCGATACATTCGACGATAGGTATCCGTCCGAAACCCCACCTGTGACCTATCCACCGAGTTACATGGCAGCGTTGCCAGCGCCATCAATGGAAATGCCCGATGCAACGCCGAACGACGCGGTTGAAAATCGATTTCCTCAGGCCGGTGAGATTCAACCCAACAGCTTTGTGAATAATCCGGCAGGCGCGCAGGCTCTGAATGCCCGAGCAGCCCAGCTTCGCCCGGCATCTCAGCAGCCATTGCAATCAACTCCGGTCAAGACGCTCAGCTTCCAACCTCCAGCGGGGCCACAGAATCCGCAGATCACGGCCAACCCACAGGCCCAACCACCTGGAGACCAGCCTATTGTTACACCGGATGGTGTTACCCTTAAACCATTGCCTCAGCGTCCGCCCGATCCGAGCATCAATAGCGATCTGACTCCGGAGCGTATGGGATTGCCCCGCGAACGGCAGCCTTATCCAGATGCGACGGATCGAAACTGGGGGCAGAACTTCGCCCGCTCTCCTTGGCTGGCTTTGGTCGAAGCGGGAGCCAAGATGGCGCAGACCAGAGGCCCGATTGGTTCTGCCATTGGTGCAGGATTACAAGCTGGAGCGCAAACGCTTGGAACACAGCGGAAGGAATTGCGCTCTGAAGAACAGATTAATCAAAAGGCTGATCAGCTTTACCGTCAGGCCACGCAGGAAGTTAATAAATATACCCGCATGACGCCGTATCAAAAGGCTCACCTGGAACAGAGTAAGTATCAGCAGGGCTACTTCACTGACGCTAATGGCAAGCCGCTGTCTTTCGATACGAAGAGCGGAAAATACTTTCACCCGGATACAGGACAGCCACTAGCTCCAGGTGAAAAAGTTTTGTCACGTAGAACGCCAACAACTGCGTGGCGAGAAACCGCCATAGCTCAAATTAGAAAAGAGAATCCTGCCTTAACATACTCTGAAGCGCTTGCGATGACGCAGCGCGCCCCGCAGGGGGATATGATAGCAGTCCGAAAGGAAAACATGGCCCTCTCTGCGGCCAAGGCGGATATCAAATATGCTACACAGCCGCTTCCGACGATTGCTAAGTATCGGAAGATGTATGGGCTTCCTCCACTCCCAGAGCAGCCATAGGCTATGCCAGAGCCTGACGTTATTCCAATTGGGCCTGAGGGTATCCCTCAGATAACGGTTCGGCCTCAGCGCCCGACCCAAGAGGTCCCGTTTGGCGAAGCGGGTGAACCTTTTGGCGTGACTGTTCCTGAGACAGAACAACCTCAGTTCGGTCCCCCTCCAGCACCGCTACCCGATCCAGAAGCAGTCCCGGAGGTTCCGGAAGAGCCAATTCGGGAAGAGGACTTGCATGACGACCCGTTTCTGCGGGCAGCACAGCGTGTCAAGAAATCCAACGTAGGCAAGCCACCTCAGCCTGAACAGGATTGGGCCAGGACCGCTAAAATATTCGGGGAGAGTTTTACTCATAGCCTTCAGACTGCTCCACAGGAAATGTTGAAGTCTTGGTATGAATCAACAGGGCAGCGATACATTCCGCCGAATGTAGTATTTATAGGAGATGATGGTCAGTTCTATGACAAAGACAATAATCTAATCCCCAGTCAGTATAAGCCGGCTGTTCTCCCAGTTACCAGAGACCCAGTAACCGGCGATATACAGCTGGCAATGCCTGGACTTCTTGATGTGTGGAATACCATAGGCAGCCCTGCTAAGGGCGTTGCAACTCTCGGTGCTGGTTTGGTTCGGAAGGGAGCGCCCCATGTGCCGCCTCCAATTCCTCATGAGCCATTGCCGCCTATTGGTCACAACCAAGGACCGCCATTACAGCCTCCTGCGACTGTCCCGCCTCCACCTTCAGTGGCGCCACCGCCGATTGGGCCGCCTCCTGTCAGCACAGGTCGGAAGATCATCCATGGGCACGATGAATTTGCCCCGACAACTTGGGATGATGTTTACACTCAAACCATCGATAATCTACATCCACTGAAGGTTCTACAGGATAAAGTTTCCCAGTACGGCAAACTCTCTCCCGATGAAATGTTCTATGAATTGGCCCGGCTGACGAGAGGTTCATATGGCAGAACTCATCAGGCACTGATGAATTCGACGTATGATTTCAATACTCTTGCCAATAATGGGAAGGGACTCAAGCAAGTCCTCAATCCGGTTAAGAACGAACTCGGAGAATTTGAGAAGTATGCCGTTGCGATGCGCGATGTTGAGCTATGGGGAAGAGGCATTAACCCTGGCGAGAATCTTCAGGTCGCTCAACAGATTGTCGCCAACGCGCCGAAGAAATATCAGGACGCACTGAAAGAACTCTGGGCCTACCAGAACCGCGTCCTTGGATACCTCAAGGATTCCGGCCTGATCTCTGATAAGGATATGAAGGCCATTACGGTCGCGAACCGCCACTATGTGCCATTCCATCGCCTGATGGGTGCTCCAGAGTACGGAACCTCGACCAAGAATATCAAGACCTGGGACCCGATCAAGGGCATCAAAGGATCACAGAGAGATATCCTCTCCCCTATTGAGACCATTATACGCAACACACACCAATTCATCGATCTGGCAGAGAAAAATCGAGTTCTGAATGCCCTGGTCGATGCTGCCGATCAACGTGGATTAACTGGTCTTGTCTCGAAAGTTCCCAGAGACATGCACCCGGTGAATGTAACGCGCGGCGAGGTCGAGAAGTTCTTCAATGACAATGGAATTCCGGTTCCTCCGGCGATGTACGGAGGTCCTGACAAGTTCGCAATCTTCCGTCCGAATGTCTTGCGTCCAGCCAACGATGAAATCTCGGTCTGGAAGAATGGCAAGCAGACGCTCTACAAGGTCGATCCTGAGGTTGCCAATGCCGTGAATGGCATGGGGCGACAAGAAGTTGATTTTCTGCTGAATATGATGTCATTGCCAGCGAGAACGCTCCGTGCCGGTGCTGTCTTGGCGCCTGAATTTTTGGCGCGGAATCCCATGCGGGACCAACTTACCGCAGCAGTTTTCTCGGAGCATGGATACTTGCCATTTGTGGACTGGTTCCGTGGCATTGGTCATATGATGGCTAATACCCAGAAATATCAGAACTGGCTGAAGTCTGGAGGTGCCAATTCTGCGCTCGTTAATATTGATCGTAAGTATATGAACGAGCAAATCCGAAATATGTTTGAAACCGGGTGGTGGGATAAGCTTAAGAATAATAGCAACCCTTTGACTCTTCTGGGTAAGGTTGCCGAGTATGGTGAACAGCCGACTCGCATTTCAGAATTCATTCGGGCTCAGAAGAGGGGCAAGAATATCCATCAGTCTGGTCTAGCTGCTAGAGAAGTGTCAGTGGATTTCGGGCGCTATGGTGCATCGAAGTTTATGCAAGCCTACGCGCACTCAACTGCCTTCGCGAATCCGCAGATACAGGGTGTCGATAGAGCGGCCAGAGCATTCAAGGATAATTTCTGGGGTACATCATTCAAGATTGGCGCTTATATCACGATGCCGAGTTTGGCAATGTATGCCTACAACCGGCAAGACCCACGAATGAAGGATATTCCTCGCCAGGAAAGAGATACTTATTGGCATTTCCCGACCGACGATTGGAAGACTGTTACCAAGGATGAATATGATTCCACCCCCGGTGGGTGGAAGAGAGAGACCAAGGCTGCATCAGCACGTGGTGTGCAATATCAAGATGCCAAGTATGAAGTAAACATGGGCCAGATTTATCGGGTACCAAAACCATTCGAGCTTGGTGTCCTATTTGGATCAAGCTTTGAGCGCGGATTGGATGCCTATTTCAAGAAAGACCCAGAGGCGTTCAAGGGATTTGCCAAGAATGTGGCGTCGTCATTGCTGCCTAGTTTCCTGCCTAACGTAGCGGCGCCGATGGTAGAGCAAGTCGCGAACTACAATTTCTTTCGGGATACGCCATTGGTACCCAAGAGATTGGCGAGCCCGGAGAATCGTAAATATGAATATACGCCATTCACCACTGAAACAGCTAAATTCGTTGGTTCATTACTGGCTTCGGTAGCGCCAGAGAGCAGTCTTGCGTCACCGATTGTGATTGAAAACTACGTGCGAGCCTGGAGTGGCACGCTAGGTATGTATACGCTCCAGGGATTGGATAAATTAGGCGAAATTGGTGGCGAAATTTCCGGGAAACCTGCCAGAATCAAACCCGAATGGTCGCCGGCGGATTACCCATTGCTCAAAGCTTTTGCCAGTCGAATGCCATCGACAGCGGCGACTTCGATCAGGGATTTCTACGATCACCTGGAAAACACCAATGGGACAAGTGCTCTTATTAAGAGGATAGCTAAGAGTCCAGCATTCGAAACAGATGCCGACAGAGACAAGGCTATCAATGAAATTACGTCTGATCAGATAGCTATTAAACTGGCTCGGACTGGCGTAGCTATTAGCCAACAATTCAAGGCTATCGAGGAAATTCAGCACAATAGAAAGATGACCCCGCCTGAAAAGCGACGGGCTATCGATATGTTGACATTGGGGATGATGTATATGGCGGAAGAAGCCAATAAGGCGTACTATGAGGCTAAGAAATTAAAGGGGCAATGAAGGTTGAATTTGAGAAGCGGTCGAACGAGTGGGAAGTAGAGCAGGATGCGTTGTGGCGAGCGAAGCAGAAGGAAGCTAAAAAATGAGTTGGCGCGGCATCATCGGGCGGTCATTTTCTCAAGCCGAGTTTGCGGCCTACATCTCAACGCTGCATTGGACCGGATGGCGACCGCAGTTCATCGTTCTGCACAACACCGGAGCGCCGAACCTGACGCAGCGTCCGCAGGGCTTGACCTTGCAGCACATTCGAAACCTTGAAGGCTACTACCGCGATACGCAGCATTGGTCGGCCGGGCCTCACCTGTTCATCGACGATAAGCAGATTTGGGCTTTCTCGCCGCTAACTGCTCCAGGTGTCCACTCGCCATCGTGGAACAGCATTTCCATCGGCATCGAAATGCTTGGAGACTACGCGGTGGATGCGTTCGATTCCGGGCGTGGTGCTCAGGTGCGGGACAACGCAGTATCGGCCATCGCCACGCTCTCGGCCTCACTCGGCCTCGACCCTCACAGCATGAAACTGCACAAGGAGGACAAGAAGACCACGCACGATTGCCCCGGCAAGAACGTCCACAAGGACGACGTTATCGGTCGCGTTGTTGACGTGATAAACGGTGCTCACCCCGGCGATCATCCGACGCCGCTCGACACCGGAATCAAAACCGGCACCGTCACGTCAAAGGGTCTCAATCTTCGTACATCGTCAGCAGTGTCCAGTGCGCTCGTCAGTATCCTTCCAAGCGGAACGCTGCTCAACATCATCGGCGAGGCCATGAACGGCGACACGAAATGGCTGCACGTCAATATTGTGTCGGGTGTGATCGCCAGGACTGGATGGGTCGCGGCGCGGTTCGTTGAAGTGAAATCCTAACCGGAGAATTTGATGAACACCGCACAGAAGATTGCTTTAACCATCGGTATCCTCGGCTTTGTCGCCACTGGCGGCACGCAGTTGACCGATATTTTCTCGCCATTCGGTTCGCTGGCGCCGCTGATCGTCAAGGAGATTGTGTCCTTGGCCGGGTTTGTATCTGGCGTCTTGGGCATCTTCCTGACATTTCTCACCGGCCAAGGGAGCCAACTCAAGGCTGTTCAAGACATGCCCGGCGTCGAGAAAGTGCTGGTAAACTCAAAGGCCAATGCGGTCGTTGCGATGATGGCGGTCGATCCCCTCAATACTAAGATCGAGGCAATCCCCGCCGCGCAAGCTGCCGTCACGGCGACCGCGCAAGCTGCAACATAGGAGCTACCATGAAACGCATTCTCCCCGTTCTCGCAATCCTCGTCACCGCCCCGCTGCTCGGCGGCTGCGATTGGGCCACGCTGCGGCAGACCGCCAAGGAT
>VFSW01008309.1_pt1 | contig 14925 bp, 20 predicted proteins | sample 5358111 | NCBI WGS metagenome assembly VFSW01 (sample SAMN11554181, study PRJNA540505) | mine drainage metagenome | isolation source: sediment from site ElyBrook_90M | place: USA: Ely Copper Mine, Vershire, VT | collected 2017 | reverse complement strand
ATGCCCCCCGGCGCGCCGCGGCCCGGCGCCCTCCTGCCGCCGGGGGGGGCGGGGGTGGGCCGGCCGGGACCCGATTCATCAGAAAGCGATCGTGCAGTGGCCCGTGTCGCCAGCGTAGATGAAGACCGCGGACGAGAGCACGTCCCTGCCAAGCACCGCCCCGATGGCCTCGTCGACTTGCGCCTCGATCACCGTTGCCTCTAGAACGGCGAGCGTCGGCAGCACGATCCGGACCGCGTACTGGAGCACGCGAACCGGGTGCGCGACCTCTCCGGGGGCGCTTATGAGCGTCACGCCGACAGGCAGCAAGCCGAGACGGCTGGCCGTATCGCGGTCTATGGCACTGCAAAAGGCACCTGTATCGATAAGAGCCGTGACCGATACCGGTGCCGGAACGGGCATGCCGGCGCGCCGCAGCGCCAGCTCGGCCGGACTGGAAGCGGCGATGGCCGCGTTCAATACCGGTCCGCGCTGCAGCAGGTCAGGAGCTATCCATGAATATGTAGCCATTCACACGGCGCTGACGTACGAGCCGAACCGCCTCGGGATGTCGACCGGCTCGATCCTCTTCACCAGAAACGGGACGTTGCCGAACATCTGGTAGCCTTCGGCGATCGCGTCGGCCTCTGTGTCGAATTCGCCGGCCAGGTGATCACCATGCAGTAGCGCGTACTTCCCGGCCGCACGGCCCATGAGTTCCTCACGATGCCCGTCGAAGGCATCCAGTTCACGCGCCAGCGGAAACTCTTCCGGTCGACTCATATTGCGAGGGTACGTCCGGCGATGAACATTGCCGCTCAACTCGGTCACTGATCCTGTATGTGAGGCAACCGGCTGGTCATCCACGCCGGGCCGGAACCTGCCGCATCAGCTCGGCGACGTTCCGGGCTGGGCCGGGCTCGTCGGGCGGCTGCCACGGCCGGCCAGTCATCCGGTCCGCCACCAGCGGCAGCGTCCTGGCCAGGCATTCGACCGAGCACGCCCGGGCGAGCTGCTCAAGCCCCGACCCGATGCCCTCTGACACACCAGCGGCCAGGGCGAACCAGCCGAGCGGCGGCTGCCCCGGGGCGGGGACGGCGACCGATGCCAGGCACGCCGCGCAATGCCAGCGCTCCGGGCCGGTCCGGCGCCTGGCGATCACCGCGACACCGGCCGGGGTCGGCGCGATCCCGGGCCGGATCGAGGGCAGCGGCGCCGGGACGGTCACCGTGACGATCTGGCCGCCCTGGCCGCACGCGGTGCACGCGAGCTGGGTGCCGGGAGGCATCCGCGTCCTGATCACGTGGCCATCGCGGCACCGGACCCGGGTCTTCGGCGGCAGGGGCGGGACGACCGGACCCCCCGGCGTGGTCACGGTCTTCCCGTCATACGAGGGGCTTCTGGTCAGCGATCACGGTCGGCCTCGCAACGGAAGGTCTCGGCCAGGCCGTGCGGTTCGTGGTCGGCGCTGGTCTCGGTCCGGCTGTTCCCGTCGTAGCCGATGACACGGACGGTGCTGGTGCGGATCTGGCCGGGGTCGGATACTCGTCTCAACCCCGAGAACGGAGAGTGCGATGACCATGTCCCAAGAGCACCGAGAGGCAGCGATGCGGATAGCGGGCCTGCGGGCGATGGCCGAGGATCCTGGGGGCATCCTGTCTCCGCAGGAGCGCCTGACGGCGCGGGTGACGCTGGCCCAGGCAGAGGCTTTGCTGGCCGCCGCGGAAACCGTTCACAGCGCCATTCAGACGCTGGTCCACGACGGGATCCGGCCCCTGATGGGTCGCCGGCCGCCTCGTTGAGTCGCGTCATCATGCCGCACCGCCGACCCGCTCCCGCTCGGCGCTAGTCACCGGTATCCCCGGCAGTCAGGGCCAATGCCGATCAGTTTCGACCGGGGGTCGGTCAGCCGCCTGCCGCAGCAGCCGCACTTGCCGGTGAGCTGGCCGAACTTCGCCCGGAAGGTGTCACCGTCCCGCGTGTCGAGGATGATGCTGTCCACGATCCGCTGGAGGTCGCCATGAGGGCCAAGGTCACGGTGGACCTCCTGGTCACTGGCGATCTCGTCGCGCACGGCGGCGGGATCCGCGCCGGGCGCGCCCATGACGGCGCCGGTGATGAACCGGTCCCGGCCGATGACCCGGCCGTTCTCGCAGCGGCGTGCCGTTCTGCGCTCGAAGAGGCGGTAGCCGACTACCGGCGGGTCGCCTTCGCAGGTCTCGGACCAGGCGATCCAGCCGGTCACGGGGATGGCGTAATACCCCCTGGGTACTTCGCGCCAGTCGCGGGCCATGATCCGCGCGTTGTCCTTGCGCATCTTCCGCATGGCACGTTCGGCCTCTTCGGGCGTTCGGCCGAAAAGGTCAGTCGTCATGGTCTGTCATCTCCTCCGCCACGGTGTTCACCGTCGCCTGGGCGTGGTCTTCCGGGGTCTGGCACCGGGGGCAGGTCAGCCAGGCGACCATGCCCGCGAGGCGCGTCTCGTTCCACTCCTCGGCATCCGGGCCGTCCCAGGAGAACTCGCGCCCGCACTGATTGCAGAACTCGTGATCGGCACTGACCAGTTGGTCCGCGCTGATCCAGTCGGTGGTTGTCACGTTGTCCTCCGGATGGTGATCAGCCTCAAAGCGGTCAGGTGACTGCAGGTATCGCGCCGGATCTTGGCCGTCTTGGTCTCCGCGGATTCGCGCGCCGCCTTGCCGGCGACGGTCTCGCGGGCGGTCATGCCGCGCCCACGGTCACGTAGCCGGGTCCTCTCCGCCGGCCCGCCAGTCATGCTCGATCGCCTCGATCGTCGCATCGTCGGCGAACTGGCGGTCAATCTGCGACTGGACCGCCGGCGGTACTTCCCCGCGGGCGAGTGCTTCCGCTTCGCCGGGGGTGACGTTCGCCGTGATGGTGCGGATGGTGACGGGTTCGCCGTTGAGCGTGGCCGCGTGCTGTTTCCTGGCCGCCTCACGGCTGGCGGCGGCCTGCTGGTCGGTACGGGCGGTCTCGTTCACGGGCCGTGTTCTCCTTGTCTCGCGGGTCATGCCGGCACCTCCCGGCACCGGCCGAGCAGCGCGTCCCAGCAATCTGGATGCTCACAGGTCGGCGCCGGATGCTCAGGGTCCTGTCGATCGCGCTCGCGTGCGGCCGGGGACCTGGCGGGCAGGCCGGTCAGGCTGCGGGCGGCCAGGGCCGGGGCAGACCGCGGATCAAGGATGCCAACCGTGCCAACATCGCCGGGAGAGGCGGCCTTGGCATCCTTAGCAACCTTGCCAACATTGCCAGCCTTGGCATTCTTGGCATCCTTAGCCGTTTTTGCAGGTGGAACGGGCTCTCCGGGCAGCAGCCTGGACAGGTCCCGCAGATCGCCCTCATGCTCGGGCAGCGAGATCCACCAGCCGCTCGCACGCTTCTGGGTGGGGATAGACAGGCTCTGGCGTGCCCGGTCGAGGGTGCGCTTGGTGATGCCGTGGGCTTCGCGGGCCTCCTCCTCGACTTCCCTGGCTGGTCTCGGACCATTGCTGAGCGCCTTCCTTAGGTGGTCCTCAGCCCGGCCTTTCTCGTCGCGCTCCTGGCCGCCGCCAACGTCGGTCAGGATGTCCTGGACGGTGCGCTCCGACTCGCCGTCCAGGACCAGGCGGCCGACCCTGGCAACCCCCTTAGCGGTAGGCACGGTGGCCTCGACAATGTGATACGCCAGCGACGGCAGATCGCTCCAACCAAGGCTGTTCTTGGTTTGGGTGATGACCTGGCCCTCGTCGTCAGCCGCGAACGCGAAGATCGAGCGCGCCACATCCTTGAACGCTCCCGAGCCGGTGATCAACGATGAGGCGTCGGTTCCGGCCGACTTGTTAAAGTGCGCGATGCCCGCGATGATCGCGCCGGTCTGGTCAGCGATCCTGGCGAGCGGGTCAAGGGCCTGCCGCACCTGGCGGTTGACGTGCGTGTCGAGAGTGTCGCTGATCGCCGACATCATCGGGTCCAGCACCACAAGGGCGACCTCGTACTCGGCGATCGCGTCCTTGAGCAGCTTGTTGTCGAGCGGCAGGCTGAGCGAGTAGGTCTCGCCCTCGACGGTCTGGACCTCAGCCCGGTAGACCAGGTCCCGGTCCGCGCCCGACGCCATGAGACGCGGGACAATCGTGTATTTCCAGGAGTCCTCGACCGCCACGTAGATAACGCTGCGCGGGCCGCCGCTGAAGGAGCCGGGCAGCTTCCCGGCGGTTATCTGCGCCGCCAGCCAGATCAGGAATGACGACTTGCCGGTTCCCTCGCGCCCGGCGAAGAGGCTTACCGATCCAGCCGGGATCCGACCGTGGCCGTTGTCCTCCCATGCCCAGACGACCGGCTCCGGGTCGATCTCCGACGCGGGCGTGAGCACGAGGCGTCGCGCTGGCCTCTGGGACTTGCTTTCCGCCTCGGACAGCGGCTCACAGTCACACTGACCCGGCCCCTGACCCGGCCTCTCGCCGCACTCGCCGCAGACGAACTCACGGTCGCTGCCCCGGCTCAGTGCCCGGCCGCAACTGCATGTCCCGGCACTCACGCCGCGGGCTCCCGTCCCGCTGGCGGCGGCCTCAGCGCGGCGCCGGGCCTCATCCGCGCTCGGAGTCCGGCTCATCGCGCACCCCCCAGTACGTGCGTCACCTGGTAGCGCGCGTATCGCTCCCCGCCGCGGATACCCGCCTCAACGGCGGCCTGGACGAGCACCTCGGCGTCATCCGGGCTGGCCTGCCCGGCGGCGATCATCTCGGCCAGGCGGTGCGCGGCCCAGACCAGCGGCCCGGTCCGGTCTCCAGGCCGGCTCGCGCGCACGGTGGCCGCCAGGCTGCCCAGCCGGGCCGGGCCGGGATGGCCGCCCGCGCGCGCCGGTACCGCCCCGGCGGGCGCCGGCAGCAGCAGGCGCAGCAGCCACGCGGGCAGCGGCTCCGGGTCCTGGCCGTCGAGCACCTCATACGCCGTGCCGCCGACTACCGACCCGGCGCCGACCACGTAGCCGCCGCTGGCGCGTGTGTCGATCTGCGGGCCGAGCGCGCCCGCCGTGTTGCGCAGCGGCGGCCCGGCTGGCGCGCGGTAGTACAGGTGCCACCCGGCGCTCGGGGTGGCGACCATATAGGTCGAGGGCCACGGCTGTCCCGCCCACTCGGCGAGCTGGGCGAGCACGTCGCGGCCGTCGCGCAGGCCGGGCAGCCGCCAGTCGGGCGGCAGCTCGCCGTGCGCATCGAGGTCGATCACGACGAGGCCGGACGGCCCGCACGCTATCCCGACGTTCGCCGCGGCGGGCCAGTGCCGGGCGACCCGCTCCGGATCAGCGCAGGCCCGCTGCTCCCACCGGTCCACCGCTGGCCGCTTATGGCCGGCACCGCACGGGAAGACGGCCCAGCCCCGCCCGGCTGCGGCGAGCGCCGGGGCGCGCGTGTCGATCAGCGAGTCGGCGCGCTCCTCCGCCGCCAGTCGGTCTGCCGGTGGCAGCCAGGCGATGGCCGCCGCGGCGGCCAGCAAATCGCCACCCTGACCGGTCATGCCCCGGCCCCCGGCGCTCCGTAGATCCGGGCGGCCATGATGACCACCGCATGGCCGCAGCCGGCCCGGCGCTGTCCGGTCACCTGGTCGAGTTGGCGGGCGCGGCCGAGCTGATAGACGCCACACGTGAGGCAGCGGTAGGCGTACCACCACCACCGGCGCCGGCCGATCGGGGCGTAGACGCTGGCGGGTGCGATCGGCACACGCTGTCGCGCCGCGTCCCGGCGACTCCCGCCACGGACAGGACATACGATGGGCACAGGCATGGTCTCCTGATCGGGTGACGTGCTGGCCTGGGCGAGGGCCTGGTTTGCGGGGCGGCCTTCGGTCTCTGACCGGGGGCCGCTACTGCTGTCTATGGGCGGTCGGGGGGTATGACCTCGCACACGGCCTCTCTCTGGGCGCGGATGGGTAGCGCCGCCACAGGCGGCAGGTAATAGGCGTCAGGCCGCATCAGTCCCGCTCTCCCCGGCTGACAGCAGGCGGACGAGCGATGCGGTCACTACCACCCACCGCCCGCCCGCCCGGATCGTCTTGACGGGCAGGCTGCCGTCCTGAGCGAGCTCGTAGGCGTGAGACCTCGAGATCCCGAGCGCCGCAGCAGCGCGCGACACGCTGACTGCCGCTGGCCAGCGGGTGATCTCCTCCAGCGTGGGTGGTGTGGTCATGCGATCCGCTCCTGGTGTAGGTCGCAGATATCTGATGGCACGACAGCCTACGCGGGTCCGCCTCGTCCAGTCAAGCCTGTTGATTCCTGCTGGCACCAAGACGTACACTCGGTCCGTGACCGCATCCGCCATGATGTTGCCCGTGAACATCCACGAGCTACTCGGCAAGGGGCTGCGGGCTGCCCGCCTGGAGAATGGATGGCGACAGCAGGACGCGTCCAACGAGTACCGAGCCGCCGGTCTGCTGACATGGACGCCGCTAGCGGTCGGTCAGGTCGAGAACGGCACGCGCAAGCCGTCTATCGGTGACTATCTGATGGCATGCACGGCGGTCGGGAAAAGCCTCGCTGACCTGATACCTGACGTAGATGAAGAAGTGGATCTTGGTTCTCGCACGACCATGAAGGCGTCTGCCATAAAGGCTGTTCTCAGCGGAGTTAGCCCCGACGAGCTGCCTAACGCTGACTTCAACACGCCTGGGGATAGCTGGCTGGCGGAGGCGTATTCACGAGGCCGCGCAATGCGGGACACCCTGGAGCCCCGGCTACGGCCGATTTGGGATAACGCTCCCAGGGCCATAAGACGTGAGGACACCCGGCACGCCTTCCTGCCCGCGACCGAAGCCGAACAGCGCGCCGCGGACCGACTCGGGGTGCTAGCGGTGCAGGTAAAGGCAGCGTCGCGCGTGATATGGGGACGCGACTTCGAGGAGGAGCGAGATTCCAGGGTCGGTAACGGTGGTGTTCCGGCTCAGAGCCTGCAGGCACGGAGGGGGCATGCCACGCGGGCGATGGTGGAGGAGTTGCGGGACTACCTCCGCCAGTGCGGCATTCTGACTGGCGAGCCGCCGAATCCGGGAGGCGGGCCGACTGATGAGTGACCCGATCAAGACCGGCACGCGGCCGGACGGCACGACGTTCTACTGGTTCCGAATCAGCGCCGGCCGGAATGCCAGGGGCAAGCGGACCCAGGTCTACCGCTCGTTCGGCCGGCTGAAGGACGCTAAGGCCGGGCACGCCAGGATCATGAACGAGATCAGCGAGCGGCGGTTCGTCGCCCGCGATGGGCTCACCGTGGCCGCATACCTGGATCGGTGGGAGCCGGCCCATAGCCGCGACCTGTCGGCCGCCAGCGCCTCCGCCGACCGGCATCTGCTCCGGCCCGTGCGCGACCGGAACGGCGGCAGGCCGCACCAGTCGGTTACCAGGGCCGACATCGACGGCCTGGCGGAATGGATGCTCAAGTCCGGGCGCGTGCGGGTCGGCAAGCCGGGCACCGCCCTCTCCCCGCGCACCGTCAGGGACACGCTCGCCGCACTCCAGCGGGCACTAGATGACGCCGTGGCTGAGCGGCTGATGACCGCGAACCCGGTCCGGCTGGTCAAGCGTCCCCGCCAGGTCAAGCCCGAGCACGAGCTGTGGAGCGACGCCGAGTCGGCCAGGTTCCAGGCAGCCGCCGCCGGTGACCGGCTCGCGCCGGTCATTACCCTCCAGTGCCTCGGGCTCCGGCCCGAGGAAGTGTGCGGCCTCCGCTGGCGTGACGCGGACCTGGCCGCGGGGACGCTGCGCATCCGGCGCGTGCGGACGCTCGTTGACGCCAGGCCAGTCGAGAAGGAACCGAAGACCGCCGCCGGCAGGCGGGTGCTGCCGCTCGACGCCGCGCTCATCACCGCGCTCAGGACGTTCAAGGCCCGCCAGGCGGGCGAGCGCCTCGCCGCCGGCCCGGCGTACGCGGATGGCGGGTACGTGACCTGTGACGAGCTGGGCGCGCCGAGCGACCCCGCGCGGCTGCGCCGCGTCTGGTACCGGCTCATGCGCGAGGCCGGCGTCCCGAGGATCACCCCGTACACGGCCAGCCGGCACGCCGCCGGCAGCTACCTCGGCCGCGCCGGCGTCTCGCCCGCCGTCATCGCGGCATGGCTGGGGCACACGGACGCCGGATTCACCATGAGCACCTACGTTCACGCACGCCCGGAAGACCTGGCCGCGGCGCGCGACGCGCTGGCCGCCAGGACGGCAAGAGGGGAGTAGCTGTGCAATCGCCGTGCAATCGGAGCCCCTGAATGGACCGGGCAAGAGCCGCTCGAACAACTGAATAAGGACTCTGACCTGCTGGATCTCCTGGTCGGGGTGGGGAGATTTGAACTCCCGGCCTCTTCGTCCCGAACGAAGCGCGCTGCCAAGCTGCGCTACACCCCGCCGACCGCTGTAGGAGTCTAGCCGATTCGCGGCACCAGCGTGAGCAGGGATACCTCGGGCCGGCAGCAGAACCGTACCGGCGCGTATGGCGAGGTCCCGAGCCCGGCCGAGACGTGCAGGAACGCCCGCGGTCCGGCGGCCGGCCGGTCCGGATGGTGGGACAAACCCTTCGCCCTCCGGTTGTCCAGGCCGCAGTTGGTCACGATCGTGCCGAATACCGGGAGGCAGACCTGGCCACCGTGGGTATGGCCAGCGAAGAGCAGGTCATACCCGTCGGCCACGAATCGGTCCATCACCGCCGGCTCCGGCGAGTGCATCACCCCGATCCGCAGATCCGCCGTCGGATCGGTGGACCCGGCGATCCGCTCGTATCGGTCCCGCCTGATGTGCGCGTCGTGCACGCCGCCGATCTCAAGGTCGAGGTTGCCGACCTTCATCCGGCCGCGCTGGTTGTTCGCGTTCAGCCAGCCGGCCGCCTCGTAACTCGCGCCGAGCTCGGCCCAGGGCAGGTCCGGGTGATGCCGGCGCCGCTCGTGCGGGCCGAGCCTGCGGAAGTACCGGCTGGGGCTCTTTGGCTGAGGAGAATAAAGATCATTTGAGCCGAAAACGAACACGCCGGGCCGATCGAGCAGTGGCCCCAGCGAGTCAAGCAGCGGGGGGATCGCCTCCTTGTGGGCGATCGAGTCACCGGTGCAGACGACGAGGTCCGGCTCCAGGGCATCCAGCGTGCGCAGGAACGACATCAGCCGGTGCCGCCCCGGAGTCAGATGAATATCGGAGTAGTGCAGCACCCGGATCGGCTCGGCTGCGGGCGGCAGCACCGGGACCTCGAACCTGCGCAGCGCGAACCAGTTCCGCTCGATGACGGACGCATATCCGAACGTCGCGGCCCCAGCGACCGCGGCTGCTCCAGCCAGTTTGTACAGGCGCATCCACACATGGTGCCACGCCGTCCGGACCGGGCGGTCCGGTACAGCCCCGGCGCGGCCGGCCAAACCCGGAAGACAGCGAGCCGGTGATCACGGCAGGATGACTGTCATGTCGGAACTCAAGGAGCGGCTGCGCGCCGATCTGACCGCCTCGATGCGGGCCAGGGACGAGGTGCGCACCAGGACGTTGCGGATGATCCTGACCGAGATCTCGAAGGAGGAGGTCGCGGGCTCGTCCGCCAGGGAGCTCGACGACGCCGAGATCGAGCGGGTGCTGGCCCGCGAGGCGAAGCGCCGCCGGGAGGCCGCCGAGGCGTTCAGCGGGGCCGGCCGGGACGAGCAGGCGGCCGCCGAGCGGGCCGAGGGCGAGATCGTCGCCGGGTACCTGCCGGCGCAGCTCGATGACGCCGCGCTGACCGAGCTGGTCGCGGCGGCCATAGCGGAGTCCGGGGCCTCCGGGCCGGGTGCCCTGGGTCAGGCGATGAAGGCGGTTAACCCCAAGGTGGCGGGCCGGGCCGAGGGTTCCAGGATCGCCGCCGAGGTCCGCCGCCAGCTAGCGGCTGGCTAGCCGCTGGTTAGCGGATAACCAGCGGCCGGACAGTCGCAGGCCCGGGTGGTGTCGCCGGCCCAGGTGATGCCGCCGGCCCGAAGTGATAGAGCCGCGGGTCGGCGCCGGGTACCCGCCAGGACCCTTCCGTCCTGGCGTATCGATCATCCTGGCGGACCGCCACCGCCGCCAGTACCACCGGTACCGCCGTTTCCGCCACCGGGCGGGCAGTTGTTTCCGCCGCCGTTACCGCCGCCGTTACCCCCGCCACCACACTTCGGCGGCTTGGGGGGAGCGGGAGAGTTGAAGCCATTGCCGAGGTTGAAGAACGGGTACAACGGCGGGTAGACGAAGGAAACCGCGGGCAGGTTGATGTGCGAAAACGTTATCTGCCAGGTCGCACCGGGTGCGTTGTCGCCATACATCTGGCCGGGACAGCTTTGGTAGCCGCCGATTTCCCGGTAGCAGGTTTCGGGGTAGACCATCGCGCCGAATCCGGTGGGTGAGGTCGGGTTGAAGACCGAGACGTAGCCAACAAGCCTCGGTGTGTAGCCGGCGAAAGCGGCGTAGTAGCCGCCATTCGCCGTACCGGTCTTGGCGGCGGCAGGGACTGCGATCCCGCGGCCCGCAGCCGTGCCAGGGGATTGCAGAACGCCCTGCAGCACGAAGTTGGCCGCGTCGGCGACTCCCTGGGAGATAACCCGGTGGCAGCCGGCCGACTCCACCGGAAGCTGCTTTCCGCTGCTGTCGGTGATCGACGAGATGGCGATCGGCTTGCAGTAGACGCCGCGGGAGGCCACTGTCGCGTACGCCGCTGCCATGCTCAGCGGGGAGACATTCACGGCGCCGAGCGTGAACGATGAGATGTCATCGGCCGGCATTCTGGCCTGGGACGGCAGGTTGGGGTCCGCGCTCAGCAAGGAGATGCCATCTGCCCTGGTCATCCCCATGCTGACCGCGGTTTTCACGACGTTGCACAAGCCAACCTGCTTCTCCAGGTTGACATAGAACAAGTTGATCGATTGCGTGGTGCCGTTGTAGAGCGTGTAGATCCCCTTGCCGGGACCTTCCGCGTTATTGAAGGTAGCGGGCGCGATGTAAGTGCCGTTGCAGCTGTAGAAGGGTCCTACTGAGGCGGGCGAGGTAACGCTGAGGTTGAAGCCGAACGCAAGGCCCTGCTTCAGCGCCGTCACCAGTGTGAAGATTTTGGACGAAGATCCCGTCTGGACTCCCATGCTGCCGCCGTACTGATAGTTGACGGCGTAATCGACGGTGGTCTGGCCCGGGCCGGTTCCGAAGGCGCGGTTGATGGCCAGAGCTTTGATGTAGCCGGTGCCTGGCTCTACCAGGACCTCCGTGTCGATGTCGTGGTTGGGGTTGTAGTAGTTCGAACTCCCGGGCAGCACATAGTTGACGGCGTTGTTCGCCGCCTTCTGGTCCTGCGGGTCCAGTGTGGTCAGGATCTTCAGGCCGCCGACCTGGTTCAGTTCCTTATACGCCTGCGCGTATGCCGGGTCCTGTTTCATCACCGCGAGCGCGTAGTCGCAGAAGAACGCGGCATTCGCGGCGATGTTGGCCGTGCAGCCGCTCTGGGTCGCCTGGTAGGACAGGTGCAGCCCGAGTGGCATGGCCTCGGTCCGCCTGGCCTCGGCAGGGTTGATGTATCCGAGCTGAGCCATCCGGGCGAGCACGGTATTCCGTCGTTCGAGAGCCGTGCTCGGATACGCGACGGGGTCGTAGGCGGTCGGGTTCTCCACCATCCCGGCCAGCAGCGCGGCCTGTGGCAGTGTGAGCTGGGCAGCTGAAGTGGAGAAGTAGCTTTCCGCCGCGTTCTGGATCCCCCAGCTGTTGTTCGGGTAGTAGGTCGCGTTCAGGTAGGCGGCCAGCAGCTGGTTCTTGGTCAGCTCGTGCTCGACGTTGGCCGCGATCCGCAGCTCCCTGGGCTTGCGGAGGACGCTGACCGCGATCGCGTCCAGTCGCTGTTGCTGGTTCGTCGCGGTCAGCACCAGCGCGTTCTTCACGTACTGCTGGGCCAGCGTCGAGCCGCCCTGGGTGGCGTTGCCGGACAAGGTCGTCAGCAACGCCCGGAGGGTGCCGCGCAGGTCAAATGCCCCGTGCTGATAGAACCGGCTGTCCTCGATCGCGACTATCGCGTTCCGCATCACCGGCGCGATCTGGTCGTAGCTGACCGGCGTCCGGTAGATCGGGTTGGGGTAGCCGGGCACGTAATAGGCGATCACGTTGCCCTTGCTGTCCAGGATCTCCGAACGCGACGGCAGCACGCCCAGATCGGGCACCTTCATGTTGTTGAACGCCTTGGCGGCGTTTCCGGCGATAACCCCGCTGGCGCCGACCACCGGCATGACGGCGGCGGCCGCGAGCAGGCCAGCGCCAAGCGCTAGGACGACTAGCAGGCTAATTGTCTTGACGCCGGCGAGGCGCGGGGCTCTGGGCACCAGAACAGACTAATCTCACCCAGCAAGCACGAGCCCCAGGAGGCTGAAACGAGCGATCGCGGCGCGCCAGATGCGGTGCTGCACAGGGGATGGTAGCAGTGTGTCGCGGACTAGCTACTAAACGCATCTCTATAGTCCATCAGGGCTATCCGGGAAATGACCACGCCGGGTCTAGCGCTGGGCGCTCGACTTCCGTAAGTTACTCTTTCGCGACCATCACCATGGGGACGCCGGCCAGGAGCCGGGTCCTAGACCGCAGCGAAGCGCCACCGGGCGTGACGACCCCTTCGCGGGCGTGACGATCAGGAGGAGTTGGGCCAGATGTGGATCACGGATTGGACGGCACGTGCCGCGTGCAAGGGAACTGACCCTGACGAGCTCTTCGTCCAGGGCGCGGCGCAGAACCGGGCCAAGCTGATCTGCCGGGGCTGCACCGTCCGTACCGAGTGCCTCGCGGACGCACTCGACAACCGGATCGAGTTCGGTGTCTGGGGCGGCATGACCGAGCGGGAGCGCCGTGCGCTGCTCCGCCGCCGCCCGGACGTAAGCTCCTGGCGCGAACTGCTCGAGAACGCTCGCGACAAGTACGAGCGCGTCTCCAGCGAAGAACTAGTCGCTAGCTGAACGAGGCGCCAAGCGCCCGCAGCCCGTCCAGATCATGGACATCTTCCGGCTGCGCGGCGATCTGGGCGACCGGGATCAGCGGATGAGCCCCCGTGAACCGCTCGGTAAGCCGCTGCTCGGAAGCGGCCTGCTTCATCCGCTCCGCGTGCAGCCGGAGTGCGACACCCGCCAGCGCCGATGAGTGCCCGGGTGGCTGTGCCTGCAAGGTCTCGGCCGCGGCCAGGCTGCGCGCGGCGGACAGGCCGGCCGCGCGGGGGTGGTGCACCCGGTTCACGAGCATGCCGCCGAGCGGCATGCCCTCGGTCTCCAGCCGGTCCACGAAATAGGACGCCTCGCGCAGCGCGTCCTGCTCCGGGGCCGCGATCACCAGGAACGCGGTGCCGGGCGCCCGGAGCAGCCGGTAGGTGTACTCGGCCCGCTCCCGGAAACCGCCGAACATGGTGTCCATGGCGGACACGAACGTCTGCACGTCGCGCAGCAGCTGACCGCCGAGGATCTTCGTAACCACGCCGGTGAACAGCCCGAAACCGACGTTGAGCACCTTCAGCCCGGTCCGGCCGCCGAAGCTGGCGGGTGCGACGAGCAGCCGGAGCAGACGCCCGTCGAGGAACTTGCCGAGCCGCTGGGGCGCGTCGAGGAAGTCGAGGGCGGACCGGCTCGGCGGGGTGTCCACCACTATCAGGTCCCACTCATCGGCGCGCCGGAGCTGGCCGAGCTTCTCCATCGCCATGTATTCCTGGGTCCCGGCGAAGCTGGAGGAGAGCGACTGGTAGAAGGGGTTGGCCAGGATCTGCGCCGCCCGGTCCGGATCGGCGTGCGCCTCGACGATCTCGTCGAAGGTGCGCTTCATATCGAGCATCATCGCGTGCAGGCTGCCGGGCTCACCGTCGCCCGGGCCCGGCGCACCCACCCCGGCCACCCGCCGGGGAGTGTTATCGAGTGAGGTCAGGCCCATGGATTGGGCCAGGCGACGGGCCGGATCTACGGTCAGCACCACGACATGCCTGCCCCGCTCGGCGGCGCGCACGCCGAGCGCGGCCGCGATCGTGGTCTTGCCGCCCCCGCCCGAACCGCAGCAGACGATGATCCTGGTCCGGCCGTCATCGATCAGCTGATGCACGCCCAGGTGCCCCGGTGACTTGCCGGTCATGCCGCTCCCTGCTCGCGGATCGCGCCGGCCAGCCGGTACAGCCCGGCCAGGTCGATCTCGTCGGCCAGCAGCGGCAGCTCATAGCAGGGCCGCCGGGCCTGGTCGAGCTGGCTCCGGAGCGCCTGGGCCGCGTCGGCTGCGCGCTCCTCGTCGGCCAGCTCGGCGGCGAGCTCGGTAGCCAGCGACGGATCGGCGAGCCCGGCCGCCTTAAGCCCGATGCCAAGCGCAGAGGGGTCGATGGCCGGCCCGCCGCCGTCCGGCGTCAGCTTGGCCAGCGGGGCGGGCCGGACCATGTTGATGAAAATCCCGCCGGGCTGGATCCCGCCGCCGCCCACTTCCCGCAGTTCGGCGATGCCATCGAGGGTCTCCTGCACCGGCATCTCCTCAAGCAGCGTGACGAAATGGACGGCGGTCTGCGGGGAGCGGATCACGTTCTGCACCGTATTGGCGTGGGCCCGGATCGGCCCTACCTTCGCCAGGCCGGAGACCTCGGACGTCACATTGAGGAACCGGCCGATCCGGCCGGTAGGCGGCGCGTCCATGACTACCGCGGCGTAGGTCGGCACCCCGCCCTTCCTGCGCCGGACCGCCTCGGCGGCCTTGCCGGTCAGCAGGACGTCGCGCAGCCCAGGCGCGATCGTGGTAGCGAAGTCGAGCATGCCGAGCCGGTTCATCGCCTTGCCCGCCTGCTTGAGGTTGTAGAACATCTCCAGGTATTCGACCATCGCCGCCTGCGGCTCTACGGCGAGCGCGAACAGATCGCCGGCCGGCCGCCCCGCGGCGGGCGGGGCCCCCGCCCCCCCGCGCGCCCCCGTCGGGCGCGGCGGGCCCGGGGCGGGGCGGGGGGGGGCCCGGGGCCCCCG
>VFSW01008308.1_pt1 | contig 14925 bp, 18 predicted proteins | sample 5358111 | NCBI WGS metagenome assembly VFSW01 (sample SAMN11554181, study PRJNA540505) | mine drainage metagenome | isolation source: sediment from site ElyBrook_90M | place: USA: Ely Copper Mine, Vershire, VT | collected 2017 | reverse complement strand
CCGCCTGTGCTGCGTTGGCATAGATGTTGGCGTCTGCTGTGGCAATGGGCGAGGCTGCGTCAATTGCGGCCCGTTCGGCAGTGCCAGCCGCCAGCGATGAGTTCAAGAGCCCTCGGTTGTTGGCCTGTTCGAGCCCTTTATTTCGAGCACTCTGAATGTATGTGCTATCACCGCTCAATAAGGTATTAAGCTGCCCCGCGACTGTTTCTTCCGGCTTGATCACTCTATTATTGGGATCGGTTGTTGCTGTGGCCGGGGTAGTTGTTGTATCGGCTGGGGCCGCCGGTGCTGCGGTTTGTGTTGCCTGTACCGGTGATGGCTGAGTCAAGTCCGTTGTTGGCGTCGCTGTTGGTGTAGCTGGAGCGCCCGCTAAGGCTGTGGCATCTACGGGAGCCGTCTGCGCTACGGAAGTGCTTGGAACTTGGACCGGAGCGCCTAAAGCGGTATTTGCCGCGAGCGGGTCGGTAACTGTTTGGGGTACGGTTGCTGTACCGAGTAATCCGGTTGCCATTATGTCACCTCATTATGCGGCGGGGAGAGTAGAGAACCAATATACTGTTGATAGTGAATTCGGGCACCGTGTCTGAAACAGAGTGAACAACTACCGCGATGTTTTCCGCTGTTCCTTCCAAACCACATTCAGGCGCTTCCGTCTGGTTTTGGTCCCAGAAGAACGTATCCCATGTAAAGGTGTCCCACCGAGACTGCCCTACGTACTGGCTATATGATGTGAAATCCGGCTGGTTATATTCGCTGGAATCGTACCCCAAGATGTATGAAAAGTCAAATAATGCGAACGAACTACCATAAGTAGATATTTCAAATATAGCCTTCCTGTATCGCTTCAATGTCCTTGGGCTTTTTGCATTGGAAATATTAAGTGTAAAACTCGCATCAATCTCTGCACCGTCGAAGGACGTTCCTTTCTCCATTTGATAAACCATGCCGTTTGTGGACCCGAAATACATCACATCGGTCCCGTCGTTTTTCTTCCCCTCGTACGTGCAGAATACAGGATTCGGAAAATAAATAGGCATGCACCCCAGCAGTTTGTTATTGGCAATCGTAATGTAGAGCGCCCACCCATCGCTGAAGAATACTCGGTACTGCGACTTGCGCCGGCACAGTGTCGAATTGGTCAGTAAATTAATGCGCTCGTTGATGAATGGCAAAACCTGGTTGGTGAGGGCCGACTGGTCGAAGTTTCCATACTGTAGTGTAGTCTGGATGGTGTTAGCGCCGCGATCGTCAAAAGCGTACGTCTGCGCCATGTTCTGAGTCGAGAACGGCAGCGATCCTACACCGGTGTTGTACGATATCAAAAACCAATTACTGAAACTGCCATCATAAAGCCCACGTTGGTAAAGGACATGCGTGTTTGACCGGTTGAATACGCCCAGCGACGTAGAATTAGCATCGCCTGGCATGGAGATTATACCGGTCACCGTGTCGCCCGTGGCTATTTCTGCCGCGCCACTGATTGCTGTGTAATTATAGGGCAAACCTGGCGCCGAATACATTATCGAAGACCCAACAGCGAGAAACAAATAGTTCTTGTGAATTGCCAAATGTGTTGGCGTATCTACGGTTGCACCAGTCGCTATCGGCACCAGTACGGTTCCGTCGAACTCAAAAGCCTTGTTTACCCCGTCGCAACCGTAAATGCGGTTTGTGGCCGATTGCCCGTAGAAGTTGTGCTCTGCAAACTCGAATTTACCACCAGGTAGCAGGGCCTGCGCTGTTTCTACCCCTGACAATGTAACCGTGACCGTGCCGGCCGTTGCTAGGGCCGCTGAGAAGTGCCCGCCAGCTGGTGCCGCAATGATAAGTTGACCTGCTGCCGTACCACCCGCCCATGTGCCAGACGTCAGCACCACCCTCTTGATTACGGCTGTAACACCGCCTTGTGTCAACGTGTTCCCATCGGCTGGTACTCCGGTGCCCCCTGCCGTAAAACTCACCGTGTTGAACAAGGGGACCTGCACCCATCCTGCAGCTGTAGATTTGTAAATGTCAGTTGCCGTGCCTGCGACGTTGTTACGGAATGCGTACACGACATCGTTGAATTCAACAACGCCGCGAGTAGGACCGAGCCCGGGAGGGGCTGCTATTACGGCACGGTAAGTGTTCGCGAGATATGCTTTGCACGTGGCGTAAAATTCAGGTGTGATATTGGATGAAACAGATTCGATATCACCAACATTACTGTATGGTCCTGGGTCGTTGCCTACACCCATGGTTGATGCGGGAACCCACTCTCCTGATAATACTGAAACTGTCACATTTTGAAGATTTACGTCAACTATGGTCCCTTCTGCCACTATTGAATTATTGAGATTGCAGATTACATGACTACCCATAACCGCAAGCGGTGGCGTGTAAGGGAAGGGGGGATGTATGTTTCGTATAGTGATAACCTGCAATAATACTGTTGCCGCCGAATCGGTTGGGGACGGTTGCCCATCAAATCGCTCGTAACCAGCAATCCTTGTGTAACCGCCCGTTACCGCGCATTCAAAATTAATCGACTGCCGTGCGTAACCGTTACCCAGTGATAGAGATGGGGTTATCTGGTCGAGCCCGCCCTTCAGTACGATAGCGTCTATGCGCGGTGGCTGGAGTGCGTCACTCATATCAAACTCGCCCCCATGGTAATCATCGGCGTCTGGTCCGCCTTCAGTTTGTTCAACATCGATGTGTAACCGTCCCGGCCGGCCTGTATCTGCTCGTTGGCAACCTCAAACAGGCCGTACTTCATCATTGCCTTGTAGACAATAGCCATATGGAAACGGGACGGGCACAGTGGGACGTCGCCATCTGCCGCCAGTATCTGCGGTGTCCGGTAGTATTCCCCCGAAACCACATATACGTCATTCGGAGTAAACCCTAGGATGATGTACTTTTCCGGGGTTATGCAGATATCCGTGGGCCTGTTGGTTACGGATCTTCGTGAACTGTACAAATAGTAGTCCCTGAAATCGGTGTATTTATCCCACTGTGTTAGGAATATCTCGCTACCCACCCCGGCAGATAGCAGGTACGCCCTAAAAGAATCATTCTTCCATTGTGCGTAATCGGTGATACCCGCTTGTGCCTGGGTATAGACCTGTTGGCCTGCCACGGTATTGAACGAGACCGGCAAGCGTAAGAAGTCGAAGTCCTGACGTTCCTCTTGTATCTCGATCCAGGCCTGGCTGCACCAGTCAACTAGGCGTTTCATCTCGCCGGTCTGGTTCACAGTCGTTATCGGGCCGGTTCCTGATATGCCGCATTCCTGCCGGGTGCGTTTTACGATTTCGAGGAACGTCATGATAAAGCCCTTTCGATAGACCACCCATGTTTTAATCGGTATGACAGTGTAGCAGGGTGTATCTTTAATTCATCGCACCACTGTTTTTGGTTTAGCGTCCTACCTTTATGTGTGATAAACTTTTCATGTATGGCAATATGGGACAACGGAATATGATTCGCCACTCTATATCTTACAATGTCTTTGGTCAATCCGTATTCAATTGCTAATTCTGGTGTTTTTTTCCCATCCACTATCAACGTGTTTCTTTTGTTGTGTGCTTGCTGTGCTAGTGGAATCCATGTGCAATTTTCCGGGTTGTAATCCCCGTTTACGTCAATTCTCTCTACCGTCAAACCGTGTGAACCATCTCCCATATCTGCTACAAACATAGACGCATCATGCCATCGATCACAAACTTTAATTCCTCTTGCCCCGTAATTTTTATATGATTTGTCTTTTGGATTATGGCACCTAGATATCATAAGTTTCCAAATACCATAGCTCCTAGTTCTGCTTACGTTGTGGGTCCTTTTTCCAATGCTGACGCAACCACATGATGTTTGCCTTCTTATGTTTGCTCCATTAATAGTTTTTTCTTTGCCGCAAAAGCACCTGCAACGCCATGCGACCCTACCTCTGGTATCTGCCCCATCTGGAAACAAAACTATTAAATTTCCAAAAACCCTACCTGATAAATCTTCTGCCTTGGGCATAATGTGCCTCCTGTGTTTTTCAACACAGTAACACTATACGACCTCTGCGTAAACTTTTTATTTACTCAAATAATTTCAGATAATCGGCGAGTTAACCACTCCACGCCCCGCGGGTTGCGGTCCTCGATTACCACAAACGGGTACTTGTGCGCTGACTGTTGTACAATTTTGAATGCCCGCTCTCCACCCGGGTTGCTGTACTCAGGGGTAGACACCCGCCCGGACTTCACGATGAGGCCGTCAACAAATTTACGCTTGACCTTGACCGCCTGCCCCCGCTGGAAGTAGACGAACTGGCCGTTGTTGCCGACTGGTATCGGATTCTCCGCGTTCTGGTCAGTGGTCTCGTTCACCATGATGGTCATGAGTTCTTCCATGAACATCAGATCGTCGAGATAATTCTTGTGCAGCGGCTTGTCGATAGCGTCCAGCGATACGCCGCCCTTTGCAACTGCGCCGTCCTTCAGTATGATGTCGGCATCCTGCCCCACCTTCATATCGGAGGTGTGCGTCTCGTTACGGTGGCTGGCGATGAAAGCCGGTGCCATTTTTGCCGCGACCATGCTCGCCAGCTTCTCGTAATCGATCTCTGCGGGTTTAGCTACCGTCGGAGGTCTGCCCCCCAGGTTCTTTTTCCCCGGCGCCAGAGGTGTAGGCTGTTTGTTTTCTTCAGTTGGTTCCATTGGGTGTTGCCTCCTTGTATTCAAAATAAGGCGGAGCCCGGAGGCCCCGCCAGTTGGTTAAGCAGACTGCGGACGGTCAGGCAGCGTGCAAACGGACGTTGCTGTGACGGAGTACGCTGTTGCGGCCGAGTTCATAGCCCCGGTTGCTACTGACGTGGTGCCGAAGATGTGAGTTGCGCCGGCTGTGATATCCGTGGCGACCTTCACCACAAAGTAACCGATCGGGCAGAGTGTAGCCGGGATCGATGGGAACTCGGGCAGATCTACAAAATCGCCGGCTGTGTACTGTGCCGAGTTTGGGCCGAGGTTGACGATTTCGCTCTGTACGAAGCGCATGGTGGCGGCAGTGCCAGCTGAAGTGACGCAAGCCACGAAGATACAGCCTTTCCCTGCGCCCACACCTACCGGAGCGAGACCTGTGTTGGGATCCAGAAAGCTGGTAACGGCAGCGTTGGCACCTGAGGCGGTTGTGATGTATGCCTTGCCCCTGATGCAGTAATTAACAGCGGTGGTAAGGGTCACGCTGACGCCCGTGCCCATTGTGATAGTGGAAAGCCCAAAGCAGGCAGTCATTCCTCTTAAATCCATTGGTTCCATGGTTTGATTCTCCTTTATTTTTTAAATGGTTGCCGAGGGATCAAACATGCCCACGGTGTTGACGATTGTGCAGTAGGTGACGGTGGTTGCCGTGGTGAACGTGCTGGTTCCAGCCGTCCAATCGCCGGACCCGCCCGAGATGATCACGAAGCCGACCATGGCTTTCTTCTCGGGCATTGCAGGGAATTTAACCCCTCCGAGTCCCGTTGTAGAAACGGTTGTTGCAGCTGTGCCGAAAGCACCTGAAGCGGTCCCCGCCGAGTCAAGGTACATACAGAATACGTTGGTTGTCCCGGCCAGTACTTTGAAGCCATCTATCACGCCTGTAGTTGGTCCCCACAAATCATCTGTGACCGCTTTGGTGAAGGGTACTCCGCCGGCAATGCCGTGGATGATCGCGGCCGTCTTCATGGTGGTGGTTGCGTTGCCCTGTGCCAGTGCGCCGGACGTAAACGCCTGTGACGACATTCGGTCATAGACGCCCTTGAGCGCCAAGTTAATCAACCGTCCATCTTGCTTGTCGGCAATCGCCCCGGTAATTTCGTTAATTTTCTGCATGATGACTCTCCTTTGAGAGGTAGGTCAGGGGGCCGAAGCCCCACCGCCTATTATGTGTTAGTCAGTCAGGACGGAAGCGCCAACTTCGGCAATCGCCATGTGTAGCGAGTTGAGCAGTACGGCGTTGTAGTAGCAGGAAGCGCCGAGGTAACCGCGCTGGCCGGTCGGGTCGTTCTTGTCGGTCTGCCCGGGCTTGACGTCGTGGACATCGATTGCTTTTGCACCGCGGAGTGCGGTATCGCCCCAGGCATCGCGGCCGGCAACAACCATCTGGTACACGTCAATACTTGTGCCAGTGGTGGAAATCAGGCCGGTAGTGCCGATTGCAGCGCCGGAGTCCTGCACGCATACCAGCTCGGGGCTTGCGATGATGCGGAATTCCTCAATGCTGCCGAATTCGTACGGGGAAACGGTCTTCATGGTGCCGTACTTGGCTACCGGGACGAAGCCGGGCATGTCTCGGAAATCGGGCTTCAGGTCGGTGTGAATGAACACGAAGAACGACGCTTCTACGGCAGATGTGCCGTATTTGGCAGACGGTGACAGGATCTCTGTGATCTTGTCGGTATGCTGGACGTCAAGGCCCTTGGTGATCTTGCGGAGCATCTTCAGGGTGGCTTTGCCGTTGACAGTGGCACGGCTGGTGCCTGTACCGCCGTAATACTTGTTTGTGCAGCCCTTGGCAACGCCGAATCGGACGAGCTCGCGGACCAGTGCCAAGCGCTCGCCGGTCTGTGTCTTCATTGCACCAGGGACGTCATCCTCGTACAGGTCGGCGGTACGCTTGGTGTAACCGAACAGGACGGTATACTCGTTGAGTGTTACCGTGATGTCCTGAGGCACGAGGGTTTCAGCGCTGGGGGTTGCCCCTTCGCTCGACAGGTGCTGAGTAGCGAGTGCGTTGGCGCGGTCGCCGGTGCCATCAGCGAAAAACGTATTTGGGCTGGCGGTTGTGGCGTTGACCGGCAACCAACGACGATAGATAACCGTATCGCCGGAGTTCTTCGGCATCGGGCGGGTGTCTCCAATCAGGCCCAAAACTTCGCGGGGTACTGCATGTGTGAGGATTTCGCCCTTGAGCTTGCCGATCCTCTGAGCGGGGGTTTGCATACTGGACAGTGCCATGGTGTGGCTCCTTTAAAAAGTTATTTGCGGGCTTGGAACGCCTGTTCCATAGCCAGTTCTTCATCATCATCGCTGAGGCTTGACGTACCTTGACGGGGAACTCCCCGAGGGGTTACGGCATTGTCAAGCCGGTTCTTTTTGTTCTGCTGTGCTACTGCTGCGGCTGCCTGTGCGGCCTTCCATGCCTTGAACTCGGTAAACTTGGCCGATATGAAATCTGCATCCCATACCGTATCCAACCGGGTCGAATCATCGGCGGGCAACACATTGTTTTTCCATGACAGGAAGTCGGGAGAACCAACAATACTTTCCCAGTCCTTGTGATCCCGTGTGAGCAGGCGGCGTTCGACCACTTTGATAGGATCCTTCTGCCATTCTTCCCGCGAATCCTCAACTTGCGGGACGGGGATGTAGACAGGGGCTGCGGCGGCGGGCGGCGGGCTGGGCTCTTGGTCGTCCTCATCGTAGAGCATGTCGTGGAGTTCGCTGAAATCCTTTTTCAGCCGTTCTTTGGCTTTCGGAGAGAGCCCGGAAGAGGCGTTTTTCAGTGCATCAATCCGTTGCTGTAGTTCTCCTACTTTGCCAAATACCTTGTCCTGGATCTTCTGCAATTCCCGTTGGTGATCCTGCTTCTGCGCGGTAAGGGCGGCGGTTACGTCGTCCATTGACAGTTGCTTGGCGGGTTCCGGTTCGGGCACTGCGGGTGCATCAGATACTACGGGCGGCTCTGTAATAGTCGTGTTCTCTTCGGGTGGTGCGGGAGGTGTCCCGTCCGGTCCTGTGAACCCGGCTTCAAGAGCGGCTTCTTCTGCTGCCTCATCTACTGTGTAATTATCGTCCATGGTGCTACCTCTTTCGGCGGCATTTTCAGTCGCCTGATATGATCGGGTCAGGGATGGCCCAGTTCAACATTGATTTAACCTCTGCTATCCGGCCGCGTAGTGATGCGGTCTCTTCAGCGGTCTTGTGTGTATCATTCTGCGTTCGTAACGACTCCAGACGTGCCGTCAGTTCTTCGGATATCTTTGTCCAAACGGCTGATTGTCGCTCTGCGTCGTTGAGTTTCATTTCATCCCCAGCAAAAATACAGCCTTCGAGTAAATAGCGCTCAGGTTATCAATCAGGGCGCCTACGTTTTCACTACCCTGCGCGATTATGTCCCGGTTACTAGCTATCCAATCCATTTCGTCACTCAGGTACGCCCGGATGTTGTCCACTGGTTCTGTGGTGACCTCAAAGTGGTCAATGTCTCCGAAAACTCCTTGATAACATTCGACAACGGCGTCAACAGCTTCTGTCACATCGTCATAAAAACCATTCAGGGCGATATGTTCAGCGTACGACTTTGACGCCCAATGCTGCCGGTGGGCGGCGTCGCGTGCTTGTAGTGTTCTGCTGGCGAGTTCGGTTATCATGTGACTACGATCTCCTTGTTTATACCTGCTCGAATGCGTGACCATCGGGAGCCCGCCCAGGTACTTGAACCGGTGGGGCTTCAATTGTTTGTGGTTTGTCAGCCGGTGGAACGTGACCCGTTTCAACTTCTTGAGCCACGACGGCGAGTTCCTTTTGAGTCCTCAGCCGCATTGCCTCTTTCGCCAGTTCGGCTTTTACCTGATCGAGCGAAATATTGCGCTTGTTGGCGTAATCGAGTGTCGCCAGCTGAATCTTGGCGTCGAGCTCTTGTTTCCTCATTTGAGCGTTGGTCTGTACTTCCTGCGCCTTGGTGTCGGCGTAGACGTTCTCCCTTGACTCGGATACGTCAATTTTGTGTTTTTCAAGCGTCTGCGCGGCGATCGCCATATCCTTCTCTTGTGCCAGTGTCTTGTCGAGGTCAGCTGATTTGATCTTGGCGACCTCGATAGCAGGGACGACAGCAGGCTGGATCTTCGCCAATGTGGCGGCATCCATAACCCACTTATCCACAATGAACCGCTGGGCCAACAGCACCTGCTCCATAGCTTTTGCCGGGTCGAGTTTATAAATAGGGTTGGCGGATAACTGCAGCAACTGCATTGCTTGCATCGATTGTATCTCGCGTTCAACGAGAGCTGTTGACCCGATAGCCTCAATCTTCAAGTCACCTTTGCAGTCGTCTGGCCCGTGCATCAACAGCCAGTCGTAATAACGCCGGATATGAGGTTCGGTAATCCGCTCGTCAAATATCCTTGCCTTGAGACGAAGCATTGCCGAGGCATTGCGGTGCAGGAGTTCCATTCCTCCCACGGTGTCCGGTGCGCTGCCCTGCTGCCCCTGGAGCAGGTACATAATGCCGGTAGCGTCTTCCATCATCTTGTACGCCAGTTGGATGATCCCGTTGAGTTCGTTTTGAACCATCGGGATGTTGATAGCGGTGAAGGCGTCGGCCACACTCACGGATTCATCGTTTGCAATCCAAACCTTGCGAGCGGTGATCTCCCATCGGCCATTGGCCGGCCGGATCTTCCCATCTTTCAGGATAACCATCGGCCCGCCAGCGAGCCCTGCGTTGTCCATCAGGTTTCGGGCGGAAGCGTTCAGCATGTCTTGAGCGGTTCGCCCCTGCCGTGCAATACCTTGGCCCCACGGGCTTCCGGCTACTCGCTGCCAGGGCATGAGGTCGTAAGGGAATTCCCCGGAATCCATCGGGTTGAGAAACGCCTTGATTGGGGTCTCGTTTACCAGCGTTACGACGCCCGGCATGAATTCCTTTTTAGAGTCCTCGCCTTCGATACTGACGTTCATTGCAGACAGGCCTACAACATCGATCAGGCCATAGAAATACCAGACCTCAAAGCGGTCGGAGTCGGTGGTCTGGTCTTCAGTGCGGTGGTTGTCACAGTAGTTCTTTTTGGCTGGCCCTTCGTCAAGAACCTTGTCTATCTGATCAGAAAGGTATCCGGGCTGCCCTTTTAGGTCGCGCAACTGCTTGGCCGACAGCCGGTCGCGCTCTATGGTAAAACTGCCGTTGTGGATGTTGTCGCCGCATGCAGGGTCCGGGAAGAAATCCCAGAGGTCAACACGCCTGGAAGCTGGGTTGGTCTCGGAAACCATCTCCAGTACGGTTTTACCGTTGGCGGTGGTCACTTTTCTACTGGTCTGTTTGTCTGGGAATGGCCCTTTTATCACTCCGGTGCCGAGGCGGCAGGTGTCGTCAATGACCAGTCGCATTTCGGAGTGGTATGAGCACTCAACGAGTTTATCTTGTATCCAGAGTTCCGCCTTCTCTGCCCGCTTGATTGCGTCGGCCTGCGGATCGGGTTGGCCTGGTTGAACGGGCGCTTGGCCCTGATCATCTTGAACCGGTGTCGGCTTAACGGAGAAATTCCAATCGCCGGCCGGTAGCAGGATGTCGCCCATTCTTGCGGCGGCCGACTCTACGAATTGCCGTGTAATGTTAAAGAACGAACTGCAGCGGGTCTGGTTGCGGTCCTTCTTATCCCGGGATAGTCCGCCTGATGTAGCAGATGCTGACTTTACCCATGGGTGTGAGTCGCGGTTGGCCTCGTCAACACCTTGGTAATATTCTTCGTCCTCTTCCCAGATAACCTCAATACCGGATTGCTTACGCGCTTTGACCGCCTCGTCGCGCTTCTTCGCAACCTCTTTACCGATCGATTCGATCTTAGCGAGTTTGTTCGCCTTCATCTCGTCCATAATGGCCTGGAGTTCGGGCGGTAACTCTTCAGTTGTATTGTCGGTCTGAGTATCCATTGGTTATCCGTTACTCTGTGACAGGTTCGTAAGTTGCCGCGAAAATATCAATTTTGCATGGGTAGATTTCTCCTTGAACACCAATTATTAGCATGTCCTGCGGAGTCATGTTGTGCGTACCTTCCAGAGTAGTTATCAAGTAACGCTCATCGTTCTCATGGGAGATGGCGTGACCGTTGATTTTAAAAGACCACGGCATGCCTGCAACTTCGTTTGCTCCCTGTTTTTTAGCAAGTTGCACCATTTCATTGAATGTCAACGCTTCAATAACTACTGGTTTTTTTCTAAACTTTGGCATGCTGTATCTCCATTGGTTTCCCTGTAAACAAAAAAGCCCTGCAATCACCTTTTAAAAGATGAAAGCAGGGCTTGACGCACGGCTTGATGTTTTTTTGCTCAGTCAGTGACGGAGCTGGTTATGATTCAGTACGGGCCGGATGATCCTTGCACTTGCCCAGGCCAAATTCCTTTTCGAGCAGCGACACGAGGAGCTTTGCCGCCTGCCACAAAATATGCGCAAGGCGAGGTTCGCTCATCGGTTATCCCTTCTGCGCAAATCGGGATGAAGGGGCAAACAGAAGAACGGTGACAACAACAGTCGCCCCGACACCCACCACACTCAACCGAGGGCGGATAGACTGGACCAAACCATCGCAATCTCCAGCGCTGGCGACTGTGAGGCCAAGGGCCGTCGCTGCTTTATTTGTGAGTGTGAAAAAGTTGGTGGAATTGTCGCAAGAGCCTTCGAGTATAGCAGTTGCCGCCCCAAAGGTTCCCGATACCTGAACGGTCTTGTAGTAATATTCAGAGCAATCGAACGGTGAACCGGTGTTGTCCGCCGTGGTGAGCGTCCAAGTAACCTTGATTACCGACCCATCGCCTGATACGTTGGTTACTGTTCCGTTTGGAGTCGCCATCTGGTCACCTCGTTATACGGTAATGTTTATTTTGAGAGGCTTCGTATCTGGCTACCACGCTTCCCATGGCCAGTCTTCGCTGCCAATGTTCAAGGGTTTTTGTTTGAACACTCGCAGCGGAGAGGGAAGCCTTGTCCCATTCACAACCTCTCTAATGGGCCTACGCGACGCCCGAAGGCGTTTCGAGAATTAACCTCTCATCAGGCGTAGTAATGTTTCATCTTGCTTAACAAATCTTGTGTTTTATGTCAACGAAATTATCCGAGACTCATCCGCGCGAGTCTGCTCTGACCATCTGGCACCATCGTGGAAGGCGTCCAGCACGATCTCAGTTACCATCTCCAGCATGTCGTCCGGCAGGCCGTGAGGGAAACGCTTGGTGATGAAATCGGCCAGGTATGCGGTTGTCTCGTCAATGGTCTTCTGTGCCGTCTGGTCACACGGTTCGCAGACTTCCTGTTTTGTGCAGTCGCAATTGTCTTTCATGGCTGTTCCCCCTTGGTTTTTGCTGGTTTATTCGGAATATCCCCGCCGGCGTTGCCGACCAGAGAGATCACCGGTTTCGCCGCCTCAATGATGTCGTCCACGAACTCCGCTACCTCTGTCAGAGGCAACTTCCGTCCTGTGGTGGCCAAGAACATGGCCCCGAGCTGGTCAATTGCCCTATCTCGCGGCGTCTTCTCCTGTGTCCCTGGTTCCATCGTCTCGTCTGATGAATTCCCTGCTGTGAACATGGTGCCTCCTCCTTATTTGTTATCCATATCCGTCAGTAATTGATTTACCGCCGGACAGGCGATTATGCAGGTAAAGCGCTTTGGGCAGGTTTTACACATTTAATATCCCATCCCGTTAAAAGATTCGAAAACAAAAGCATTTTTCGGCGGTGTGTAATCGGTATTACGCTTGTTGATCATCCCAGGGAACAACTCAGCCAGCACCCAAAACCATGCGTCTGCCCTGTTTGGGGAAGCGTCCCCGGTGTATCCCTGTGTCGTGAACTCTACCATCTCGTCTTCAAGCTCCGGGAAGTATCCGACGTGTCGCACCTTACCATTTTCGTAAAGGGCACTGAACGGTTCCGCCCGGACAACCTTCCCACGGGAAGCGGTAACCGCTTTGTAGTTCGTTCTCGGCCTGGCTGTCTGTACCACAAAACCCACCATAGCACCACCAAAATTTACCTCTCCAACAACAACGTCTGCAGCGTGCCGGTCGAATGCCGATCCAACTATCTTGCCCCAGGTAGCAGGGCCTGCTTTAACGGTGCAGTCCTCCAGAAGGTAGGCGTTGCCGTCAGTGCCGAGCCCGCCGACAACAATACCTATCGCGTCGTTATGAGCGTTCTCTTCGTCGTCGGCGCCCGAGGGGTCAACACCTATCACGATCCGTACCATATCCGGTAGACGGCTGTTTGTGGACCGGTAAACGTCGATGATGTCCGAGGAGAACAGGCCGTTGGTTACGTCGTCGCTGAACTCGCCTTCGAGGAAGCGTTTACGCATGCGGGGTGTCAGCGATTCAAGTGTCCTGATATATTCCGGCGATAAGTTTACCTGGTTGTCTCCGGGGTTGATCTGCATACAGGCGTAATTTTCAGGGTCGTTTAGCGGTAGTTTTGAATCCGGGTCGCGTTTTTCTTTGAAGAGTTTATACGTCCAATGGGACTTCTTGGGAGGGTTACAATCATACATCATCCGCATTTTGAGAGAATATGTAACCCCATCCATGTCATATTCTATCTTCTGTGCTAATCGAGTAATAGCAATCTCTCGAGATGCAAACGGGATCTGTGAACACTCGTTCAGGTAGAGAGTCGCGTATTCCTGTCCCAGGATCTTCTCTGTCCGCTGCTTATCGTCCAGGCCGCCAAACCATATTTCACTGTCGTTATGATGCAGTTTGGCGTACCAGTCGGTTTTATTCATCGCGTATTTGATGTTGGGATAACACAGACCCATCATTTTAGGGAACGTGTCGAGGATGATCGAGGTTTTGATGTGGTTGAATCTGAGCCGGAGGATTGCGTGACGGGATTCGGGAGCCTTGACGGCCCTGGTTGCTACTGCGCGGGTGAGGAGGAATGTCTTTCCGGATCGAGATCCACCGAATAACATGTTGTGCGTAGCGTCTCCCGCTAACATTTTCTGCGCTTCGAGTTGTTTTGCCGTCAGCTGAAAGCTCACAGGGCCGCGTCCTCCTTGCTCATCGTCACAGTAACCGCACCGGTCAGGGGGTTTTCTTTACTGCCGACGTCCTTCCAGAGGTTGAGGTTTTTACCGAGGAGGTCGAGAGCTTTGTTCGCCCCAGAGGAATCGAATTGATACTCGCCGGTCGGGACTATCTGTCCGTTTATCTTCTCCATCACAGGTTCAGCCGTCATACATCGTTCGGCTACGCTTCTGAGGCTATTAAGCACCCATTCTGCTGTGATTTCAGTACGTTCCTCGACTTTTTTACCAATTCTGTTGATTTCTGCAACAATGTCAACATTGGTCAACAGCCGAGAACCTTGTTGCTTTGCGGTTTTTGCGCTATACCCTGCCGCTATTGCCGCCTCAGTAGCGTTGCGGCCCTTCAGGAGCGCCTCTATAAACAAGCGGTGCTGTAACTTCATCGGCTTATCCAAGGGGGTTTACATCCTTCCCGTAGACCCAGGCTGGAAATTATCCATCATCGCCTGTTCTTCCTGCCCGCCCTGATCTGCTCCGGTATCATCGCCTGGTCCCTGCTCAGGAGGGGCCATACTTGCCTGCTGTGCCATCTGGCTAATAGCCTTCAAGGCTTCGGCTAGGGTTTTGAACTGCTGCCCTGTACCGGGCGTCTCAGGCGCTTCCTGCTGCTCTGCCTGTGCTTCCTCGGTTTCTACTTCAAACGTGCCATCGTCTTTGATTGTGAGCTCTATGGTGGTCATGGTTTCCCCCGTGCGCGTTGTTGATGCCAGCAATAATCCTGGAATCGTTGGTGATTGTCAACATAAAATAAAAGTTGTTGTTTATTAGTGACTTACGTATATGTAAAGTGGCTGTATTTTTAAGAAATCAATGATTACGCAAAGTTACGCGATTTTCCTTACGTGAGAAAAAAGGCGATGTAATGCGGGAATTTCGGGCACTTACGGTTTTTCAGGCCCCATATAATAAATAACAATACATTACAATATATAATAAGACGCTCTCTTTCTTGTGGTAATAGATACATTTTTGCGTGTGCATATATTCATGTGTGTCAATTTGTGTTCTCTCTCTTGTGCTTTCTGCGGTGTATGGTTATTATTCAGTAGCTGTGGATTCAATCGGGAGTAAGGATAGGCCGCCTTACGTGGCATATCTCACCTTACGGGATTACGT
>VFSW01008307.1_pt1 | contig 14926 bp, 15 predicted proteins | sample 5358111 | NCBI WGS metagenome assembly VFSW01 (sample SAMN11554181, study PRJNA540505) | mine drainage metagenome | isolation source: sediment from site ElyBrook_90M | place: USA: Ely Copper Mine, Vershire, VT | collected 2017 | reverse complement strand
ATTTACAACAACCACAAGAAAGGCGGTCTTGCAGAAGTAAGAATCCACCCCCGATTCTGTGCTAAACCCACAAGACTTAACCTTCGATCAGCCGTTTTCGCATCAGATGGCACTTCGCGGGGATTCATTGCTCGCCGCACCATCGCCGCCAGCCCTTTGGCTTCGATTCAGCAGCCAATCTTTCCTCCTCGATCTTCCGCAATTCCTGCACTGACGGATATGGTTCTGCGAGACCCTTAACCGCAATTTGGCGGAGTTCGTCGTTCTCCGCCATGCGGCCTGTTTGAACTTCCCGCAGAGTGGTGGCATTCAGTAGCTCGATAGAAACGTTCTGTCCGATCAAGACCTCCCGCATCAGGAGAAGCTTGTAGTCCTTGGCACGCGTGTTTCTGAAGACTTCCATGTCTTCCGGTGCGATGTTGCCGCTTCGCTCGATCAAATCCATCACTGCGTGGAAGAGTTGCAGCAGAATGACACGCTCGCTGCTGTCCGAAGTGCGCTCGGACGCGTCATGAATCTGTTTTCGAACCGCGAGGAAGTCAAGACTCCTTCCGGCGGCTGCGTCTGCCTGCAGTTGACTCAGGATTTCGGTCGCGCTCATGCTTTCCCTCGGCCGGAGACGACTCATCTCAATCAACGGAACAGGAAGAGTCCATATTATTCGTTAGGCGGAAACGATTGGAATCTTATTCTCCGATAATCCATCTCGGATCTACAATAATCCACTTCGGATCTACGGTTCCTTGACCTACCTCGACAAGTTCTCTGCATGTTCTTTCTGCAATTTCTTTAGGAGATTTTCCCTTCATCGCCATGTAGTAAGCCGCCCTTCGTGTTTTGTTCGAGTAGCGCTCGCTTGATGATTTGGTAAAACCCAAATACGAAGTCCCCAGCATTCGCCCAAAGCCAATTATCATCGACAGTCCCAGTTAATAGGAATTCCATGATTCCTTTTTGTTCTGAGTACGCTAATCCAGTTTCCTTTTCAATTGCTTTGGATCTTCGATATGAAGCGAAAATACCCCATAGAAAGACAGCCAGAAACACTATAGGAAATGCGAGCCAACTCCACTCAACTGTACCGATGGCTCCGACCACAATCACGAGAAGCCACAATACCTTTCCGTGCCGTGCTGACCACTGCTTATAGTCCTGGGTAACAGTACTTGTTTTAATGAAATCTTTATCCATTTTATACCCTCGACATGGGATGCCTCTTTCTTATAACTTAGCTTTCTGTAGCGGAACTAAACCTCGCGCTGGTGCCCCGCTCTCGTGCTTCGCATCGAGCCGGTTCCCGTCTCGACCTCCCGGCGTCGATCGCTGTCCGAACCCCTGAAAACGCCAAAGGCCGCGATCACTCGCAGCCTTTGGCTCTGTCCAATCTATTCGGCAAACACCCACTGGACCAGGTGCTGACTCAATCGCACCGCGTATATTCCGCGGTGCGCGACCTGCCTGATTGATCACTACTGTAAGGCGTGTCCCCCGCCCTTTCAAGGTGGTGCGGCCTTGACGGGGAAACGCGAACGGGTCGTTTGATGCGGTGCGCGCCGGTAGCTTAACGGACAGAGCACCGCTTTGACTCAGCGGCAGGTGCGGGTTCGATTCCCGCCCGGCGCGGACAACTCTGCTAAGACCGCGAGGCGACAATCCGCGTCAGGCACCACCACCCAGCGGAGGGGTGTTAACGCGTTAACACCCCCCAACACGGCCACGGTTCGGGGCGGTTTCCGCCGCGCCAGCAGGCGCCCTGTGCCGTGTCGCGGCCGCGACAAAGCGCTCCTCTCTTGCTCATTACTATATTGCGTCTTATATCCATAGAGATGTTGCAACCGACTGTTATATTGTATATTGTAGCCGCGTCGTGCAACATAGCCGACAGCGGAACTCGGGGCTAAAATAGGTTGCTGTCGCAACGCGCTGGCGCGCCTATTTTAGCCGCCTCGCCCTGCCGCTTAGCTCGCCAAAGGCGCTCGCTAAGCTGGCGGGCTCGACCCTCGTTCCGCTGCGCGTCAAGGAAAGTCGCGCCACATAAGGGTGGCGCGGCCGACGGCAAAGTCTTAGAAAAAGGCCACCGCGGGGACAGGGTGTTAACGCGTTAACACCCTGTCCAGGACAGCCCAAGGAGTCACCGGCGCCCCGGGCACGGGACTGCCAGATGTGATACAAGGACAGCGTCAGACTACGAGGAGGGAGCGGATATGCCCCGGATCATCGTCATCGGTAACTCGAAGGGAGGGGTGGCCAAAAGCACCACGACCGCCGCCCTCGCAGACGCCGCGGTTCGCGACGGCAACCGCACTCTGGTTATCGAACTGGATCCGCAAGGCACGGCCTCTTTGATCTCGAGGATCAAGGTGGCCGACAACGACGTTGCCGTTTCCACTGCGATGTTTACGAAGAACCCGACACCGCCTAGCCAACTTGCCAGACCGACCATCTATGGCTACGACATCATTCCCGCCAACGCGTCTCTCAAGGACGTGGACGAGGAACTACACAAGCTGCACCTCATACCCTTGTTGGTCCTGAAGTCCCACTTTCGCCTGGACGAAGGGTTGAAGCAGTACGACGTGATCCTGATCGATACGGCCGCTGCAACCCCAAAGATGCTACGCAATGCCCTATTCGCTGCGACGCACCTGGTTGTTCCGATCGCGCCGTCTAACGCGGTGCTCGACGCGTTGCGCGATTTCCTCACAACCGTGGACGAGGTGAATCAGTACCGCACCCAAGATGGACAGCCGCCAGTCAAACACGCCGGTCTCGTCTGGACAAAGGTCAAGGAACATACCGTCTCACACCAGAAGTCGATGGAGGAAGTGGAGGAACAGTTTGCGAGCCATCCCGAAATACCGATTAGCCGAATTCGTATCCCGGACTCGACCGTGGTCCAGGATGCCGAGCGGTCCTATGCGCCGGTGACGATCTTCCGGCCGAGTCACACCGTGTCGAAACAGTATTTCGCCTTTTGGGATGAGATTTCCGGACGCAAGAAGAACACGAACAGTGCCAAGGTGGTGTCGTTATGAGTCGCAAGAACGTGAAGGGAGAGACGGTCAGTATTTTTGGACAACGCAATGCCGCGGCGGCCGCTGTGCCGGGAAACAGTGCGGCGGTGGCTTCCCGGTCACTCGTGTCTATGGTTTACGATCCGGACAGCGTGGTCCTGTCTCTCGAGCAGATAGAGATCCGTGAACAGGTCCGCAAACATTTCGATGAAGACTCCATTCGCGAGCTCGCCGCGAATATCGAACAACATGGCCTACTGCAGCCGATTGTGGTGTCACCGATCGAGGACGGCCCGACTGGACCTCGGTTTCTTTTGATCTCGGGCGAGCGCCGCTACCGGGCGCACCAGTTCCTGCGGCGTGAAAAGATCCGTGCCACGGTGCGCCGGAAGTCTGGCGATGACAACGCGAGCAACATCCAGCTCCTACAGCTCGCCGAGAACGATAAGCGCGAGGATCTCTCGAAGGTCGAGGTCGCGCGCGCCATCGCGTCACTTCAGCAGCACACCGGCTGGAGCGACAAAGATGTGGCGACCAAGATGCACCGGTCGCGCAGCTGGGTGGTGCTGGTGCGGAGTGTGTTGACTGCCCCGGAGGCCGTCCAGCGGGCCATCGCTGCCAAGACCATCAGTTGGCACGCTTGGGCCAACGATGGCGCGACGCTCTCGGCCGTGGCGGAGGACTTACCGAGCACCACGGACCCCGAGACTTTGGCCGCGGCGTACCGGTCCACTCAACAGTTGGCGGCGCGAGACGGCGTGAGTGAGACGGGTAGCGCGCGACAGAAAGGGCGGAAGGGCGAGACGGGCAATGAACCCAAAGACCGGGCTTTTTCGATGCCTTTGGCAGACGCCAAGGGCATCCTCAAGACCCTGCAGAAAGTCGCCGCGAAACACAAGGTCCAATTTGACGTGCCGAAAAATCCCGACCGGAAAGAAATACTCGAGCTCATGTTATCACTGCACCGCAAGATCGCGCGGGCGTTGTAGTTCCACGATGGCGACACCCCGCACTCGTTCACTTTTGCGCGCGGCCGGCGCTGCGCCGCAGACACTGCGGTTGCATGCTGCCGACAGGGCGTTCCTGCGTGACTTGTCACGCGTGCAACTCATCAGCGAACACATGGCGCACCAGCATCACTATAACCACCTCAAAGGCGGGCCGGCGCGATCCCTGGAGCGACTGGAACGTGCCGGCATCCTCGTGGCGCGCTCCCAGCGTCTCGGCCTCTACGAAGGCAATACCCGGCTCTATCAGTTCGCCAACGAAGGCGTCGCGCGCGCGTATGGCGCGCGCCTGCCGGTGACCGGCGCGAAGCGCAACGAGCTTCACGAACTCCTGACCGCGAAGGCCTATTTCGCGTGCGGCCGACCGGCTGACTTTCGCCTGGCCGACCGGCTCTCGCGCGAAGAAGTCGACGCACTTGGACAGATGCGCCCCGATGCCGTCTACTCCGACCCAGAGACCGGCGAGCTTGTCTTGGTCGAAGCCGACTCCGGGCACTACACCCAGTCGCAGATTCGCGCGAAGCTCAACACCTGGCGCGCCCGCGGTTTTGGGCGCCAGGTGTGGGCACAACCGGCGCAACGGCGTTGCGCGATTGTGCCGATATCTGACCAGATTGCCGTACACCGCTTTTAAGGCAGACGCGCATGGAAAAACGACCGAACAGCCTCGAAGAACGAATCCGACGCCGGCGCGCCGGCGAGCAACCGGCCGTCGCCCGACCCAAGACGCCTGCAACCGTCGCCGACGATACTGCACACCCGGCTGATCTGCGTGATCTCAAGGCCCGCGTGGAACAGGCGGGGAACCCGATGGCGATCGCGCGACTCCTTGGAAGTGCGCGCGACCACGGACACCGGATTCCTGAGATTGCCATTGCGCTCGATTGCTCGCGCGGCTGGGTACATGATCGACTGAACCTGCTGGCCTGTAACCCGATCGACCAGCGCGACCTTGAATTTGGCAAGAAGACGATCTGGGCCGTCAAGCAGGAACGGAAGGAGAAGCTTGCCGACCTAGCGCGCAGCCAACGAATCGGTCACGCAAAACGCCGGCGGCGTAAAGACGTGCCTTATCTGCGTAAAGAAAAGTACACTCTCGATCGCGACACCATAGAGAAGATCGCGCACCTGATCGACGTTCACGCGCGCAGCCTGGGGTTGGCGCCCATCACGGTGGCCGGGCAGACCCACAAACAGCTCACGGACACTATTTATCTACGCACGCAGGAAGTCTGGGATGTCCTCAAGCCGAAGTGAGCCGCGCTGGCGGCGCGTCCTGGAGGCGCTGGCGAAACGGCGCTATGCAACGCAGGCGCAGCTCGCCGTTTTCTGCGGGGTGCAGCAGAGCAACCTCAGCAAGACACTCGACGCGCTCAAGGGCGAGGACCTGATCGACAGTAACGCGCCGCCGCCGGCGGCCCCGGCGGGGCAGGGGAGGGCGAAGCAGCCTTATTTTTACTTTCTGCGGCCGCGCGCGGCCGAAGCGCTTGGGGCATCACTGCCATCCGGTGGCCGCGTATCGTCGTGGTCTGTGGTGAGCCAGGCCTGCCATCGCAATGCCTTCGAGATCGCGATGCGCACCAAGTATCCAAAGATCCGGTTTCTGTCGCGCAAGCAGCTACTCAAGCAGCGGATCAATCTGGCGCACGGCGACCATGCTGCGCTGATCGACGATAACGCCACCAGCTGGTATGTGATTCTCGATGACTACCTCATGCCGCCCCAGACCCTGGCGCACCGCTGGACGCGCGAACACGCGCCCAGCCTCAAACGCTACAAGGACATCAAGCCCGGACCGCGCCGGCGTTGGTGTGATGTCGCTAATCGTTTTGTGGTCGCCTGCACCGATCCGGTGCAGGCGGAACGGCACCGTGAGCAAATCGCGCGGGACAAACTGCCGGCCGAAGTGGTGGTGATCGACCCACTGTGGCCATGACAGCGCCGGGCCTGATCAACAACAATAGGCAACACTGCGTTATCATCAAAACCACTTTATCAGCATAACTATCGAGAAACGGATTTCAGTATTATGAAGATCATCGCTGCACTGATGCTTGCTGTGCTCGCCCTTGACCTCACCCTCATTGCTACCTACACGCCGAGCATCCTCGCCGGGATTGCCGCCGCCGCGTGTGGCGGTGCGATCTTTTATCTACTGCGCCGTCGCGCAGCCCCAACCCCGGCCACTGGCTGGCAGCTTGGCTCGGCGGCTGAGTTAACCAACCCCGACCGCCCGGTGGCCGTGAAAAACGCCGTCATCGCGCCACAGACGTTGAATCTCGGGCTGATCATCATCGGCGCCCCGGGCGCGGGCAAAACCGTCGGGGTTCTGAGCTACCTGCACCAGCTGCCGGTGCACTCGCCTGGCGCCGGCTGGGCGTTCTTCGAAGGCAAGGGCGACATCGATATCTATAAGAAGGCGGTCGCCATGGGCGCCGCGCCGGATCACTTCTTTTCGACCGAGTTGCCTGGCTCGCAAACCCTCAATCTCTTTGCCGGCGACGCGCCTGACGTCCTCGACCGGCTGACGAAAATCCTGATTGGGGAAACGACAAGCACATCCTTTTATATGGACGAGCAGCGTGCGGTGCTGGCCCGGCTCGTGCCATTGCTGCGCTGCTTGCCCGTGCCGACGAATCTGCGCGATCTGTATGTGACGCTGACGCTCGAGGAAGCGGCAAATGAAGTCCTCGACGCCGCGCGCGCGGCCGGCGCCGACGCCGTCGAAATCACGCTTGCGCAGCAATGGCTCCGCCAGCCGAGTCGACTGAAGAACATTGCGGGGTTGCTTAACCGCTTATTCGTGTTCGTGAGCGGCCCTACCGCCGCGCGCCTCAACGCCTACCAGCCCGAGATTGACGTTCACGCGATCGTCGCCGGTGGCCGCTCGATCTATGCGCACATGCCGCTCACGACTTTGGCGCGTGATGTGGCCATCGCGCTCGTCGAAATCTTCGGCGTCGAGGCCCGCAAACGCCAGCTCGGTGGCACCGAAGGGCTCACGCCGTACCCGCTCCTGTTCGATGATTGGGGCGCCTTCTTCCACGATGGCTTCGGGCCATTCTCGGCCCGCTGCCGTTCCGCGCAGATGCCACTTAATTTCGGGTTTCAGTCGCGCGCCCAACTCGATAAAGTGTCCCGTTATTTCACCAACGAGCTCGACGACACGATCGCCACCAAAATCATCATGCGCATCCAGGGCGACGACACCAGCACGAATGCCGTGCGCCTGCTCGGCCAGTACGACGCCACCGAGGTCGGTACATCGGAATCTACCGGCTCCACAGGCCGCGAAAGCACGTCGCTTCACACAACCCAACGCTACCGCATCGACGCGCGCCAGCTGCGCGAATTGCAGCCGGGCGAGGCTTATGTCTCCACGCTGCAAAAGCAGGGCGACCGCATCATGAATCCGCTCTGGAAGCTGCGTCTGCCCGAGCCGCCGTATGACGGCTGGCAGGGAGTCTCAATGCCATCGCGCGCCAACACGGCGATCGGCGAGGGGCTCAACTTATGGGATCGCTACATGACGCCGGCACGGCTCACCGACGTCCGGGGTGTGACGGGCAGTAACGCGCGTTCCGATCTCGACGCGAATCCCGGATTTCTGGAGGCCTGACATATGATTACCTGGATACAGCTGTGGCCACTCTTGGGCTTGCCCACCCTCATCGTTGCGGCGCTCGCAGCGATTCCGACCGTCGTTTTTCACGGGCGACCGTTCGGCGGCGGTCCGGTGCGCGAGTGGTTGTTCAATCACGTGCTCCTGCTGCCGCTGCCGCACGCCGTGACGGTCGCGCTCGTTGCGCGGTTTGCGCACCCGAGCATTCTCCAGCAATGGCTGCTCGCACTGCTCGCCGCCCTTAACCTTAACGCGATTTTGCTCCCGCTTCTCTACGTAATCGCGGCCGCAGTGATCGGCGGCTCGGGTTACGCGGCGCGCAAGAACATCGAACTCAAGCGGCGCGGCGCGCGCGCTTAAGGCTCGCGCGGAACCGAATTATCTGATATTGTTGTTTTACAGTTACCCCTATCAATATAACAATGGAGGATGCACATGAAGTCGAAGTTCCGCTATCTGATCCCGGCCCTTATCCTGGTGCTGCCGCTCGCGGCCCATGCCTTGACGCTCCCCAACTACGCCCAGGGCGGCGATCTCGCCAGCACGTTGCAGACCAAGGGTAAGGCCGTCACCGATATCCTGGCGCTGGTCGCCTCCATCGTGTCGATCATGGGCATCGTCGTCGGCGGCATCAAGATTGGCGGTGGCGATCCCGACGGCGGCAAGCGCTGGGTGGTGAGCGGGGTGTTGGGGCTCGTCATCGCCGGTAGCGTCTACGGTATCGCCGCGCTCGTCGTCTAATGACCGCCTACAACCGCCGTCTCGAGCCGAAGGAAATCTTCGGCCTCCCGCTCTACGTTGCTGTGGGTGGTGGTACCGCGCTTATCTGCGGGGTGTTCTCACTGCTGCTGCCAGTGGCGCTCAAACTCGTCACGGTGCCACTCACGCTTTTGGCCCTGTCGGTTGCGGTGGTAGCCGCGTGGTTGGGTGACGATCTGCCGCTCGCCGCACTGATCTGGCGCGGCCGGCGCGTCGAGCCGGGTCGCCAGTCCGCGGAGGTGCCGGGTCCACCGCGTCGCCGCTATGCCGACCTTTATACCTGGTCACACCCTTATGGGGAGCAGGTCATTGCGCACGCCGACGGTGCGGTCTCGGTCATGATCGAGTGGGCCGGACTCGATGCGGAAATGCTTACCGACATCGAGCGCGCGCAGCGCTGGGGCGAGCTCTATACCGTGCTCGGTGCGATTGGTGCGGGTTATTGTGCGGAGTTTCATCTTTGGCGCGAGGCCGATGCGTCGCTCGCGGATGAATACCTCGCGCGCAACACGGAGCTCAAGCGCGGGCACGCGCTCGCGGTCCCGGTGCGCGAGGCGATGGCGTCGCATCTCGGCCAGTTTGGCATGAGCAACGACGTCGCGCTCGTGCTGACGCGCCTGCCGGGTAAGCAGGGCGGGTTCGCCGCGCTGTGGGACGTCCTGGCCCTGGGCGGCGCGCGTCGCCGTCTCGTCCACCAGGCTCGCCATGCGGAAGAACTCCTGCGCCGTGCCCGCAGTCTTGCTCCCAAGTTGCCCGGTGCGCGGATTGTGGACTCGGCGCGTTATCTGGCGCGCGTCGTCCAGAGCCACGATCGCGAGGCCTTCGCGCGCGGCGCGCGCTGGCGTCATGAGCCGCGCTTCGATCTTGCCGAGCAGCTGTTGCGCGAGGCGCCGCGCGTGGACGGTGGTCAGGTGCGCGTGGGCGCCGCGCTCACCAAAGTTCTCTATGTCTACCTCTACCCGGACGCGGTGCCGGCGTGGTTCACTGGTATGGCGGCCCTCCCGATCCCGATGCATGTCTCCCAGGTGGTGATGCCGGTCAACACCAAACAGGCGATCAAGGCCTCGGAGCGCGAAAGCGATCTTGCCGAAGGGTCGATGGGGCGGCGTGGACGCTCCAGCGCCAAACAGACGATGGCCGACCTCGCCGGATTCCAGAGTTTCGTGACGGCCCATGGCCTTGGTATCTACCGCAACGCCTATATCATCCACCTGCACGGTGCGGCCGGCGAACTCGACGAACAAGAGCGCGTGCTCACCGACTGGATCGAATCGAGCGGCGGCCAGGTACGCGCCGCCGATTACGTGCAGTTGCCGTACTTTCGTGCGGCGCAGCCGGGGCAGGGTTACCGTGCGCCGATCTTGCGACCCGACCACACCTGGCAGATTGCGAATATGGCGCCGGTGCAGGTCTTCCGTGCCGGCGAGCGCCGCCCTGAGTCGCTGCGCCTGGGTGCTGCGGGCACGTTGATCGGTTTTGGGCTTTCCACGCAAACGGTGCCGCATTCGTTTACGGTCGCCATCACCGGCGGCGGCAAGGGGGTCGAGAAGGTCGCGACGATCGCCGAGACTTTTCCGTTTGGCGTCGACTGGTACATCGCCGAGATCGGCGGATCCTATAAATGGGTGGTCGAGGGCTTCGGGGGCACATACTCGAAGATCGATCCGACCGGCACGGTCGTCAACCCCCTGCCGCCCTATTCAGTCGCGACCACGACTGCCTCCCTCCCGCTCAACGCGATCATTGCCGGTGGCACAGTGAACGCGCTCTCGTTTCTGCTGAACGATGGCACGAAGGAGCTGTCGGCACACCAAACCGCCGCCGCCCAGGAGGCGCTGCAGTTACTCTACGCCGCGCCCGATACCACGCGAAGCGCACCCACGCTGCCGGACTTCCTGGTGGAGCTTGAGGGTTGCGCGCGCGAACTCGAGAGCGAGCCACGGCGCAAGGCTGCGCAAGATATGGCCCACAATCTTTCCAGTTTCCTGGAAACCACGGAAGGCCGTATTTTCTCCAACGACGATAACTTGGTCCTCTCCGAAGGTATCACTGGCGTTGACCTCAAAGAGGTCGACCGTGCCTCGCCGAAGTTGCTCAAGTTCTACTTAGTGTTCCTCGCGCTGCGCTTCAACCATCTGGCTTTTGCGCGCCGCAATCCGGCGCGCGTGCTGCTCGATGAAATGCACAAATTCGTCGCGATCGCCCCCGAAGTCATGGGCCGCCTCATCTCCGAACTCGCGCGCATGGGTCGCAAAGACGCCGCTGCGATCGACCTCGTGACGCAGGGTATCGCCGAGATCGACATCATTGAGGCCGAAGTGTTGAATTCCATGCCACTGCGCACGCTGCTTTATCGCTCGGATGGCTGGGAGGACATCGCCGGGCGCATTGCGATGCCGGCAGGCCCACTCGCGATCTGGAAGTCCTACCCCTATCCGCTCAATCTTCCGTATCGTCCGGCATTGAAGTGCGTCGGGCAGGAGTACTACGACCTGCACTGCACGTTTCCGCCGCTTTTACTCGACCTCGCCGCCACGAGTCCGCAGGATCTCGACTTGAAAGATGAGCTCGGTGCGCGCATCGAGGATCCCCTCGCGCGTCTGCGCGCTTTCCGCCACCACCAGGAGCATCCACGATGAAACGCGCCTTGATTCTCTCCGCCGCTCTGTCACTGTTCGCCGCGACGCCGGCCCGGGCCTTCTTAGGCATCGGCGACGTTGTCTACAACCCCACCGAGTACGGCCAGTTCGGCGAAACCATCACGCAGGGCAAGCAACTCTACGACGCGTCCGTCAAGCAGCTCGACAACCTCGCCTCGATCGAAAAGTCGATGAACGACGCCAACCAGGCGTACCAGAACCTGCGCAGTGCGAACTTGAGCCAGCTCTGGCAGAACCTGCAGCCTGGCAGCCTGCAGGGGACCACAACGCCGATCGCGACCTTGCGCGCAAATCTCCTGAACAGTGTGGACGGCGCGTCGCACGATGCGAGCTATGTCCAGTACGAGCTGCAGCAGCTCGACCAGCTCGACAGACTCGCGGCGGTGCAGCAGGCCTCGGCGGGCGACAACGCGAAGGCCTCTACGACGCCACAGCCAGCGCAAAGTGCGCAGATCACCGCCGCCTCGACCTCGGCACTCGCGGCACTCGCAGCAAGCGAGGAGCGGCGACGCACCACACTGGATTTCGCGCGGGCGAGCGCTTCGCAGGGGGAAATCGACAACTTCAAAGACACGTCGCTTTATAATGTGATCGGGAGTGGCGCGCACTCCTCGGTGCGCTAACCATGAGCAGCCTGTCCGGTTTTCTCAAGCTGTTTTTCGACTTGTCGCCGATCTTCAAGGTCGAGCACGATCTGGCGGTCATGATCGGCGCTTCGGTGACGCCGGTGCTGCTGATCATCGCCATCTACATCCGAGTTATGGAGACGGCGCTCGACTCCCTGGTGAGCGGCGGCAAGTGGGGTCGGATGCTCAAGGATACGGTGTTGTGGACCGCAGTGCTCGGCAGCTACTGGGCTATCGGCAATTACCTCATTGGCCTTGCCAACCCGATTTACGCCTGGTTCGACGGTAAGGGCTCGATCGACCTCGTGATGCAGACCTTCAGCACGCTCAAGGCCGCGAATAGCCAAAACCTCGACGCGGGCAGTGCCATGACGGCGATGCTGGGCGGGTCGCTGTATGTGCTCGTCACGGGCTTCTTGTACTACATCAGCCTCGCGGTGCTGAGTTTCATTTCGCTGTTTTTATCGATTGCGCACGCCGTCCTGTTTGGACTCGCTCTGTGCTGGGGGCTCATCGCGATCCCGATCTCGATTTCCGAAAACTTGCGCATTTTGCGCGGCTGGGCGTACCTCGTCGGCCTGGTGATTGCCTGGCCGATCGTGCAAGGATTGCTGACCGCGATGTTCACCGGGCTGTTCCTCAACGCTGCCGCGCAGATGCAAACCCCGGGCGCCAACGCGATTTTCCAGCTCGGCGACCTGCAGCTCCTGTTCGCGATCTTGCACCTCCTCCTAAGCGCGGTGCTGGTTGCGGCACCTTATGTCGCCAACGCACTCGTGACCAATGCGCCGTCGGCCGCCGCCGCCGTAACGCCGTTCGTGGGCGCAGCCATCGCTGCCGGGGTTGCTACGGCTACTGCCACAAAGGATGGCACTCAGGCGATTCGCGCGCGCATCCATGGTGCTGTCCCGACCGCCCCGTCGGGCGGAATCCCGCGCGCACGCCCGACGCCGATGGCGTCCCCCACCACCAGCGCGGGGGCCGCGCCCGCCGCGCCTTCCCCCGCGAGCGGCGGGTCGGTCGGCACTGCTGCTCCCGATGCGCACAGCCCGGACGTACAAGCGGTGCGCCAGCAGCGCCGGGGCGCGATCATCCGAAACCAGCTGCGCCGCAATATTAAGGAGACGCTGTGACTGATACTGTCGATGAACCCCAGAAACTAAAGCCTAACGAACTGCTCGCGAAGCACGGGACCGCCGGCTGGCTCGTGCGCCAACTCCAGGCCTATGCGCTCCTCGGCTGGATCCTATTTGGGGTGACTTTGTCGCTGCATTTCTTAACAGTTTTAATCAGCACAATGTCGCCGCGTCCCATTGTCGCTGTCGACGCGAGTGGTCGCGTGCTTGGTACACTGGAGTATTTAAGCCCGACCACGCGCAGCGACCAGGACATCCTCGATGCCAGTGAGCGTTTCGCGGACAATTACCTGTCGCTCAACAGCGCCACCATCTTCAACGACTACGCCGTTGCGATGAACATGATGGGGCCAGACTTGTTGAAGGCAACGGAACAGGCACTGCATCACGACACCTATCTCGCGCGTGTCGCCGCGTCCCACACCCACTCGTGGATCGAGTGGGCCGATGGCGACGCCGCACCGCGCCTCCTCAATCGCCAGGGGCTCGATGCACAGGTGCGTCTGCGCGGGACGCTTTTCGTCGAGGGACCGGGCGGTGCCGTGCAAAAACCCTTTGATATGACCCTCGACACCCGCGCGGTCGCGCGCAATAGCTTTAATACGGCGGGCGTCGAAATACTCTCCCGGAGGGACAACTGATGCGTTCCATCGCCCTTGCTTTCGCCCTATTCCTGTTGGCTGGCGCCGCTGAGGCCGCGCCGCGAATCGACCACATTACATTGCGTAAGCACACACTGTTGAGTCTCACGATTCCTTATGACCAGGGCATCCGATTCACCTTTCCGTTCATTTTGGATGAGCGCGACGACTACGTGCCGTTCACGCTCACCATCACGAATCCCGTCTTCACCTTCTCGCGCGATCCGGGGCGGAATTTTTTCGTGATCAGTCCACGTGTGCCGCAGAATTCGCCGCGTGGCGCGGAATATGTGGGCGATGCCTTCATCACCGCCGCCGGGTACGAAATAACGATCGAACTGCGTACCGCACCGCGCGGCGAGGCACCTTACACGGATGTCGTCTTCGCGCTGGGCGATCAGGACCGGGAAAATCTGATCCAGCGAGCCATCGCGCAGCGTACGAAAGCGCTGGAGGCGCAGTACCAGGAGAAGCTTGCGGGCCTCGACCACTTGGCCGATGAGAAGGCGCTTGCTCGCATCGGGCACCTGGCGATCTCGCGCCCCGACCATACGAGAATCAAGCAGGAGCAGGATATGCAGCTTCCGAACGGCGATACCTTATCGCTCTTTGTCGACGAGGCGTTGACCTATGGACCGTATACAACGTTCGTATTCAATGTGTCGACTGACAGCAACACGCAGCATGTTGACATCCTCGACGCCAAGTTATTTGAGGTTGATCACGCCACCTCACAGGTCCGGGCAATTGACGCCGGTAAGGACGTACCACCGCGTGTCGATCCGCAGGATCAGATAAAGGGCACGCTCACGGCGTTGACCGCCGATCTTGATCGGAAGAACGTACTGCAGCTCGAGCTTCTCACTGACCGCGGCACGGTGACTGCGAAATGGTAAGGTGGGCGCTGTTCCTCGCCACGGCCGCGTTCGTTGTCTCTGTCGCGTGCGCGGACGGCATTACGCCCGACGAGTTGCGCGATTTGGCTGCCCAACAGGAGCACGACAGTGCGGTGCATGCCGGCGAGCTTAATACCGCCGCGCCCGAGACGGCGCTGCCGAAAACGCCCCGCCAGGCGGGGCCGGCCGCGACTCAAAGCACCTGGTACGATGCGCCTCCCGCCTCTGCCGCGGACGGTGTACGCACCCACGCTGGCCCGGCCCATCCGGCGGCCAGCGTCGGCGTCTTGGCGCCGGCGGGTGCGATGTTGTCCGACGCGGTCACAGTCAAGAACGTCTATGGCATCCACCTTGGTACCTGGATGCGCGGGCAGCTCGCGCGCAATGTGTCGAGCGCGGAACCCGGGCTGGTCGAGATCACGCTGAGCCGCGATGTCATCGGCGACCGACACGTCCTGCCGGCCGGTACGACGTTCTTCGCGCGTCAGACGCTTAACGCCGCGACGACGCGTAGGGAGCTCTTCGTCGCAAAAGGCCTCCCGCCGGACGGCAATGAGTGTCCGGG
>VFSW01008306.1_pt1 | contig 14926 bp, 14 predicted proteins | sample 5358111 | NCBI WGS metagenome assembly VFSW01 (sample SAMN11554181, study PRJNA540505) | mine drainage metagenome | isolation source: sediment from site ElyBrook_90M | place: USA: Ely Copper Mine, Vershire, VT | collected 2017 | reverse complement strand
CTTCGCGGCGAACCCGACGGGGTGCGCCCTGCCGCTCTTGACCGCGCTCCATGCGCGCCGCCGCGGCCGCGTGCCGCTGGTCCAGGGCGCCGCCGGGGCCGACGGCTGGCAGGTGGAGATCGCGTGACGAGTCCGCTGCCGCCCGTCCTCGCGTGCGTCCCCCACCGGCCACCGAGCGTGCTCCTCGACTCGCTCGTGGAGGCCAGCGCGGAGCGGCTGATCGCCCGGGTGCGCATCACCCGCGACTCGCCGTTCTTCGAAGGGGACGGCGTCGAGGGGCTGGTGATGATCGAGTACATGGCCCAGGCCATCGCGGCCTTCTCGGGCCATCTGCGGCGCGCGAGCGGCGCGCCGATCCAGCTCGGCTTTCTGCTCGCCTGCCGCCAGATGACGCTCGCGGTGGACCACCTCTCGGACGGGGACGAGCTCCTGGTCGAGGCGCGCCACGTCTGGTCGTCGCCCCCGCTGGCTCAGTTTGACTGCGAGGTGACGCGGAATGGAAAGACCATCGCCAAGGCCACGCTAAGCGTCTATGAAGGGCGGCTGGAGGACGCCGGAAACGCATGAAGCCGTGGGCACTCATCACCGGAGCGAGCCGAGGCATTGGCGCGGCCATCGCCGAGGCGCTCGCCGAGGCGGGGCACCCGATCCTGCTCAACTACCGCGGCAACCACGCCGCGGCGGAGGCGGTGAAGGCGAAGCTCATCGCCAGCCGCGGCCCCGGCGCCCGGGTCGAGTTGTGTCCGTTCGACGTCGCCGACGCGGCGGCGACCCAGGGTGCGCTCGACCGGCTGCTCGCCGACGGGCGGGAGATCGGCGTCCTCGTGAACAACGCGGGGGTGACCCACGACGCCCCGTTCCCGGCCCTCGAGCCCGCGGCCTGGGACAGCGTGATGAAGACCTCGCTCTACGGCTTCTACAACGTCACCCGGCCGCTGGTGATGCCCATGGTGAGCCGGCGCTTCGGCCGGATCATCAACCTCACCTCGATCTCGGGCACCTCGGGCAACCGCGGGCAGGTGAACTACTCCGCGGCCAAGGCGGGGCTGGTGGGGGCCACGAAGGCGCTGGCGCAGGAGGTGGCGAAGCGCGGCGTCACCGTCAACGCGGTGGCCCCGGGCCTGATCGAGACCGACATGACCCGCGACGTGCCGCAGGACAAGGTGCTCCCGATGATCCCCATGCGCCGCTTCGGTCAGCCGCGCGAGGTGGCGGATCTGGTGGCCTTCCTCGCGAGCGACAAGGCGGGCTACATCACCGCCCAGGTGATCGGGATCAACGGAGGGCTGGGATGAGCGAACGGCGGGTCGTGATCACCGGCATCGGCCTCACCAGCCCCATCGGCCACTCGCTGGACGCCGTCTCCGCGGCCCTGCGCGAAGGGCGCCACGGGATCGTCAAGTGGCCCTCGTTCTACACGGAGGGCAAGCTCTCCACCCAGCTCGCGGCGCCCGCGGTGGGGGTGGATCTCTCGATCCTGCCCCGGCGCAAGGTGCGCACCATGGGGCGCGTCTCGCTGCTCTCGGCCTACGCCTCGGTGCGCGCGGTCGAGGACGCGGGCCTGTCCGAGGCCATGCTGGCCTCGGAGCACACCGGGCTCGCCTACGGCTCCACCCACGGCTCGTCCTCCGAGCTCGTCCGGTTCTGCGAGAGCTACTTCGAGAACCACTCGCTGATGGGCATCTCGTCGACCTCGTATCTCAAGTTCATGAGCCACACGACGTCGGCCAACCTCGCCACCTACTACGGCATCAAGGGGCGGGTGATCAGCACCTGCGCGGCCTGCGTGAGCGCGAGCCTCGCCATCGGCGCGGGGTTCGAGACCATCCAGGCCGGGCTGCACGACGTGATGGTGTGCGGCGGCGCCGAGGAGCTGCACTTCAGCCACGCCGGGGTCTTCGACATCCTCTACGCCGCCTCGCACAAGTACAATGAAGCCCCCGACCGCAGCCCGCGCCCGTTCGACGCGGCGCGCGACGGGCTGGTGGTGGGCGAAGGCGCGGGGACCTTGATCCTCGAATCGCTCGAGCACGCCACCGCGCGCGGGGCGAAGATTCACGCCGAGGTCGTGGGCTACGGGACGAACTGCGATGGCGGCCACCTCACGAACCCGTCGGCGGATGGCATGGCGCGGGTGATGCGGCTGGCCCTGGCGAGCGCGAAGGTCGAGCCTCGGGAGATCGACTACGTGAACGCGCACGGGACCGGCACCGAGCAGGGCGACCTCGCCGAGAGTCAGGCGAGCTTCGAGGTCTTCGGCGACAGCACGCCGCTGAGCTCCACCAAGGGGTTCACCGGCCACACGCTCGGGGCCTGCGGCGCGATCGAGGCCGCCTTCTGCGTGGCGATGATGCGCGACGGGTTCCTCGCGCCGAACCGAAACCTCGACGAGGTGGACCCCCGCTGCGCGCCGTTGAACTATGTGCGCAAGCTGCAGCCCGCGAAGCCGAGCTTGATGATGAGCAACAACTTCGCGTTCGGCGGGATCAACACCTCTCTCATTCTTCGCCGTTACTAGCCCCGAGGAGCGGACCATGCAATCGACCTGCGATGTCCTGGTGATCGGCGCCGGCCCGGCCGGCTCCTCGGCCGCGGCCCTGCTGCACCAGGCGGGGCTCTCGACGGTGGTGGTCGAGAAGCAGACCTTCCCGCGCTTCGTGATCGGCGAGAGCCTCCTGCCCCACTGCATGGACCTCCTGAAGGAGGCCGACCTCCTGCCGGCGGCGGAGGCCCGCGGGTACATCATCAAGCGCGGCGCGCTCTTCCTGCGCGGGGAGGAGCGCTGCGACTTCAGCTTCAGCGATCAGTTCACCAAGGGCTGGGACTACACCTGGCAGGTGCCGCGCGCGGACTTCGACCAGACCCTCGCCGACGCCGTGGCGGCCCGCGGGGTGCCGTTCCACTACCAGCACGAAGTGCTCGGAGTGGACCTCGCCAACGGGAGGCGGCGGGTGACGGTGGCGGACGCGAGCGGCCAGCGCACCGAGGTCACCGCCCGCTTCGTGATGGACGCGAGCGGGTACGGCCGCGTGCTGCCGCGCCTGCTCAAGCTCGATCGGCCCTCGGAGCTGCCCAACCGGCGCGCGGTGTTCGCTCACGTGAAGGGGGATCGGCGGCCTCCAGGGCTGGATTCGCAGCGCATCTGGATCGTGATCTCCAAGACCGGCGGCTGGATCTGGATCATCCCCTTCAGCAACGGCCTCACCTCGGTGGGGATCGTCGGCGACGACGCGGTCTTCTCCCACTTTCCGAAGGCGCCCGAGGCGTGCCTGCGGCAGCTCCTGGAGACCGAGCCCAACTGCGCGCGGCTGCGGGGCGCGGAGTGGGCACTCTCGCCGCGCGAGCTGTCGGCTTACTCGTGCTCGGTGGAGCGGGTCCACGGCGACGGGTTCTGCCTGGTGGGCAATGCGACCGAGTTCCTCGACCCGGTGTTCAGCTCGGGCGTCACCCTGGCGCTCGAGTCGGCCAACCGCGCGGCCAAGTGCGTGATCCGCGAGCTGAAGGGGGAGAAGGTCGACTGGGCGACGGACTACGGGGTCCCCATGAAGCAGGGGACCGATGTGTTTCGAACGTTCGTGCTGGCCTGGTACACGGGGGCGCTGCCCGCGGTCTTCTTCTCGCCGGAGATGAGCCGCACGCCGACGGTGAAGGAGATGATCTGCTCCGTGCTCGCCGGCTACGTGTGGGACGAGACCAACCCCTTCGTGCGCGAGCACGCGAGGAAGCTGGGGCAGGTGCACCGGCTGGCGACCGCCGCCGCGTAGGCCCTATCGCCAGCCCGCGCCCCCCTCTCCGCCTTCGCCGCGGGGAGAGGGAGGCACCGCGGCGCGCGCGGCGCTACTTGCCGGTGTGGACCGCGGAGAGGAACGCGGGGTTCTTCAAGAGATCCCGCACGGCCTCGGCGACGCCCTCGGAGAGGGTCTCGCTGTAGTTCTCCGGGTCGAGCGAGTGACCGAAGCGCTTGGCGTGGCCCGTTCCGGTGCCGAGGAAGAGCTCCTTGCCGGCCGCGTCCATCAGCGAGAAGCGGATCGTCACCGTGGACTGGTAGGTGTTTTCCTCCTGGGTGAAGAACTCGACCACGTCGCCGCGCAGCGTCCGGGTGCCGCCCGAGGGGACCACCGTGACGCGGCAGCTCTGCAGGACGCTGCCCACGTGGTCACCCACGAACTTGGCGACGTCGTCGGGGGTGGTCACCGGCAGGGGGTGGTCGCTGTGCTCGATGTTCTTGCCGATCTCCCGCACCTGGCGCACGTCGCCGAAGGGCGCGATGACGACCCGCTGATTCAGGAACGCGTCGGCCACGGCCGAGGAGACATCGTTGGAGTCGCCGGTGGGCGACCAGCTGAGGTTCATCACCAGCGAATCCGGGCGGGAGTGGTGGCACCCCGCGAGGACCAGGACCAGACCGAGCGACAGCGAACCAGCAATGCGACGTGCGTTCATTTGGAGCCTCCAGAGGATCCCAGGGTTCGACGACGGCGGGAGAAAAGCACAGGCGCACGGCGCCGGGAAGGCAAAATCACGCCCTCGCGATCGTCGCTCGATCGCACTCAGCCCATCCGGTTCGCTGGCCACGAGCCACAGGCTCTGTGCGGAGGTGCTCGTTCAGAGGCGCAGGAGGCGATCGAGCGTGACCGAGCGCAGTTGCCTGGCGTCGAGCGGATCGAGGAGGGCGTCGAGGATCTCCGGGGCCACCGGCGGGTGGGCCTGGTCGCGAGCGCCGTCGTGCAGCACGAGGATCGCCCCCGCGCGCAGCGCCGGGGTCAATCGGGCCACGCCCTCCGCGGCGGTCCGCCAGGCGACGCCGTCGCGGGCGCTCGCGGTCCAGGCCACGAGGTCGAGGCCCGCGAGCCTGGCGGCCTTTGCGAGGCGCGGCGAGAGCAGTCCCACCGGCGCGCGGAGAAACCGCGGCGCGCGGCCTCCGGCCTGGATGATCAGGGCGTCGGTCCCGCGCAGCTCGCGCTCGAGCTTCCGGGGGGAGCGCAGGTTGGTCAGGGAGGAGTGCTTCCAGGTGTGGTTCGCGAGGGCGTGGCCGCGGCGCACCATCTCCGCCGCCAGCTCGGGGTGCCGGCGGAGGTTCTCGCCGATGACGAAGAACGTGGCGCGGTGGCCCCGCGCCTCGAGGCGGTCCAGGAGCGCACGGGTGGTCGCGGGGTTCGGCCCGTCGTCGAACGTGAGGGCGAGCTCGGGGAAGGGAGTCTCCACCGCGAGGATCGGCCGGGCGAAGACTCCCGAGGCCTGCGAGACCACGCCGAGCACCACCAGGGCGAGCAGGGCCACGAGCAGCACCGCCAGCCAGCCGAGCGGCACTGGCCGGCCCAGCGCTCGAGCCACGGCGCCCGCGAGGAGCGCGAGCGGCAGCGCCTTGAAGACGAGCCCCAGGAGGGCCGGGGGACGCCTGGCCCTGACGGCAGCCACGTTCATCGCCCGCTCCGGTTCGCCAGCACGGCGACACACACGAGGTGCCCCGGGAGCGTCCACCAGCGCAGCCGCCGAGCGCCGACGCGGGCGACGAAGCCCCCGCGCGCTCGCCGCGGCTGAAGAGCGGTGCGCGTCTCCGACAGCACCCCTTCGCCGCTCACCTTGCCCAGCGCCTCCCACGCGGTCCAGACCAGCGCGGCCGTGCCGGGAGCGACCGCTCGCGCGTGCCCCTCGACGACTCGTTCGATCTGCGCCACCCGCGCCAGCGCCACGACGTCCACCCCCACGCGGCGGCGGGCGCAGACCGCGGCCACCAGGGCCCCGCCGTGGCTCAGCGACAGGTGCCACCCGGCCAGCTTCGAGAGCGCGGGCTGGCCGGCGGCGGCGCGCAGCACCTCCACCCGCCCCTTCACGCCCGCGGCGCGCAGCGCGAGGTGGGCGACCAGACGACCGGCGCGCAGCTCGCGGCGGCGCGCGTCGCTCCCCGCGGACCGCACCAGCGCGCGCTCGGCGCGCGAGAGCTCACCCGGGACCCGCTCCCGCAAGGGGCGCACCACCAGGGTGACCCCGCGCCAGGTGGCGTGAAGCTTGGGCGCGGCGATCACAGGTCCTGCTCGCCGGTGGTGGTGATGGTCAGGTGGTAGCCGAACCAGCCGTTGTCGAACTCGATCCGAGCCGGCGAGCGGTCCTCGCTCATCCCGCCCACGAAGTCGATGCGCACCTCGCCCGGCAGATCGCCGCTCACCCGCACGAAGGTCCTTCGCTGGAGGCGACCTGCCGCCCAGAGCTCGGTCACCCGCTCCCCGCCGCGCTCGACCACGTGGGTGCCGTCGGCCAGCGGCGCCCCCTCGAGCCCCGCGAAGTACGTGCGCTCGACGTCGTCGAGCACGTAGCGGGGAGGAAAGGGCAGCGGCAGGGGGACCGAGGTGGTGGCGTGGAGTTCGCCGCCCACCAGCTCGAGCGTGAAGGCCCGGGTGCCGAAGGGGGTGAGTCCGACGAGGAGCAGATCGGCCCCCTTCTTCTGCAGCACCGCGTCGAAGGCGCCCGCCTGCTCGCCATGGCGGGCAGCGATGTGTTGCTGACGCACGAAGCTGCGCCCCTCGAGGTGCACCCAGGGAGGGTCGGGATAGATGACCGGCGCCGGCGCCGCCGAGGTCACCGGTCTCGCCGTCGCGCACCCCACGACGAGGAGCGCGAGGACCAGGCTACGCATGGGTCGTCGCCTCGGGGCCCGGGCCCGCCGGGACCAGGAGCAGCGCGGAAGGGGCGAGCAGAAGGCTCAGGACGACCCCGAGGCCTGTGGTGAGCCCGATCGCGCGCAGGGCCGGCATCTGCGAGCGCCCGAGGAGCCCGAACCCCAGGACGGTCGCGAAGCAGCAGAGGAGGATGCTCACCGCCGAGGCCCGCAGGTAGGTTGGATCGCTCCGGCTCTCGAGGAGGAACACCGCGTAGTCCTCTCCCGCGCTCACCACGAAGAGCAGCGACACGACGTGCAGGAGATTGAGCGCGACTCCCAGCGCCGCGAGCAGCGCCAGCGTGGCCGCCGCGGCGAGCACCGCCGGCAGCCCCGCGGCCAGGGTCGGCCGCACGCGGCGATACTTGAGGAACACGATGGCGAACATCGCGAGCAGACCCGCGGCGACCACCTGCAGCGTGCGCCGACGGTAGCGCCCGTAGGTGCTCGCGAAGAACGCCTCCTGATCGAAGTAGTAGGCCCCGGGGATCTGGGCGATCTCCGCCCGCAGCGCCCCGGGATCCTTCACGCCGCGGACGAGGGTGACGATGCCGACGCCCGCGCCGAGCTCGGTCACGAAGGGCCGCACCAGGTCCGCCAAGGGCGACCTCAGGACCTCGTCCAGAGTCAGCGGCGGCGGCGCGGGCTGGGCGGCCGCCGCGCCGCAGGCCGAGAAGGCCGCGGGGCGAAAGCCGGCGGCGGAGAAGGCCGCGACGACGCGGGCGGGGGCGGCCGGGTCGGCGCGCCACGCCCGATCGTTGCGCTGCTGCAGCTCGGGCGAGGAGAGGAGCGCGTGGAGCGAGCTCAACCCTTCGAGCTCACCGCGGTCGCGGGCAGCGGTCAGTACCGCGGAGACGCGGTCGTTCACCGCGAGGGCCTGCGCGCCGTCGGGGGCCGTCGCGAGCACGAGCCGCCCTGAATCCATCCGCGACACCTGCGCCCGCACCCGCTCGTCCTCGCGCTTGAGAGTCTCGTCGATCCGGTTGAGCGCGCCGAGGTCGTCGGTGAAGCGCACCCGCGGCGCGCCATAGGCGAGGATCAGGGCCGCGGCCACCGGCCCGATCCAGCCCAGCGCGGGACGGGCCTGCAGCCCGTTCAGGACCCTCCCCGCCCAGTCGGCGAGCGCGCGGTGCGCGGCGACGCTCGGGGGCTTGCGCGCGGAGAGCGCGGGCAACAGCCACCAGGTGGCGGCCAGCGCCGCCAGGACCCCCACCGCGGCGAACAGGGCGAGCTCGCGCATCCCCGGGAAGGCCGTGAGCCCGAGCCCCGCGAAGCCCGCGAGCGTGGTGATCGCGCCGAGGAGCAGCGCCCAGGCGATGCGCCGCCGCGTGCCCCACGGCCCGACCTCGGCGGGAAAGAGCGAGTGGTGATTGAGAAAGTGGATCGGGTAGTCGACGCACACGCCGATGAGCGTCGCCCCGAACGCGAGCGTGAGGCCATGGATCTCGCCGAACACCGCCATGCTCGCGGCCACCGCGGCCGCCATGCCCGCGAGGAGCGGAACGAAGGAGAGGAGCAGGACGCGCAGGGAGCGAAAGAGCGCCACGAACAGCAGCACGATCGCCAGGGTGGAGAAGCCCGAGATGCGATCGATGTCCTGGCGCACGATGCGCTCGGAGTCGACCGCGAAGCGATTGAGGCCGCTCTCCTCGAGCGTGAGGCCGCCGCCCTGCGCCTGGTTCACGCGCGCGAAGGCCTCGCGGATCGCGGCGAGCAGGGGGGCCTGGGTGCCTCCGTCGAACGGGGAGTGCCGGGTCTCGAGGAAGAGGATCGCCGCCCGACCGTCGGCGGTGACGTACTGGCCCTCGTCGACCTGGAGCGCCCCCGAGTTCACGTCGGCCATGCGCTCGATCAGCGCGGGAAAGGTCAGCAGCGGATCGTCGCCCGCGAGGCGCTTCACGAGGATCCCCGACGGAGAGGCCAGGCGCGCCTTGAGCGTCTCCGCGGCGGCGGCGAGCCCCGCCGGGGAAAGGAGCGCGGGCCAGGCCTGCTCGGGTGCGTCGAACCTCAGCTGGTAGCGGTGGGGAAACAGCAGGCCATAGGTCTTCTCGGCGAGATCCCCGGGCGGGTGGCTGCGGACCGTGGCGAGCTCGGGGTTGCCCGCGAGGGCGGCGGCCAGCGCACGCGCCCCCGCCAGCGTGCGCGCCCGTTCGGGCCCCTGGACGCTGAGGATCAGGGTGCGCGTCAGGGAGGAGCGGGTCAGCTCGCGCGAGACCTCGGCGAGCCGCTGGTCCTCCATGTCGGGCAAGAAATGCGTGATGTCGGTGGAGACCTTGAGCGTGAGCGCTCCGTAGGCGCCGAGCCCGAGGATCGCGAGCGCGCCGCCCACGGCGATGGCGAGATCGCGCCGGGTCATCGCGCGTCGAGATCGAAGGTGCGCCGGAGCTCCTCGGGGGTGAAGGGGCGCCCCAGCTCCACCGCGCTGAAGGTGGTGACGGTCTCGTCCCCGCTGGTCTCGCGAATCCGCAGCCGATCGACGACCGCGCCCCGGCCCGCGAGATCGATGCGCTCGAGGATGCGGCGGAGCGCCGCGTCCCGCGGGGTGAGCTCGAGCGCCCAGGCCGCGCCGCTGCCCGGCGTGAGCTTGACGTCGTACAGCCCGCGCAGCCCCTCCTCGTCGCCGGCGAGAATCTTCACGAACGAGTCCACGAGCATGCGCGCCAGGGCGTTGTCGGACAGCGACAGACTCTGCACGCCGTGGCCCTCCGAGAAGAGCAGGTGGTTGCCCTCGATCACCATCGCGCTCGGCGTCGGGCTCACCACCCGCCGCGCCAGGCGGTCGGGCGCGGCGAAGGCGAGCGTGCCCTCGGAGCGGAGCGGCACGGCCAGCATCGCCAGCTGCTTCTCCTCGTGAAAGTGGGCGCGCAGCGTCCCCGCGCGCCGAAAGCCCTCGAGCAGCCGCGCGAGCGAGGGCGCAGGCGTGGCCCGAGCCAGCCCGCCGGAGCCCCACAGAAGCAGAAGCGCGAGCGGGACCGCGCGGCTAGAGCAGGCGGCGGACAAGGCCTTCGGGGGTGGCGAGGAGCAGTCGCCCGTCCAGGTCGAGGCAGGCCAGCGTGACATGCCCGTGCGCGCTGCGCTTGTGGTGGGTCAGGTTCTCCACCTCGAAGCCGACGCAGATGCGGTGCTCGAGGTCCTCGAACCACGAGCGCACCCGGAAGCGGTCGGCGTAGACCAGCGGAAAGGTGTGGCGACACTGGGTCTCGATCACCACCGTCCCCACGCCGGTGGGGCCGAGGTCGGCGAGATCCAGCCCCTTGGTTCGAAAGAGCGCCGTGCGGCCGATCTCGGCGTACTTGTAGTAGTGGCCGTGCCAGACGATGCGCAGCGAGTCCACGTCGTGAAAGGGGACCTCGAGCTCGACGTCGACGGTCTGGCGGTTCCCGTGCTTCACCCGAAGTCCGCCTCGCCCAGCGGCAGCTCGTCCGCCCGCAGCCGGGCGAGCACCCTCGCGATGTCGTGGTCCATGCGTCGGTCGGCGACGTTGAAGGGCACGTCCCGGCGAACGGCCTCGAGCACGAGCCGGCTGCGGCCGTGGCACCGCTCGGGCTTGAGCTCCGCCGCCTGGCACAGGCCGAGCAAGGTGATGGCCCCCACCGTCTCGGTGAGCTCCAGGATCCGCAGGCAATCCCGGGCGGCGATGGTCCCCATGCTCACCTTGTCCTGGTTGTGGCACTCCGTGCTCCGCGAGAACGCCGCCGCGGGCATGGTGAGCTTCAAGGCCTCGGCGGCGAGGGCCGAGGTGGAGATCTGCATCGCCTTGAAGCCGTGGTGGGTGACGCCGTCGGCACCGCCGCGGGCCACCAGATTGGCCGGCAAGCCGTTGCTCGTGGTGGGGGTGCAGATCAGGATCATCTGCCGGTCCATCAGATCCGCGAGCGTGGCGACCACGCTCTTCAGCGAGTCCATCGCGAACGCGATGTGACCGCCGTAGAAGTTGCCGCCGTGCAGCACGTCGCCGGTCTCGGGGTCGACGAGCGGGTTGTCGTTGGCGCCGTTGACCTCGATCTCGATCGTCGCGCGCAGGGCCGGCAGCGCGTCGAGGAGGACCCCGATCACGTGCGGCGCGCAGCGGACCGAGTAGCGATCCTGGATGCGCTGAGAGCGCTCGGCGCCACGCTTCGCGAGCTCGATGTCGGTCGCGATCCACCGCGCGGCGGCGCGCTGCCCGGGGTGGGGCTTGGCGGCGAAGAGCCGGTCGTCGAAGTGGGCCGGGTTCCCGGCGGTGACGTCGGAGACCATCGCGGTGAGGCTCGCCGAGAGTCGCGCCAGCCGGCGCGCGCGCACGAACGCCAGGCAGGCGAGGCCGCTCATCACGCTCGTCCCGTTCATCAGCGCGAGCGCCTCCTTGGGCCCCAGCGTGACCTGCGCGAGGCCCGCGGCCGCGAGGGCGTCCTTCGCCGAGCGGATCTGCCCGTCCACGTAGACCTCGCGCTCGCCCACCAGCGCCGCGGCCACGTAGGAGAGCGGGGTGAGATCGCCGCTCGCCCCCACCGAGCCTTCCGAGGGGATGCACGGGAGGAGCCGGTGGTTCAGGAGCTCGGCGAGCCGCTCGAGCAGGAGCTCGCGCACGCCGGACCAGCCGAGGCGCAGCGAGGCCAGCCGGGCGGCCAGCACCGCCGCCGACTCCTCGGGCGTGAGGAGCGCCCCCGTGCCGCAGCCGTGAAAGCGGAGGAGGTTCAGCTGCAGCTGGGCCGCGAGCGCGGGGGGGATCTCGTTGACGCACGAGTCGCCGACGCCGGTGGTGATCCCGTAGAGCACCTCGGCGCGCTCGGCCCGCTCGGCGACGTGGCGCGGCCCGGCGGCGAGTCGCTGGCGCCACGCGGCGTCGGGAGACAGGACCAGCCGCGCGCGACCGTACGCGAGGTCGACGACCTCCTCGATGGTCATCGGCGCGGGGCCGAGCTCGATGCGCTTCAAAGCGAGGGCGCTCACGCGCCCCCCCAGAAGTCGTAGAAGTTGAACCAGTTCAAGGGAGCCTTTCGACAGTAGACCTCGAGCCGCTGCGCAAACCGCTGGGCCTGGATCGCGAGGAGCCGCTCGCGATCGCCACGGGGCAGCTCCAGCCCCTGATCGAGAAACGGCTCACAGAAGAACTGGTAGCGGTTGGGGGCCGTGTAGAGCCCGAAGGTGAGATAGATCGGACAGCGGCAGAGCGCGGAGAGGAGATAGGCGCCGGTGGGCATGCGCGCGGGCTTGCCCAGGAAGTCGACGGTCGCGGTCTTGTCGTTGAGCCCCACACGGTCCCCCAGCATCGCCACCAGCTTGCCGGAGTCAACGAGCTCCTTGACCTTGAGCACCGCGTCGATGCCGCCGGGCGGGGCCTCGACCACGCGCCCGGCGAGCTCGGGGTTCAGGGTCTCGAGGAAGGAGTTGTTGATCCGGGCGTTCCCGGTGTGGGTGAGCACGTGCAGAGGTATGTCCAGCGCGTCGCTCTGGGCCCGGGCCGCCTCGACGCTGCCGAGGTGCCCCCCGAGCAGAATCGCCCCGCGCTGCTCGGTCATCAACCGCTCGAGATGGTCGTGGCCGACTCCCGGCCCGATGTCGAAGGCGGCGAAGCGCCCCTGGAGCAGGAAGATCCGGTCGAGCTCCACCTCGGCGAAGCAGAGGAAGTGGCGGTAGACCTGCCACAGGCCCGTGGGGAGCCCGACGCGTTCGAGGTACTGCCGCGAGGCCGCGCGGGCCACGCCGTGGGTGAGCACGTAGTAGAGCATCAGCGGGCGCAGCACGAGCCGCCCCGTCGTGCGTCCGAGGAGCTTGCAGATCCAGAACAGCAGCCGGATACCGAACACCGAGCCGCGCTCGGCGACGGTCAGCCAGGCCTTGTCTTCGGCGACCGGGGCACGGGCGATCTCGGGCGTCGGCAGGGCGTCGGTGCTCATCGGGAACGGGCCGGCAGAAAGGCGCGCACGGGCCAGGAGAGGAGACGCAGCGCCGCCCCGACCACCAGGCGCGTGTGCATCCAGCTGATGAGCAGGTTGTCCTTGAACATGCGAAAGTGGGAGACGCCCCCTTCGGGGTACTTCACCTGGGTCGGCAGGTTGATCACCGGCACCCCGCGCCACACGAGCTTCACCGCGACCTCGATGTCGAAGTCCATCCGGTCTCCCGCGCGGAGCCCCTCCGTGGCCGCGAGCGGGTAAACCCGAAAGCCGCACATCGGGTCGACGATCTGGCGGCCCCCAGTCTCGATCCGGGTCCAGAAGATGGTGAGCTGTCGACCGATGAGCCGCCCGCGGGGGACCGAGGCATCGAAGACCGGATGGCCCAGCACCAGCGACCGCGGGTGCTGCCGGGCGACCTCGAGGAAACGAGGGACATCGTCGAGCTGGTGCTGGCCGTCGGCGTCGACCTGCAGCACGTGCGTGAAGCCCAGCTCGCGGGCGAGCGCGAAACCGGTCTTCACCGCCCCGCCCTTGCCCCGGTTCTGTGCGTGGCGCGTGGTCTGGATCAGCCCCTCGGCCGCGAGCGCCGCCACGACCTCCTGCGTCTCCACCCCGCTTCCATCGTCGACGACGATCACCTCCGGGAGGCGACGGCGCAGCGCCTCGACCACCGCGCGGAGGGTCCGCGCGTTGTCGTAGGTGGGAATCAGCGCCGCGGGCCGGAAGTCGGTCACCGAGCGCTCTCGAACAGCAGCGAACCGCGCGCGCACTCGTGGCCATCCGAGAGCAAGGAGAAGTCCACCTTGGCCTCGCCGGTCCGGCGGCTGAGCGTCATGCGGACGTCGGCCTCGGGGTAGATCGGCCGTCGAAACTTCACCTGGGACAGCCCCTGGACGACGCGGAGGTCCGGGAAGGCCCTTCGCGTCTCGGCGAGGACCAGGTTTCTCAGGATCACCACCCCGCTCAGGATCGGGAAGCCCTCGAAGTGGCCACGAAAGTAGGCCAGGTCGCGCGGGACCTCGAGCCGCAGCTCCAGGGACTGCACCTCGCCCTCGACCGAACGGCGGCGGTCGAGCACCGGGAAGTCGCGCCGCGGGCGCTCGTCCGGTCCCGCGGGCTCACCCGCCTCGCCGAAGACTTCGAGCCAGGCGGCGCGGGGCAGCTTGCCCGAGGGCGCGCGCGGCAAGCGCGTGAGGCAGCGCAGCCGCCGGGGCAGCACCGCGGGGTCGAAGCGCGATCGGAGCCACGCACGCACCGCGTCCGGCCCGACCGACTCCGGGGCCAGCATCGCCCAGATCTCGCTGCCGCGCCCGCGCGTCGAAGGAAACGCCGCGAGCGCCGCGTCGGCGATCCCCGGCAGCCGGCGGAGGTGGGCCTCCAGGTCTTGAAGGGCCACGCGCCGGCCCCCGATCTTGACCACGCCATCGCTGCGCCCCAGATGCTCGAACTTGCCCGCGGGCCGGGGCACGAGCGCATCGGCGAGGGGAAACGGACGGGCGGCGCTCTCGTCGACGAAGGGCGAGTCGAGGAACGCGCGGCCCTCGCCGTCGACGGTGACCGTCACGCCGGGCAGCGGAGTCCACTGCGGCTCGGGCGGAGCGCGGTAGGCGAAGCCGCCGGTCTCGGTCGAGCCGAGGAGCTCCACCACGCGGACGCCGCCCGCGCCGAGCCGCCGCCCGAGCTCGGCCTCGAGCGGCGCGCTGGAGGACACGACGGTGCGCACCTCGCCGAACGCGCCGCCCCCCGCGTCCGCGGCCGCGAGCGCCCGCAGGTGCGCGGGCACGCTCACCAGGTGGGTGGCGCCGCTCTCGCGCACCAGGGCCGCGAGCGCCTCGGGCAAGAGCGCTCGCCCGCACACGAGCGCCGCGCCGCGCAGGAGGGGCATGAGGATCCCCAGCAGGAGCCCGTAGATGTGCTGCGGCGGAGCGGTCGCGAGCACCCGGGAGGAGGCGGAGACGCCGAGGAGCTCCCCCTGGAGCGCCGCCTCGCCGAGGAGCTGGGCGGCGGTCTTGCGGCACGCCACGCTCTGCCCGGTGGTCCCCGAGGTGTAGAGCGTCGCGAGCGATCGGCGCGCATCGATCGCCAGGGGGGCGAACGCCGCCAGCCCCTCGGTCGCCGGCGCGACGGTGCGGACGTCGAGCCCTCCGGCGAAGGCCCCGTCGTGCAGGACGAGCCGGAGGCCGGGCTGCTTGGCGAGCGTGGCCAGCGTCTCCGCCTGCGGGTTGGGGGGCAGCGCGAGGGCGTAGCCGCGAGACCAGGCGGCGAGCATGCTGGCCGCGAACGCCCACGCGTCCCCGCACACCAGGAGCAGCTCGTCGCCGGGCCGCGGCGCGGGGAGCGCGGGGGGGGGGGCCGCCGCCGCCGCGCGCGCGCCCAGGGCCCACCGGCG
>VFSW01008305.1_pt1 | contig 14926 bp, 12 predicted proteins | sample 5358111 | NCBI WGS metagenome assembly VFSW01 (sample SAMN11554181, study PRJNA540505) | mine drainage metagenome | isolation source: sediment from site ElyBrook_90M | place: USA: Ely Copper Mine, Vershire, VT | collected 2017 | reverse complement strand
AATATGAATCATTCTAAACGTCCCATGACAGCCCAACTCCGCAAAAAAATGCGCAAAGCCATCAAAAGCGCTGTTCCCCAACCCGAACCACGTCTTACGAACAAAGATATCAAGGCAGAAGATCTCTTGTCTACACTTCGTCCTCGAAAGAAGAAAAAAGAATTAGAAGCCCTAAAATCTATAGAAAAATCTCTCAAACTTAAAAAACAAAAGACTGGTAAACAATCGAAGCGCACCACTCCTGGCCGCGTCGATGAAGAGCGCGAACAACCCGCCGCGCCCCATTTTGTGCATGTCGAAGGCGTTCGTTGGAACAAAACACTCCAAAAACAGACCCTCGCGCAAAATAAAATCATGTCGCGCAAAATGTCCAAAAAGAAATGACACTCCGTTTTGCTCAGATCTCGGATCTTCATTTCGCTCACGCTTCCTGGAATCCCCAGCAATTTTTTTCTAAGCAATGGCTGGGGAATTTTAACCTGCTCTTATTCCGCCAAAGACAATTTTTAGCTGAGCGGCTCGACCTCCTCATCACGGTGCTGAAGGAAAAAGGGATTCATAATCTCGTCGTCTGTGGAGATATCTCATCGACCTCCCGTCATGCGGAATTTGCCATGGGAAAAGCTTTTTTGGAAAAAACCGGAATCAAAGCGTTAGTGGTTCCTGGAAACCACGACCACTATACACGCACGGCCTACCGCGAAAAATGGTTCTATGATTATTTCCCTGCTAAATACCAGGGTGAGTTCAATCTCAAAGACCATGGAGTGGCAGCAGAAAAACTAGCTCCAGGATGGTGGATGGTCCTTCTCGATACGGCTCTCGCAACTTCCCTCATCTCCTCCGAAGGCCTTTTTTCCATCGTAGCAGAAGCCCACTTAGAACGGCTCGTGAGGCAAATTCCTGAAAACGATCGCGTCATTTTGGTGACCCATTATCCTCTTTTTACTCCCGACCATGATCGCAAAAAACTGCAGCGCGCCTCCGCTCTTCAAGCGCTACTCCGCCGCCACCGCAACGTGAAACTTTATCTCCACGGTCATACCCATCGACATTGCATCGCCGACCTCCGCCCTGACGGGTTGCCGATCCTTCTCGACGCGGGTACCGCTTCCTTTCGAAAACGAGCCACTTGTAATTTTCTCGAGATTACCGACCAAAAATGTATGATCGACGTCTACAGCTTCGCAACTGAATGGAAAAAAGAGCGGAGCACCACTCTCTCATGGTAAAAAAATGGTATAAAGAGGGACTCCGCTTCCAATGCACCGGCTGCGGCAAATGCTGTACGGGATCACCAGGGTATGTCTGGGTCACCCCCGAAGAGGTCGAGGATATTGCCACCTCCCTCCAAATCCCCCTGGAAGAATGCATCCGTCTTTATGTGCGCCAAGTGGGAGAGCGCTATAGCCTCCGCGAGAGACCCAAAAATTACGATTGCGTCTTTCTCAAGGATAAAAAGTTCTGCCAAGTTTATGACGCGCGGCCCCAACAATGCCGTCGCTTTCCGTGGTGGGAAGAAAATCTAGAATCGCCCGAGAGCTGGACCGAAGAAAAAAAGCGTTGTGAAGGAATCGACCATCCCGACGCTCCTCTCATCCCCCTAAAGGTGATAGAAGATGCTCTCGACAACTAAAGCCCGCATCGAGGCCTATCTCCAAGGCCCATATGATGAAAAGAGCAAACAAGAAGTCCGCGATCTTCTGAAAAGCAATCCCGAAGCGCTTGTAGATGCATTCTTTACCGATCTCTCCTTTGGCACCGGCGGCCTGCGCGGCATCATGGGCGTCGGCACCAATCGCATGAACCTCTACACCGTCGCTAAAGCCACGCAGGGCCTCGCAAGCTACATCTGCAGCCAAGGCAACCCCGAGGCTGGCGTCGTGATCGGCTACGACAGCCGCCACCATTCTAAAGAGTTTGCTGAAGAGACCGCTCGAGTTCTAGCTGGCAATGGCATCCGCGCTTTTCTTCTTCCCGAAATTCGTCCTACACCTTTTGTCTCGTTTGCGACCCGCGCCAAAAAAGCCCAAGCGGGCGTGATGATCACCGCTTCGCACAACCCCAAAGAATATAACGGTTACAAAGTTTACTGGAATGATGGCGGCCAAGTTGTCCCTCCTCACGACAAAGGAATCATGGCTGAAATTGAGGCCGTCAAAGAAATCCGCCGCAACGACAATTTTGAAGTCCTCGATAAATCTCTCGACACCACCTATCTCGATGCCATTACAAAGCTTAAACACTTTGACGAGTCGTCCAATTTAAAAATCGCCTATACGAGCCTCCATGGCGTCGGCATTACCCTCATGCCCGAGGCTCTCAAAAGATGGGGCTTTCAAAACATCGCTTTCGTCGAAAAGCAAATTATCCCCGACGGAAATTTTCCTACGGTGAAATTCCCCAATCCGGAATACCCCGAAACGCTCTCCCTTGGTATTGCCACGATGGAAAAAACCAACTCCGACATTTTGCTCGCAACCGACCCCGATGCCGACCGCCTCGCGGTCGCCGTCCAACATCAAGGCAAATCGGTCATCTTGAGCGGCAATGAAATCGCTGCGCTCTGCTCTTACTTCCTCTGCGAAACGCTCCAGGCACAAAATAAAATGGTCCCCCGCGGCGCCATCATCACAACCATCGTTACGACCGAACTTCTCAAAGAGATTGCTAAGGCCTACCACTATGCCTGTTTTGAAGTCCTCACCGGCTTCAAATATATCGGCGAAAAAATTCATCAATGGGAAACTCATATCGACGGATACACCTTCCTCTTCGGTGCCGAAGAGTCTTATGGCTATCTCCTCGGCACGCACAGTCGAGACAAGGATGGGATCGTGTCGGGTTGCTTTATCGCCGAAATGGCCAGCCAGCTCAAGAAAAAGGGCCAAACACTCGTCGATTATCTCCACGTCATCTATCGCCGATTTGGCCTCTTCCGCGAGCGGCAACTATCTCTCGATTTTTCACCCGGCCAGGCCGGTGCTGAGGAAATAAAAGCGCTCATGCAACGCCTGCGCGCTCAGCCCCCGACCAAAATCGGCACCCAATCTGTCGTCTCCTGCGAAGATTTCTTAAAACCGACACCTGAAAAACTTCCTCGCTCCGATGTCCTGCTCCTGCGCCTCGATGATGAGAGTAAAATCATCATTCGTCCCTCAGGGACCGAACCCAAAGTCAAGATTTACGCCGCTGTACAGCAAAAGAAATTCGACTCCGTCGACCAAGCGATCCAGGCCTGCGACGCTCAACTAACGACTATTCTCGACGCGCTTAAAATAGAATTGAAAAATTAAAATTTTCCTAACATGAATAAAACGGCTCTCATCACCGGCGCGAGCAAAGGTCTTGGTCTTGCACTAGCCCACCTTCTCGAACAGAAAGGATACCGCGTCATCGGCCTTGGATATAATCATCCACGCTTAGAACTAACAGATGATCGCCAGAGCCTCATTAGCCTCATCCATAAGGAAAAGCCTTCTCTTGTCATCAACAACGCGGGATTTGGACTCTATGGAGATGCAGTGGATCTTTCTGTAGATGATCAACTGAACATGATCGAGGTGAACTGCCGCGCTGCCGTTGAGATCACGCTAGAGACCGCGCGTGTTCTTAAAGAATCAAAGGTACCGGGAACGATCGTCAATATCGCCTCCGCAGCTGCATTCCTGATTTATCCGTCTTTTGCCACCTATGCTGCCACCAAAACATTTTTGCTGGCGTGGTCACAATCGGTCGATGCTGAGTTAAAACTGCATGGCATCCGTGTGCTCACTAGCTGCCCAGGCCAAATTGATACCGATTTTCGAGCGCGTGCCTCACAAGGCAAGTCGACACGGCACGACTTTTGGACGCTGTCGGTGGAAAATGTCGCGGCGCGCATTTATCGGCAAATTGAAAAAGGGAAAAGTGTCGATATCGTCAATGGGTGGTATCGGTTGGGAATTTTGTTAGCGAAATGTCTTCCTAAATCCGTTGTACAAAGAGTTCTTCGATCCGCGATACAAAAACGTCTTTCTTAACAGGATATTTCATGCGAGTGTGCCGTGTGATGAGAAGCGTCTTGACCATGGCTTGCTTAATTTTTTTGATCTCTTCAAAGGTGAGTTGGCAGTCATCGAGCTGCCCATCTCGAATTTTATCTGTCACCAGTTGATCGACAAGTTCGATGGTCGTCTGCTCATCGGGTTGATCCATGGATCGGAAGGCCGCTTCCACAGTATCGGCGATCATCAGAATGGCTGACTCTTTCGAATGGGGCTTTGGTCCGCGATAACGGAAGGCACCCTCTTCGATAAGGGTTTCTCCCATTTGTATTTGCGCATGGAAGAAACAATAGATAAGGCTCGTGCCATGGTGTTCACGAATGATATCGATAAAGCTTTGGGGAAGTTTATGCTGCTGGGCAAGCGCGATGCCATCAGTGACATGCGCCATGATCACTTGCGCTGACTCCAGAGGCGTGAGAAGCCGGTGCATATTGAGGTCGTTCTGCTGGTTTTCAATGAAGTAGTGGGGGTTCACCAGTTTACCGATATCATGATAGAACGCAGTGACCCGGCAGAGAAGGCCATTCGCTCCAATCGCTTGAGCTGCTGCCTCGCCAATCACGCCCACGATGAGCGAGTGCTGGTAGGTGCCTGGAGCGTCGATGCTTAGGCGCCGCAGCAGCGGATGATTGGGATCTGTGTACTCCATGAGTGTCATATCGTTAACGATAAAAAATGCCGATTCCAGCACGGGGAGAAGACCCACAACGAGGAGGGCGGTCCCGGTAAGAAATAGGAATGACGTCAATAAGTCCGTCAATAAACGAACGCTCTGAAATCCCCCTTCGAAAAGATTAAAGGCCACAAGGACAGGAATGAGCGTCAGCCATACCCTAGCACATAACTCAAAGATTTCTTTGCGCCGTCGTACTCTTCGACAATTGAGAATGGTAACGAGAGCTGCGATCACATTGACTACAAGAAATTTATCCGTAGTGAAAGCTAAGGTCATGCATGAAACGACAGCTAAAAAGAAAGAAGATACGAGAGCCACATCTCTTCCGATGAGCAAAGAAATTAAAAGAGTTCCGAATACCACAAAGATAGGAAAACGACAGAGCTCGACAAGATGGCCCGATTTATTGAGGAGAAAATATTCCGAAAGCTTCGCGACTACGAGAGTAAGAATTAAAATCGTTGCTAGGAGGGTTAGCTTGCGGAAGGAACGTAAGATGGAGGGATGCTGCACTTTAAGATAGATGACGCTCATCAAAGTAAATACAAACGCCATGAGCAAACTTCCTGAAACCGTGCTGGGGGTGATGAGTGAAGCGTTTTCCGAAAGTGCGCGTTTCATCGCCTTCATCATCTCTATATGACGAGGTGTTACCTTTTCCCCTGCATCGATGATGTGGCTCCCCGGTTCTACATGTGTGTGTTTTGGAGGAATGCTGCCTTTCACAGCCTGCCTAACGGCATTAGCAAGAGCTAATTCTTCTTTGATTTCCCAAACTCCCGCTTTGCGATAGAGTTGGAGAACAAAATCCACTTCTGGTCCCTGAAGAGTTACGATATCGTACCATAGCTGCTGGGGGAATGTTATTGAACGATCAGCGCCTGGAACAAAAATATGGCACCCTTCGGTTGCATAACCGATTTCTTGCATCTTTTGCAGCGTTCTCGCATCCACGAAACGTGTGCGAAGCAAGGCCTCCGCGATGGCCTCTTTAGCACTGTACATCTTTTCAAAGGTAGCCAGCGGCATTTCACTGCGCCACTTGTCATTGGTCACAATCGCATTTTCGATCTCGGAAGCTCTGTCGGTAACTTGTTCTTCACTAAGCCTAAAAATTTTACCGACATCGCGCAAGCTCTCTTGCTTCAAAAGGGAGGTTGCTTCCGTATCCGGAAATTCAAAACCCACCTGAGCCAGCACATATTTTTCAGCTTTCGAATTCAGCTCGAGGTTATCGACAACAACATCGCGGTAGTGAAGAAAAAAAGCAAGAATGACCGAAAAAAGAAAACCAACAACTAATCTTTTTCCCCATTTATCAGGGCGTAAAAAATTAAGCCGCCAAGAATTCCCCTCTTTCGGGCCCATGGTTTGGAGTGAAGCCATATCTGACCCCACTATAACTTAAAGGGACAATAATTTATATTCCCCTTCATGTACCAATCACTGCCTCGCAAGTACCGCCCCCAGACATTTCAAGCACTCGTCGGCCAAGAAGCCATCGTCACAACGTTAAAAAATGCTTTAAAATTTAACCGTGTGGCTCACGCCTACCTCTTCTGCGGCTCAAGAGGGACAGGGAAAACCTCTGTCGCTCGACTTTTTGCCAAAGCCCTCAACTGCTCACACCTCACACCCGATTTTGAACCGTGTAACCATTGTATTTCCTGCCAAGAAATTACTGCAGGAAGATCCCTCGATGTCCTCGAAATCGATGGCGCGTCCAACCGCGGCATCGACGACATTCGTCAAATCAATGAAACCGTTGGCTATGCCTCCTCATCGGGCAAATATAAAATTTACATCATCGACGAAGTCCACATGCTCACTAAGGAGGCCTTCAATGCCCTCCTTAAAACCCTCGAAGAGCCTCCTGCTAATGTAAAGTTTTTCTTTGCTACGACAGAGCCCCACAAGATGCCGGCGACGATCATCAGCCGGTGCCAACGCTTTGATTTCGGTCGCCTGAGCACTTCGGAGATCGCCCTCAAACTCCGCAGCATTGCCCAAGATCAAAAAGCGCAAATTGAAGATGAAGCCCTCGAGCTGATTGCCCATCTCGCCGAAGGTGGCCTCCGCGATGCGGAGTCGCTTTTCGATCAGCTTCTCTGCTACAGTGAAGGACCGATTACCTATAACTCGGTGGCACAGGCTGTTAGCCTCAGTCCTCGAAGCTACTACTTTCGCCTCGACGCCGCGATCGCTGATCGCAACCTCTCCTTTGCTTTTGTGCTCTCCCAAGAAATTTTTGCCACGGGCAAAGAGATCTCCTCTTTTCTAGATGGACTGTTGGAGCACTATCGCACCCTTCTTCTTCTTAAACTTAAAACTCCGATCTCGACTTACCTTAGCGAAACCGACAAAAAAGCCTACGCCGCCTCAGAAAAGCTCTACTCCGAAGAAGAATGCCTCTACGCCCTCGACTACGTCATGGGATGGTATAAAGAGCTCTCTAAAATCCCCTTCAAACAGGCATTCCTCGAGATGATTCTTCTGCATCTGCTGCGCAGCAAGCAGCGCATTCCCCTGCCTACTCTCGTGAGGCGACTCATCGAAATCGATAAAGGAGTGGAGGCGCCCAAGGAAACCATTTCAGTAAGTAGTCCGCCGAAGCCCGCCCCTGTAGAAAATAAAGTCATTCCCGAATCGGTTGCAACTCCTGCAGTAGAGCAAAAAGCGCCCGTCGCTTCGCAGCCCGCTCCTGCAGAGCCTACGAAGACGCCTCAGAGCCGCTATGATACTCTTCTTCGCTTTGCTGCTGTCGAACTCGAAGGAAGCGTTAAAACATAAGGATAATTGATAATGGGAAGTGGATTTTCGAAAATGAAGAAGCAAGCGCGTCAAATGGAAGGCCAGATGGAGCAGATGCGCGCTGCGATGCAAAAGATCCAAGTCGTAGGAAGTGCGGGGGGAGGGCTGGTAACACTAACCCTCAATGGAGCCAACGAACTTATTAACTTAGAAATTAAACCTGATTGCGTCGACAAAAATGATATCGAGGGATTGCAAGATCTCATCAAAGCGGCTTACGCTGATGCTTGCGCGAAACTACAGCAGCAATCACCCCAAGCAAATCTTTTTTAAACGCGTCCAGGCGCTGGTCTTAGGAATTGCATAGCTTTTATCAAAAAAGACATTCTTTATTTTTTGAAGCCACTCCGGCTTTTCTGTGATGAGATTCTTTGCTAGCTTTAACTCTTCGAGAGCGGGTAAATCGGCGAGGGTGGGAGGAACTTGTTTCAATTGGTTGTCTTCCAAATTCACTTCTTTCAACTTTGGACAATCTTTCACCGTAAACACAGTAATGAGATTGCCACCCAAAGCGGCTCTTTCTAGACTTGGAAGATTGCTCAGACACACTTGAGTCAGTTTAGAACCCCCTACAATGAGAGTTGTAAGGTGGATCAAATCCTGCAAAGGAGGGAGCATCTGGAGAGCGGTATCTGCAACTGTTACATAAGTTAACGCGGAAGGAAAAGAAGGGAGAAATTGGAGATGAGGATTTTTTAAAGCGGTAAGACCCGACGTATTAGAAGGCAACTCTTGCACGATGACGCAACTGGATTGAGCTAACTTTACATCGATGGTTTTATTTTCATTGGTAAAGACCTTTTGCCAAGCGCCTTCCGCCAAAATACTTTCTTTCATGCAGCGCTTCAATAGAAAAACAGCCTTTCTTAAAGAGGTTGCTGGATCAAATTGCTGACGGATGATGGTGCATAATCGATTTAAAGCGGGGATGGCAGCATAAAGTTCCCACAATCTCTTCCAAAACTGGTCCGAGCTAATCATTTTTAGAAAAGCCTTGTTCACTTGGCTAATTTTAACGAAATTACCTCCTGGAAAACAGCTCCGAGCACATATCTCTAGAGCAACATCTCCAGGAATACTTGTATCTCCAAATGAAATTGCAGGAAGACTTGAAATTTTATTCATGATTGGAAAACATTTTATCAGTTATTCTAATAAACCGATATAAAGTAAAATATTTATGAGCTAGCTTTTTCTTTGGATTCTATGATGCCTAAAAGATAATGGGCGATATCACTCGAGGTTTTAAACTGAAGTACCTCATCTGCAATCTTTTGCGCTTCTAAAATGGTATACTTTCTAATGCTTCTTTTTAGGAGCGGGATAAAGCGGGGCGTGCAAGAAAATTTTTGAATTCCAAGTCCTAGTAACAAAGGAATGAAGAGCGGGTTAGCGGCGATTTCACCGCAGATGGTGACGGGCTTATTTTGCCGCTTGGCCTCGATGACGATCATCTTGATCATGCGAATAACGCCGGGATGTGTGGGATAATAAAAATCACTCATCGCAGGGTTACTGCGGTCAATACCTAAAGTGTATTGAATAAGATCATTCGTTCCAATGGCAAGAAAATCGCACTCACTAGCCAGAGCATCGCAGACGAGGACAGCCGAAGGAACCTCGAGCATGCATCCGAGAGGAATATGATCAGCGATAGGAGCGCCTTCCGCCTTAAGCTGCTGTTTGACTTCTTCAATCACTTGTTTAGCATCGCGCAGTTCATGGATATCTGAAATGAGTGGAAGTAGCAATCGCACGTTCCCTTCAATACTAGCGCGCAAAATGGCACGGAGCTGGATTTTAAAAATGTCAGGATACCGCATGAGAAAACGAATGCCGCGGCATCCTAAAACGGGATTAGGCTCGTGGAGCAAGTCGGGGAAAAAGGCAGGATATTTATCACCGCCGAGGTCCATCACACGGAATACGACGGAGAGATCCTTAGCTTTATGAAGCATCGCTACATAGGCGTCGTATTGTGCTTGCTCATCAAAGAAGAGCGTCCGTTCTTGTAAAAAAAGATATTCCGAACGAAAGAGGCCAACTCCTGAAGCTTCATAATGATGAACGAGATCGAAATCAGAGAGAGAAGCAGCATTCGCATAAATCTTGACAGGATACCCATCGATCGTCTCGGCCGTGAGCTTACGATCGCCTTCCAGATGATGCTGAAGTCGAGCTTTTTCTTTTTGCTTTTCGCGATACCGCTGCAAAGACTCGGGGGAAGGATTAATGATGATTTCTCCCGTTTCTCCATCGACGATGACTTGCTTCCCTTGATGTTCCTTGAGATTTTCCAGCGAAATATTGGCCACGTACGGAATGCCTTTAGCGCGAGCGATGAGCGCGGTATGAGAAGTACCTCCACCACCCTGAGTCACCACGGCACATACTTTTGAAGCCTCGAGGGCGGCTGTGTCGGAAGGAATGAGTTCTCTTGTGAAGAGAACGGCGCTAGCAGGAATTCCATCTAGGAAAGGTCGAGTCCTTGGCCTTAAGTGCCGCATCACTCTTTGAGAAAGATCTTTAACATCGATGATTCTCTGATGAAAAAAAGAATCGGGAATATGCGAAAAGCTCTGTTCGTAATCGTTGATCACCGTCTGAAAAACGGTCTCGGCATTTTTGAGCATTTCCCGAATCTTGCCCTCGACATTTTTCATGAGTGGATCTTCAAGCATTTGAATATGGGAGCCGATGATGGAGAGGACTTCCGTTGATCCTTCTTTAGCAAGATGAGCTTGCAAGCGTCGTAAATCTTCCCTACTCGAGGAAAGGGCTCTACGGTAACGGTAGATTTCTTGATCGACTTCGCTATGCTTGATGGGAAATTCCGGAACATCTTCTTGCTCTAAAGGAGCATGGAAATGCGATATACCGATAGCAATCCCTTCGCTAACGGGAGCTCCCTTCAGATATATTTCAACTTCAATGTCGTTCAAGTTCGTCGTTCCCCAAATTCACTTGCAAAAGCTGCTAGAAGAGTTTCTATGGCTTCCTTGGCATCATTTCCCTCTGCTATCAACTCGATCGTGCTATTTTTTTTGACCGCTAGCATGAGAAGATTCATAATACTGCGTGCATCAACGATTTGATCCCGGTAGGAGATAGAAACAGAAGAAGAATAGCCTTGCAATATTTTTGCAATGACGGCCGCTGGGCGCGCATGCAGTCCAAGGCAATTCTTAACCTTGACTGTTTTCTTCACCCGCTTCAATTTTGATTCCTCTTTTTCTGGACAATGTCATTGGTCTTTTTTATCGTCGAGATGCCTTTGTAAGCAGACTAATATAGCATTTTCTTTTTCTTTTGTGAAAGAGAGATTTTTTCAGATGTTAAAAACCCGGGGAAACGCTATCGTGACAACATGAAAGTTGTAATCGTTGGCGGAGGTTTTGGCGGTCTTACTGTCGCTAAAAATATCAAGAAAGCTAAAGCCGATGTTTTGGTCATCGACAAAACAAATCACCATCTCTTCCAACCTCTCCTCTACCAAGTTGCAAGCGCGGCTCTCTCTCCCGGAGAAATAGCCATTCCGATTCGAGAAATTTTGCGCAAACAAGAAAACGTCACAGTCATCATGGGCGACGTTGTGCGCGTCGATAAAAATACAAAACATCTTGAGATGCTCAACGGCGATCGCATTGGATATGATTACCTCGTACTTGCCGTCGGCGCTCGGCACTCTTATTTCGGCAAAGATGAGTGGGAAGAATTTGCTCCGGGCCTGAAAACTATTAAAGACGCCCTTCACATCCGCGAAGAAGTCCTCATATCATTCGAGAAAGCCGAACGGTTAGATAATCTCGCAGAAGCTACTAAGTACCTCAATTTTATTATCATTGGCGGTGGCCCGACCGGTGTTGAAATGGCCGGAGCTGTTGCGGAAATTGCGCACCACACGATGTTTAAGAATTTTCGCCGCATCCGTCCGGAAAAATCACAAATATTTTTGATCGAGGCATTTCCTCAAATCCTTCCCTCTTACCCTGAAAAGCTCGCCACCTACGCGCGCAAAGATCTAGAAAAAATGGGCGTACGCGTGATCACGGGGAAAAAAGTAACAAATGTTACTGCGGATGGCGTACAAGTCGAAGAGACTTTTTACCCTTGCAAAAACATCATCTGGGCTGCGGGAAACCAAGCTGCTCCTCTCCTCAAAACTTTAGACGTTCCTCTCGACAGACAAGGCCGCGTTCTTGTTGAGCGCGATCTCTCTATCCCTGGCAACCCCGAAATTTTTGTTATCGGCGATGCTGCTTGCTCGATGGGGAAAAATGGAAAACCTCTTCCAGGTATCGCTCCTGTCGCGATCCAGCAAGGCAAATACGTCTCCAAAATTCTTAAAAAGCCGCATAAAAAACGATCTCCTTTCCGTTATTTTGACAAAGGAAGCATGGCAACCATCGGAAAAGGAAAAGCGATCGCGATGGTGGGCAAGCTGCAATTAACTGGCATCGTGGCTTGGCTCATGTGGTGCTTTATCCACATCGTGTATCTCATCGGTTTTAGAAATCGTCTTACGGTAATGATCGAATGGTTTCTATTTTATCTGACTGGGCAAAGAGGGGCGCGGCTTATCTACAGTTCGGTCGAGAGTCATTTCGCTCGCAAATAGCTCGCAAAGCGCCGGCCCTTTTCTTAAGCATTTTCGCTCTTTTGGGCGTCGCGTTCGCTTATGCGCCGAGTTTTTGTTATGTACTGCCTCTCGCCTTACTACTTTTTTGGGCTCCGACAAAATCGCTCCGCAACGCAGGCCTTATTTTTTGCAGCGCCTTTTTTCTTTACGCCCAAGTCGTTCACCGTTTTCCTACTGGGGATGTCGAAGTCGATGGCATTTTCACTGTTGAATCTATCGCGCGGCAAAGCGGACCTTTCAATAAAACGCTTCTCTATAAAGGATCGTACGAAAATATTCCTTGCCGCGCCTATTTTGCTCTCAATAAAGAGCGCCCGATCGGTGCTGCATTTAAGGTGAAAGGTAAACTCCTCCAAAAAGACTCCAAAAATTATGTTCTGAAACCCAAATCCTGGGAAAACAGCCCACCTGGAATTGCTGAATGGCGGTTCCAGCTCAAAGAAAAATTTTTCGGATATTTGCATCAGAAGATCCCTGACAGCCGCACGCGCGTTTTTTTGTCGTCGATGATCACGGGCGATATCGAAGAGCGTCTCATTTCAATGGAATTTGGCCGCCTCGGCCTCCAGCATATCCTAGGGGTTTCAGGGTTTCAGTTCATTCTCATCGCGGCGGCCCTGGGACTCTTGCTGCGTCTTTTCCTTCCCTACATGTGGGCCTCGGCTCTCCTCTTAGCCCTTCTCACGGCCTATTTTTTCTTCCTAGGCCCCTCGCCGCCTGTCATGCGTGCGTGGGCTGCCTCTACGGTCTACCTCCTGGGCATCCTTCTCAATCGCCCGACATCGGCCATAAACGCTCTGGGAGTTGGGTTGCTCTTTGAGCTGGCGCTGGATCCCCTCGTTATCACCAACATTGGTTTTCAGCTTAGCTTTATCTGCACAGCAGCTATTCTTCTGGTCTACCCTTCCATGCATCGACTCTTTCTTCGCCTCTTGCCGCAGCGATCACTGTCCGAGCTTAAAAGTTTCCCCCTTCTTGATAAACATGCATACATCATCGGCGCACTCCTCCGTGAAAGTTTGGCTCTCAACGCAGCCGTCCATCTCCTCGCTTTGCCTGTTCTACTTTGCCTCTTCGGAAAATTTCCCCTACTAAGCCTCGTCTACAACCTTTTTTTTCCATTCCTGGCCGCCATTTCATTCTGTTTGCTTTTGGCAGCTCTTGCACTTCCTTTTCTTTTTCCTTTATGCAATGCATTCACAAAAGTGATCCTGATTTTAACGACCTATCCGCCGATGATTTTAGACAGAGCCCTGCGCATTCCCGCTCTGCCTCTGGGAATAGCCGTTCTATTGTTGACGCTGATTATTCTACTAGTTGTAAGCCTTGGTCGAAAGCCGCAGCGTTGGACTGGGAACGATGAAGGTTCTCTTGGTTTTGCGTGATCTTTTTAAAATCTTCCATCGAATGGATGATGAGCGGTCTTACAAAGACGATGATATTGCGTTTTTCGTCTTCTTTTTCGGTTTTACTAAAAAGCGCTCCCAAATACGGAATCCCCCCTAGACACGGGATGCCCGATTTTTCCGAGCGATGAGAGTTGCGGATCATGCCGCTTAAAACAAGGAAATGTTGATCGGGAACGTGGACGTGGGTCATCATGTTCGTCTTCGTGGTCCGTATTCCCCCTACCTGTGCGTTGGCGACAGGGGACATCATGGTAGGCAGCGCTTCAGTGATTTCCTGTGTTAGATCGAGCGTAATGACATCGTCGACACCGAGACGCGGCGTAATCGACAGAGTGACACCGATATCACGGTATTCGACGTTCGAAGTCGTCTGCTGCCCGGAGCCGACGGTCTGCACGACAGATCCTGTGAAAGGAATGTTATCACCGACAAAAATCGTCGAGTTTTTGTTATCTTGTGTGATGATTTTTTGGTTCAGAACAATCGTACTATCGCCATCTCTTTGCAGAGCCGAAACCAAAGTGCCCAATGACAGGTAAGACATGCCCTTATGCATGATAATGTCTCCGATGATCCCGAGGTCAAAGCCGCTTCCCATGGGGATATCAGCGCCACTGGGAGGAGTCGATGCATTGACTTTTTGGAAGTTGAAGGCGAAAGGAGATTTTCCGCCGGCGGGGAAGTTGCCCACCCCTGCTCCGATTTTGTCTTTATATTTGCCCCCCGCTGCCCACTGCAGCCCAAATTCTGATCCGTTACGGACATCGGTTTCGATCACCAGAACTTCGATAAAGACTTGTCTTAAGGGAACGTCGAGGCTTTCGATGAGTTTTTTCACTTGGGCCAAAGTCGTTGCATCGCCCGAACATACCAAAGAGTTTGTGGCTTTCACCCATTGGACCGACTGGAGCGCGCTCAGATACTTAGCCGGAGTATCGCGCTTGGTATGGAGATCGACGGCAATTTTCTTGATCGTCTCTTCGATCTCGGCACCGGAATGGTATTGGAGCTTATGGACTAAAAATTCAGGTTGAACCTCGAGCGGCATCACAAATATTGGAGATAGTTCGGGCAAAGCAGCCATAGGTTGTTGGGGAGATTCTACTCGCTCGACTCTCTCAACCCGCGGCTGCTCCACCCTTTGAGGAGCGGGACGAGGCAGTTCGCTTGTTTTAACGATCACATGATAGCCATCTTTTTCCGTGACCGAATAGCCATTCACTTTAAGAATTTGTGTCAAAGCTTCCACTACCTGGTCGGTGCTTACAGATTTGCCCGTAGATAAGGTCACGGGAAACTGCATCTCTTTTTGATTAAAAATGAAATTTACATGGGAGATGCG
>VFSW01008304.1_pt1 | contig 14927 bp, 16 predicted proteins | sample 5358111 | NCBI WGS metagenome assembly VFSW01 (sample SAMN11554181, study PRJNA540505) | mine drainage metagenome | isolation source: sediment from site ElyBrook_90M | place: USA: Ely Copper Mine, Vershire, VT | collected 2017 | reverse complement strand
GGGACACAGACTTCAGCTTTGTGAGCCGAATTATTCAACAGTCTCCTAGGTTGAGACGATGTCCCCGACCGATCGCAAATCATTCGTCGAGAACTTGATGGGTTCGCCAGTCGGCGTTGCGCTGTTGGGCCGCCTGGAAGTCGCACAGCGCGGCGACCTTCCATGGTTCGCATCGCCCCAAAACTGCGACCCGATCGCCGTTCTTCGTTCTTGCGACGCACACTGGGACCTGTCGTATGGTTCGTTTCTCGAAATAGCGGTTGACGCCGCGGAACGCCTAGCCGGTCCATGGAGTGGTGAAGCGCTCGCGTCACTCCCTGCCTTGTACGAGCACGCACGCCAGCGTCTTGCGATTGCCGAAGCGATAGCGGGGAGATTCGGCGAGCAACTCCATCGTGATGCCGACGTCTCCGCACAGCAGTGGTGGTACGAATCCCCATCCACAGGCTACGTCCCGCCTCCGTGCTTCACCAATTATTCCAACGTTTACGCCAATGGCGAGTTCACCTTCGACGGGTTGTGGACAGTCACCGACCCGCCTCCCGAGGTCCACGACGCTTTGTTGCTCTCGTGGGACTTCTACGGCAGACCTACTTCGAGATGGCTCCTCCGCGTTCGCCCCGGTGCGCGCGTCTGGAACGTCGACTCGCCCCAGGACTGGTCTCGCTTGGTCGAGACCTATCCCAAAGTAGCGACGCGTCCGCACTACGGATGGGAGTTGCCCGGACCCAATCAACATCGATCGGACTCCAAAGGACTGAGGGCAATTCCAACTCAACGCGCCGTACGAACCGAGCACGGGTCTCACGTTTTGCCCGACTGGGCGCGAGTGGCGACAGACTTTGATGGTGTACACGTGAGTTGGGCCGGCTTTATAACTGGCGAGGGGTATATCAGCGATTTGTCCGATGGAGGCGTGACCATGATGCGCTACTGGGGTAGCGAACAGACGCTTTGGCTCCACGACGTCTTCGAGACGCCGTTGCCGCTCGAGGCCCCGCTGATCACGGGACGCATCGACGCCACGGGCGTGGATGTCATCGCCAACGCCGAGCGCCGCTCATCAGACTGGACAGCGCTCCAGAGACTTCTTGACCGCTAAAGCTGCTACCTGTCACGCATGGTGGTACCACTACGTTTCCTTCAAAGGCTCCAAAGTCGGCAGACGTGGAGGTTCTGCAACATCGATGACCCTCGGACGAACGCCCGCGCGACGAAGCCACTTCAGTCGGGTATCGGCGCCACCCGGAGTCGCACAACTCCAGATCGATCGTTCGACCAAACGTTTCGGAACTCTCCTTGAGCGTTACGGAGGAACAAGGTGTTCGAGTCAGCGCGTCGCGTTCGTCCTGAGCCAATCGGTGAACTCCTGAGTCATTGGATTCCAAGCGTCAACCATCTACCTTTCTCTGGGCTCATCGGTACTACCAGAAATGGGTCAAGGGGCTTTTGGCGCAACGACGAGGAATCGGTCAACTGTTCGTCGTACCCGCCAGCCCTTGTATCGAAACGAAGCAATCTGCTCGATTCCATCGTCGAGCAGTGCCCGCGCGAACACGCCCTTCACCGCCTTGGCTCCATGTCCGCCCGCGGTGCGTCCATCGGCCAAAACGAACGAAACGCTCACGAGTTGGCAATTCGATGCAAGGACATCGATATGGAGCGCCGCTTGGTGTTCCTTAGGCAATAGGTCAACAACCACATTCTCACCCACGTGGCGTCGTACAACTTCGGTCAGGTGCGGGCGCCAGAAGTTCGCGAGGGTCCCGGAATGACCGATTCGTGCGCCCATCTTGAGACGGTAATCGGCGATCAGGTCGGTCCCCGACGAAACACCATACAGTCCCGACGGAATCAACAGGGATCGACGCAGGGAGTTCGACATCGTCGCGGGTTCCATGTGGGTCCAGACCACCCCTTTGTAGCGTCGCCAAGCGGGAAGCATCGGTGAGTCGCCCGTAATGAGTCGCCGTGTCGAATCGACGGCCCGTTCAAGCAACACACTGCGCGCCCCCAAAAGATTCTCGACGGTCTCCAAGGAACCGGTCGCCAACAACTGTCCCAAGTTTTCGACAACCCGTCTTCGCAGTGCATCCAATTCGACATCGAACGGCCCGACACGAGCGGCCCGTCGACCGCCGTGCTCCTTAGCCTCCGATGGAGGCACCAATAAGAAGATCCGCTGGGTCACGACCTCCCACGGTAACGGCTCTCGGCGTTACGCCGCGCTCAAGACCTCCTTGGACAGACCCACGTTTCGCAGGAAGTGTCGGACCTTCACGACCTGGTCCTCGGTCAAGTCACGGGTGCGGCTCGAACCGAACGAGACCGTCTCACCTTCGACCGTCACCGCCCAGTTGCCTCGATGCGTCTCATGGACCTCGCCGAACCTTCCAAGAAGTGAGCAGACATCGTGCCACTGGATGTTGTGACAGAGCGGGTGGCTAAACAACTTCTGAGCGGTGATTCGGTGGTGGTGGTCCAACTTGACTGACATGATCAACCCCCTTATGAGGGCCGAGGTCTTCCGCCCTCATACGTACTCTTCACCCTCTAGAGAGCGTTGTCAAGGAGCCCAATCAATTCCACGTGTTCGGTCATCGGAAACAGGTCGAACGCTCGAAGTTGCTTCAGTTCGAAGCCGCCGGCCCGTAAGATTTTCACGTCGCGAGCAAAAGTGGCCGGGTCGCACGAGACATAGACCACCCTGCGAGGAGCGCGTCGTATCAGTGCCTCGCCAACCCCTTTAGCCAATCCAGCACGAGGCGGATCGAGCACCACCACATCACCAGACCCAACGGCATCGTTGATCGATCTGGGGGTGACGGACCACTCACGGACCTTCAAATGCCTCAAGCCATCCGCATTCTGACGGGCGTCGCGCACCGCATAGGGAGACGATTCAACCGCGCTCACTCGCCCTGTTGAACCGACCCGCTGGGCGAGAGGAATCGCGAACAGGCCCACGCCACTGAACAGGTCCACAACATGGTCGCCGGCGCCGACATCCGCGAAATCGACCACGCTCGATAACAGAAGCTCTGGGGCGTCACGGTGAGACTGCCAAAACGATCTCGGGCCGACGCTGTAGACATGGTCGCGAACCGCGACTCTGGACTGCATCGAGGGTTCTAAGGGCTCGCCACGCAACGAGCAGATTTCGAACATGGTCCCACGTTGAGTCGATCGACGCACGATGGCGAACGGTTGGCCATCACCAATGGCGCGCAATTCCACTTCATCGGCTCCTGTCCATGACGTCGAAAACGCCGTCTCGAACCTCTCGTCAGCGATCCAGCAGCCGTCAATAGTCACCAGGTCATGCGACCTTGCGGCGCGGAGACTCAGGCGCCCTTCTTCATCCACGGCACACCGGAGCCGCGTTCGCGAATTGTGCGCTGGAGACAAGGCCGATTCGATCGTCACCTCCCAATCGACACCGGCGATCCGACGTAGATGTTCAGTGACGAGCGTTGACTTCCACTGCAACTGCGCGCCGGTATTCGCATGTTGGAGATCACATCCCCCGCAGCCACCAGGCCGGGCGTAGACGCAAGGAGCAGCAATCCGATCGGGGCTCGATTCGATGACCACGATCGCATCTGCTCGTGAAAACTTCGCGGTCGTCTCGGTAATTTCGACTTGGACGAGCTCACCGGGCAACACGTGACGTACGAAAACCACTCGACCATCGGGCAATCGACCGACGCCGCCTCCGCTGGCCGGACGCTCGATTCGAACCGGTGTCAGGGATGGTTCATTGATCTCGCCGTTCACCTCCGTAGCCTACTGACCGCCCGCCCCACGTTTATCGGTACCCCGCACTCGAGAACTGCGAGAAGTGTCCGTTACAGTCCGACGTAGCGCAAGAAGTGATCGACGAGTTCGTGGGCGCGGAGTCGAGCCGATGGTGTCAATCGCTCAGTCTCTTGTAATAGCGCGACGGCATCGACGCCGAACTCTCGAGGGTCTTGGTCATCCGCGTCGAACCAGTCCTTCAACTGGAGATGATCCACTTCTGGATGGAATTGGACGCCGACGTGGCGCCCGATGGCAAAGGCCTGCACGGCACTTGGTGACCTCGCCCATACCTGCGCGCTCGAAGGCAATTCGCACCGGTCGAAATGGTACTCAAACCACGGTCCCGTTGCTACGCCTGAGTCATTGAGTTGCTCGATCTCGAACCATCCAATCTCTGGCGAGTCCGCAAGCACCACTCGACCGCCATGCAAGACACATAGAGCTTGAGCTCCAAAGCAGATACCCAAGACTGCAAGGTCCAACGATCGAGCCTTCTCCAGAATCTCAATCTCTCGCCCGAACCAGTTCGCCACGACCTCGGGGTCGTAGACCGAGCACTTCGAGCCCAAGACCACCAGTACGTCATAACCATCAAGTTCGGGGGCCTCCTGTGCGTGATCCATCATGATGACGTCGAGATTGAAGCCACGCGAGCGGAAGGCTTCGCCAATCAAGCCGGGATGGTCCTCGAGATGATGACGAAGCACGAGCACCCGGGACATGATCTGGCTGATTCTAGGGACTCAAGTCTCGAAGTTCATCAGTTCGACGGCAACTTCCACCCCATCGACTCGGCAACCTCCTTGCACGTCGGACAGATAGGGTACTTCTGCGGATCACGACCGGGAACCCAAACCTTGCCACACAGTGCGCGAACGGGCGTCGCATTGATCATCCACTCGACGACGGAGTTATCCATCGCAACGAACTCTCCGTCTTTAGGTGTATATCCTTCGAGGACGATGTGAGTGAAGCGCTCGTGATCGCCTTCGTCGAGCTGGCTGTTCGAACGTACCTCTAATTCGGTCTGCGGCTGAGTGCTCACGTCAAAAACTCTAACCATCTGACTAGTGTCGAGTTGCGATGAAGCGACGCCGACGACACACCCCACCCACTCGCCCGTTGGGCCGAGTGGCATCGCACTTCACCCGCGAGGGCACGCCAAAGAACTCGTATCGAACTCAAAGTGAGGCTCAAGGAGCAGCCCAACTCGCGTGGACGCTTCACGGAGTTGATCTGAACACCTATCGATGCGACTACTGCTTCCAGTGGCACATGGGAAAGAACTTTCGCGAGGATTAGCGAAATCAGCGCAAAACGGGCAATATAGAAGGACTTGAAATGAAAGGTTGCCCCATGGCGGTCCAGGCGTACATCTTGATCCAGTCAGAGATCGGTTCGAGCGAATCGGTGGTCTTGGCGACCCGTGCCGTACCAGGGGTCCTTGAATCCTTCGAGGTGACCGGCCCCTACGACGTGATCGTGCGGTGCTCGGCCGAGAGTGTGGACGATTTGGGCAAGTTCATCGTCGGAGCAATACAGAAAGTTCCGGGGATCACTCGTACCTTGACCTGTCCAGTGGTCAACATCTAACCAAGGGCGCCGCGCGCGCGAAGTTCTTCGATGCGCAACTCATCCACCCCCCAACTGAGCAAGCCATCACGCGTCCCCGAGCCAGCCACTTGAGCTGGTCGGCCAATGCGACCTGGAGTCTTGGAAAACCGTGGTGCCGGTTGCGGCTGGGTGGGCCCGTCAGTGGTGAACACACTTCGCGCCAGATTGTACGGATGTTGCGCAGCTTCACTTGGCGACAGCACCGGAGTCACACAGGCGTCACTACCCGCGAAGATGGCGGCCCATTCGTCGCGAGTCTTGGTGGCGAAGCGTGCGGCGAATATCTCCTTCATCGATGGCCAACTCTGTCGATCCATCTGCGCCGGAAGTTGCGCCTGTTGGAGGTCTAGTTCGGTGATTAATAGGTCGTAGAACTTCGACTCGATCGCACCTACCGCGACGTAACGACCGTCGAGCGTCTCATAGACCTCGTAAAAGTGTGCGCCGCCGTCGAGGAGGTTCACTCCGCGCTCTTCGTGCCACAGTCCGGTGTTGATTAGTGAATGCGTCATGGCCAGCATCGAGGCCGAACCGTCAACCATTGCGGCGTCGACCACTTGTCCTTCACCGGTCTGTCGGGCCGATAACACCGCCGCGAGCACTCCGAAGACGAGAAACAGCGCTCCGCCCCCGAAATCCCCCACCAGGTTCAACGGAGGCACCGGACGTTCGCCAGCGCGACCGATCGGCCACAGTGCGCCCGATACTGCAATGTAGTTGATATCGTGCCCCGCCATTTGCGATAGCGGGCCCGTTTGCCCGAATCCAGTCATCCTTCCGTAGACCAGTCGCGGATTACGCTTCCAAACTTCATCGGGTCCAACCCCGAGTCGCTCCGCAACCCCCGGGCGGAAACCTTCGATCAAGACGTCTGCCTGCTCACAGAGCTCGAGGACGAGTTCGACTCCTCGGCTGTTCTTCAGGTCAACGCTGACCGACGGTCGCGAACGATTCAGCAGGTCCCATGAGGCCTCAGTGGGGGCATCGGGATTGCCTCGTTCTAAACGCAGCACGTCCGCTCCCAAGTCGGCGAGCAACATACAAGCGTACGGACCAGGCCCGATACCGGCCAACTCCAAGACTTTGACGCTTTCGAGAGGACCTGTCACCGTCTTCAGCGCCCTTCCAGTGGCGACCGCGTCATTCGCACCCCGATTGGTTCACGGGCTCGCCGAAGGCAAAAACTCCCGGTACCAAGTGACTCGATCCTTCGAGGCCCGACAATTGGCGACACCATTTGCACCACCGGCTGGATCAGTGCTCGCGGCGCCCATCGTCGATGTCGAAGTACCGCCCTGGCGCAACAAGTCTCATCGTGCGCGGTCGCGTCTTGGCGTCGAAAGTCCATGACAATCAAATTAGTGCTGACGTTGTGCCAACATTGTGACATGGTCCCTGCTCCGCGCGAAGAAGTTCTCAGGGCCATGGCCCAAACCTCATACGACGTTCTGGTCATCGGTGCGGGCATGACCGGAGCGGGTGTAGCACTCGACGCTGCTTCTCGCGGGCTCAAGGTGGCCCTAGTCGACCGAGGCGACTTCGCCTCGGGTACGAGTTAAAAATCCTCAAAGATGGGCCCCGGAGGACTTCGCTACCTGCAGCAAAAGGAGTTCCGGCTGGTCTATGAAAACCTTCGCGAGCGCCAGCGACTCTTGGACAATGCTCCATATCTCGTTCGTCCGCTGCCGTTCCTCATCCCACTGTTTGCCAAGAACGGCGTGGTCTCCAAGGCATTGGTCAAGGGATACTCGACGGCCCTTTGGATCTATGACCTGAGCGGCGGGTGGAGGATTGGCCAGCGATTTCGAAAGGTCTCGCGTCAAGAAGCCCTAGAACACATGCCCACACTGAACGTTGAGCACCTCGTTGCTGGATTCCTGTACATGGATGCTCGTGGGGACGATGCGCGCGTGGCGCTCACCCTCGCCCGCACCGCTTCGATTGACTACGGCGCGGACGTGGCGAACTATCTTCGCGCGGAGGGTATCGCCTACGACGATTCGGGTCGTGCGACGACGGTGCGCCTCGGCGACACCCTTTCCTCGACACACTTTGACGTGAACGTGAAGTGCGTGGTCAATGCGACCGGCGTCTGGGCCGACGAGATCTTCGCCATGGCCGAGCATCAGACTTCTCACCGAATCACCCCCGCTAAGGGCGTTCATCTGAGCGTTGAACGCCATCGGTTGCCCGCGGACGTTGCGGCGGTGCTGAGCGTACCCGGGGATCGACGAAGCGTCTTCGTCGTTCCCTTCGAGGAGGCGCCGTTCACCTTCATCGGTACCACCGACACCGCTTACGACGGAGCTCTAGACAGCCCTCGTTGCACTCCAGAAGACCTCGCCTACTTGCTCGCAGCGGTCAACGCCTCCACGTCTTGCAATCTCACCGAGCAGGACGTCACCGGCATTTGGGCGGGCCTGCGTCCCCTCATAGCCCCCGAAGTTGGCAAGCAACTTCGAGAGCGAACCGCCGATCTCTCACGGCGCCATCGGGTGACCGATACCCATGACGGCGTCGTGCACATCACGGGAGGAAAGTGGACGACCTATCGTCAGATGGCCGAAGACTGCGTCGACGCATTGGGTCCCTACCTACCGAGACTCTCGCGAGTACGCACCAAGTCCCTTCGTCTGCACGGCGTGGGATCGTGGCGTCCAACGAGTGACCTCGAGCGACACCTGTACGGTCGTTACGGCCAAGACACCATTCGACTACTGAAGTTGATCGAGGATGATCCAACCCTGGGCGAACCCGTCTTCGTCAATCAGCCATACGTTGGCGCTGAGTTCGTCTTCGCGGTCCAAGAAGAAATGGCCGTCAACCTTGAGGACCTGTTGACCCGACGAACCCGGGCGTATCTCCACGACGGGCGCGCCACCGTGGCTGGCGCACGAGTCGTGGCCCGTCTCGTCGCGCCCATGCTCAACTGGGACGACTCCGAAGTCGAGCGACAAGTCAACAGATTCACAGAATCAGCTCGTGACGAGTTCTCGACCGCGGGCCTCACTCTGTAGAGTTCATCAATGACCCGACCGTCAATGCCCAGTCAGTATCCGGAGTCCACTTTTGATAATCCCGGGCCAGCACCGCTCGGCAAAGATCTGCTCGACGAACTGATTTCCGCAGGAATCGATTTTGACGTCAGTGACCGCGGTCGTGCGGACCATGGTCGCGATTGGTGGCCACTGAGCATTCAAAGTGTCGCTCGTGGAGAGGTTCCGCACTGGCCGGGCGCGGTCGTTCGTCCGACATCGACTCGCGAAGTGAGTACAGTCCTTGAACTGGCTTCTCGCCACCTCATCGCCGTCACGCCACAAGGAGGGCGGTCCGGTGTCCTCGGCGGTGCTGTTGCTCCAGACGGTACTATCGCCCTCGACCTCACGGGACTTAGTCGAATTCTGTCGGTCGACCAGGTCGCCGGGACCGTTCGAGTCGAGGCCGGAGTCTTCGGTCCCGAACTCGAAAGCCACGTCCAACGGCTCGGTTGGACCGTTGGTCACTTTCCTCAAAGTTTCGATCTGGCTACCGTCGGCGGGTGGATTGCCTGTCGAGGCGCCGGACAGTTCTCGAATCGTTACGGCAAGATCGAAGACAACGTGGGCTAGCTGACCGTGGTTCTGGCTAGTGGTGACGTCATCAATGTTGGAGGAAATGGACCTCGGCGTGCCGTTGGACCCGACCTGGCCCAACTCTTCGTCGGATCCGAGGGCGCTCTAGGAGTCATCACGGAAGCGACGCTGGTGATGCACCCCAAGGCAAATTTTGAAGAGCGGGCGGTCTATCGATTCACTGATTTTGATGAAGGACTCCGTGCCTGTCGATCCATACTGCAGCGCGATGCCCACCCGGCGGTGCTGCGACTGTACGACGACGTCGAATCTGAACGAAACTTCTCCATCAAGGGCTGCGCACTGGTGGTCCTTGATGAAGGCGACGAACTATTGGTCCGGGCCACGATGGCCATCGTTGCCGACGAGTGCTCGGCGGCAACGGATCTGGGGCCCAACGCAGTGCAAACGTGGCTCGATCACCGCAATGACGTCAGCGCCCTTTCTCCACTGTGGCAGAACGGTTTCGTAGTCGACACGATTGAGGCGTCAGGTTCTTGGTCGGTGCTCGACTCAATGCATCGCGACGTCACCGAAGCCCTGAGGTCGATCCCCGAGATGTTGGTGGTATCGACCCATCAGTCGCACGCGTACCTCGACGGCGCTTGCCTCTACTTCACCTTCGCGGGTCGCCCCACGAGCGACTCGACTGGGTTCTATCGTGAAGCGTGGAACCGGGCCACCGAGGTCATAATCACCAAAGGCGCCGACCTGAGCCACCACCACGGCATCGGACGAAATCGCGCACGCTTCGTCGCGGGGGCTCTGGCAAGCGCGTTCCCCCTCCTCGACACGATCAAGTCCCTGCTCGATCCTCACAACATCATGAATCCCGGGGTCCTCGGACTGGGTGGTGCGCCATGGTGAAAGCTTTGGCAATCGACATCGGTACGTCGTCGGTGCGAACAGCGATTGTCGATACCTTCGGAGCAGTCTCGCACGTCCACCAGCGTCGCTTCACGATCAGTGCGCCTAGTCCCGGCGAGATCGAGCTCGATGCCGTCGAGATCGCGGAGTTCACCCTAGAACTCGCCCGTCAGACCTTGTACGAAGGAGGGGGCTGTGACGTCGTGGGGATCACCAACCAACGTGCAACCACCATCGTCTTCGATCCCCTGACGGGCCGGCCCGTGGGCCCCGCCCTTGGATGGCAGGACCTACGCACGGTCATCGATTGCCTGGTCTTGCAGGGTGATGGGCTTCGCCTCGCACCGAACCAATCGGCGACCAAGGCGCGCTGGTTAGTCGCCCAGTCAGGACGGGCACCTTCCGAGCTTCGATTCGCGACCATCGAGACCTGGATTGCGTGGCACCTGACGCGCGGAATGACGCACATCACCGACCGCTCCAACGCCGCCATTACCGGACTCGTGCTAGCGAGTGTCGATGCCTGGGATGAACGAATCCTTGAGGTACTCGACCTCGACTTGGCCATGATGCCACGCATCACCGATACCATGGGAAGCTTCGGTGCCGCGGTCGCACTCGAAGGTTCACCCCAGATCACCGCACTCGTAGGAGACCAGCCTGCGTCGCTCTTCGGACAGTCGTGCATCACCAGTGGGGCGAAAATCACCTTTGGCACCGGGGCGATGCTTGACATGGTTCGCGGAACGGTTGGTCCAGTTGAAATGACCCGCTTCACCTCGGGCTGCTTTCCGGTGATTCTGCGCAGTCAGGATGAAGTCGCTACCTGGGGCATCGAAGGCATTGTCCTCTCAGCCGGCGCCTGCATTGACTGGCTCCGTGATGACCTCGGTCTCATCACCGATGTCGCCGAGACCAACGCGCTCGCTGCCTCGGTCGATTCGAGCGACGGCGTCGAATTCGTCCCGGCCCATTCGGGACTCGGCACCCCGTACTGGGACTTCGGCGCGCGTAGTGGGTTCTTCGGAATAACCCGTGGATCGACCAAAGCGCACCTCGTTCGCGCTGTCCTCGAAGGTATCGCTCAGCGCGGCGCCGACCTGGTGGACGCTGCAGAACTCGAAACCGGAACCCGCCTGAGCGAACTACGCATCGATGGCGGGATGAGCGACAACGACTTCTTCGTTGCCCGTCTCGCCGACTTCACCGGTTTGCGCGTCACGGTTTCGCCCGAGCGAGAGGCCACGACCCGAGGCGCCGGACTCATGGCCCTGGTCAGCGCCGGGGCGCTCGACTTCGATGATGTTGAAAGAATGTGGTCACCGACGAAGGTCTTTGAGCCCACACTCTCAGCACCGCAGCGACAGGAGAGCCGCGATCACTGGTTCGCTAGCGTGCAACGCGCTGCTCGAACGATTCCGGAACTAAGCGACGTTCAGTTCTAATTCGACCATGGTGCATCGACCAAGGCATTCTCCAAGGTCGTCGTGGACTCGAGCAGCTTCTTGGAGAGCATCAGAGCTCGAGGATGGCTGAGCGTGACCACGCCAGTCACCGTGCCGGCCCGCGAATACACCGCGGTCCACTTCGCTTCGTCGAGGCTCCCACTTACCAGTTGAACGTCATCGCTCGGACGAGCGTGTCCGAGCATCTGTATCTTCTTTCCATATTGGTCGGACCAGAAATACGGCACCATGAGACCGTCAGTGTGCGCCCCGGTCATCCAGAACCGAGCTAACGAACTGGCGTGGTCGTTGGCCGTCTGCCAGTGCTCGATTCGCACTGACTCCTCGCCCGCCGTGTTGGGCCAAGTAAAGCGCGCGACATCGCCAATGGCGCCGATCCGTTCAGTAGCGAGCAGGTCAGCACTGACGACGACGCCGTTGTCGATAGTCAGACCCGAATTGGCGAGCCATTCAACGTTCGCCACGGCACCGGCGGCGACAATGACGATCGCCGAGTCGAGGGGAAGCGAGTTCTCGAAGTGCAACCGAAACCCTCCTTCGACCTTTTCAATATCAGAGACCTTCTGTTCAGTTCGAAGTTCGATGCCAGCGTTGTTCGCTAGTCGTTCCAGCCACGTCGACACTTGTTCGCCCAGAATTGCTATCAGCGGGCGCTTGGCAGCTTCGAGAACCACCGGGCGTAGCCCCCTCGCTTGTAGAGCGGTCGCCACCTCGGCGCCGATGAACCCTCCCCCGACCACCGCGACCGTGCTCTGCGGTTCTAATTGTTCAAGCGCTTCGAGCAGTCGAACGGCGTCGTCGCGGCTTCGCAGAGTGAACAGATCGCGCTGGGCACTGTATTGGAGTCGCCGCGCACGGGTCCCCGTGGCAATCACCACGTGCGAGCCCACAATCGAAGAACCACCTTCGACGCGTACCGTCGTGGAGGCGACATCGAGGGCCGTGGCCCTCTCTCCCAAGCGCAATTGGACGTCGTACTTCTCGATCAGTTCATCGGTCGCGAGTGCTACCTTCCCCACATCCCAGCGGCCGAGTAGGACCTGTTTCGACAGTGGCGGACGATCATAGGGATAGTGCGCCTCCTCGCCAACGAGAGTCAACCTTCCGATGAACCCCTCGCGTCGGATCGCTTCGGCGAAACGCCAACCGGCGAGTCCCGCCCCGACGATGACGATGTGATCGGAGTCGTTCAACACGGCGATCAGGCGAACATGGCGAGCCACTGCTCGGGCGTGGTGGGGGCGAGTACGAAGTTCCTCTCGCGCACCGCCGCGAGCGGGGAACTCGAATCGGGAGAGTACCGGTGACCAGGGAACAGGATGACCTCGCCGGGCAACTCAGCGAGGCGGCGGCTCAAGGTCTCGAACATCTGTTCAGGATCCGAACCGGGCAAATCGGTACGACCACAACCATCGAGGAACAGCGTGTCGCCACTCATCAGTCGACCCTCTACAAAGACGCACTGACTGCCGGGCGAATGACCGGGCGTGTGGATGAGCGTCGCCGCGAAGTCTCCAATGGACAACAGATCGCCCGACTGATGTGCCACGAGCGATCCGGGTCCAACGCTGGTACGGGCCATCACCCACTCGACCTCTTCGCGCTGAACGTGAATCGGGACATCGATCTGCTCGAGCAACTCCTCGATACCTTCAATATGGTGCTCTCCAGTGAGCATGCCACCGACGTGATCTGGGTGGTAGTGCGTGGCAATGGCACCGACGACGCGCATCCCGTCGGCTTCGACGAGCGCGACGAGTTCCTGGGGGTCGTACGCCGGGTCGACCAACAATGCTTCGCCACTCTGGCGGTCACCGAAGGCGTACGAAAAGTTGACCATCTGGACGGCCAACGGATTACTCTTGGCGAAGTCCATCCCACTTTGAAACTGACGAAAATAGAAGCTTTGGGTCACTCGCCCTCGACCACCCGTGATAAACGTGGTGCGAGTTCTTCGACCTTGGACCTGGTCGCATCGAGTCGGCCCTCGAGGGTCTCAATGATCGCCGTGGCCCTCTCGAGTTTGGCTATGAGTTCGTCCACACTCACCTCACCTTCGTCAAAAGAGGCAACAATGGCGTCCAGCTCCTGCGCCGCAGGTTTCCAGTCTCCGATGTTCTCGGTCACGATGCTCCATTCTTTTGGATAACTGTAGAGTCAAAGGTTCCATCGCTCAGCGTCACGCGAACCACTTCTCCCACTTCGATGTCCGCCAGGCCCTTGAGCACTTGTCCCTCGAGGTTGGTGACGAACGACCAACCTTGGGCCAAGCGCCGCTTCGGGTCGTACGCGCTGGCTAGTTGACGCCTAGCCCCGAGCATCTGCTCGGCACTAGAGATGATGTGACGTGCGAAGGTGAGGAGGCGCCCTCTCGTGCTTGCCAGATGACGCTGCTCTGAACGGAGACGATCTCGCACGGCGAAGATCATCGTTCGGCGTCGCTCCGCCGTGTACTGAGTCGCCTCATCGAGGATCTCGTTGGCCGCATCAAGAATCCGTTGCGTCGGCAGTCGTATGCGGCGCTCGTGCCAGTTAGCCACCATCGCAACAAGTTGCTCACCGAGCTTGGTTGGCGTAATCGCCACCGTATGGGCCGCCAGATCGGCAATGGACTCGTCTCCGGTATGACCAATGCCGGTCAGTACTGGAGTTCGCGAGGCCGCGATAGCACGAGCGACCCGCTCATCGTCAAAACAAGCGAGGTCCCACTTCGAGCCGCCACCTCGCACGAGGCAGATCACGTCGACTCCCTGGGCGTCGAGCAATTCGATCGCACTGACAATCTGAGCGGGGGCCGATTCGCCCTGGACCGCCGTCTTCACCAAGACGACGTGAAATCCAAACCGGGAGCCGAACAACTGCCCGGTGAAGTCGTTGTATCCCTCGGTACTCGGACTAGCCACGAGCCCGACTCGCAGTGGAACCTCGCTCAGCGACATCTCCTTGTTCGCCTCGAGCAGCCCTTCACGCTTGAGTCGGGCTATGAGTTCTTGACGCCGTCGTGCCACGTCGCCAAGCAGGCTCTGGCCGTCACCTTGAATGATTGTGAATCCGATCTTGCCCTGGGGGGCGTAGACGTCCCCATAGCCGAAGAGGTTGACAATCAGTCCGGGGCGCAACATCACCCCATCGTCCACCAGACGCCGCTTGATCGGAGCCCACTGGGTCCCCCAGCAGTGCGTGTTCAAGACGGGACGCTTGGTGTCCGATGAGGCAGATCCTGCATCGACCAAGTCCACGTAGATATGACCTTTCTCATAGACCTTGGCGATCTCTCCACGTACCCAATGGGGATGGCGCCGACCAAACGACTGCTCCAAGTGGGCGGTGAGCAATTGATAGAACTCCGCCACCTCAAGTACGGGTTCGTGCTCAGGGGCGCGTTCAGTTTCCACGTGGCGAGGCTACCGCTCCGATACGAGAAACTTTCACTCTTGTCGACGACCTCTCGGTGTGCCAGAATTGTCTTGGATGGTGAGTCGACTGGGCGGCCGCACCTCTCGGTAACGGGCGGTGAGGAAAGTCGGGGCTCCACAGGGCAGGGTGCTCGCGAAACGTGAGTCACGGT
>VFSW01008303.1_pt1 | contig 14927 bp, 12 predicted proteins | sample 5358111 | NCBI WGS metagenome assembly VFSW01 (sample SAMN11554181, study PRJNA540505) | mine drainage metagenome | isolation source: sediment from site ElyBrook_90M | place: USA: Ely Copper Mine, Vershire, VT | collected 2017 | reverse complement strand
GGTGCCGCCCGAGCTCGAAAGCGCCGCCTTCTGGCAGAAGCCAGCGAGGCAGGAGAACCCATCCGGGCAGTCGGGGTAGCCGCTGCCGCCGTCGTCGCAGGCGTAGCGGGAGCCCGAGAAGTCGGTCCAGCCGCAGGCCGCCGCGGGGACGAGCGCGACGAGAAGGACCCCGAGGCGAGCTGTCGAGGGTGTCACCACAGCACCGCCCCCGCGATGATGCCCGAGGCCCCGATCGGATAGCCAGCGATGGCCAGGGCGAGCCCCCAGATGGCGCTCGCCTGGGCGGTGTAGCCCTGCGAGATGGGGATCGTCTGCCCGGCACCGGTCTGACCCTTCTGAGCGCCGAAGTCGACCACCTCGACGGTGCCCACGATCGCGGCCGCCACCAGCGCGGCGCCGACGCTGAGGCAGGCGACCGACGCGACGTGGGAGCGGGGCGACGCCGCCGCGACGGGCCGCTCGGTCGCGGGGCCGGCGACGTAGGTCGGTGGGCCGGCGGGAACGTCCACTTCCGCCCGGGCCGGGGCGATCGCCTCGGCCCTGGCGGGGGTCGAATCGATGGCGAAGAGTGACGCCACGAGCTCGGTGACGGCCGAAGCGAGCACCGCGTCGTTGCCGCGGGGCCGCGTGACGGACCCCTCGTGGAGCGCAGTGGCGCGGCGAACGTCGAGGCGCCGAAGCGTCAGGATGTACGAATCGCCGAGGACCGCCAGCGTCCCGCTCACCATCTCCTCGGCCCCCATCGCGCCTCCGATCTCGGCGAGGCAGGCCAGATCCGTGCAACCAAGCCGCTCCTTGGTCCGCTGCAGCGTCATCAGGTCCTTCAGGTCGCCCTGGCTGATCACCTTGCGGCCCGCGGCCCGCTGGCGGACCTCGTTGACGACCAGATCGGAGACGATCTGGGCGAGCTCGAAGGAGACGCCCGTGCGCGGGACGAGATTGAGAACAGCCAACCTGCCCTGCGACGGGGCGAGCGCCAAGGCTGAGAGAAGCGCGGCGACGATCATCCAGCCAGAGTACTGCCGGAGTACTGGTAGTTGCGAGCCCAGCGTAGCGACAAATGCGCGGCGCGATCGCCTGCTCCGTCATCGGTGCTACACTTCCCGTGCATGAAGGAAGCGAGGGCCCCCGGCGTCACCCTGCCCCTCCGCGCCCTCGCGCTGGGCCTCGCGCTCGCCGCGACCGCCTGCATCCCCTACGTGGTCCCGCCCATCCGCGCCGACGTCGCGACCGGGGTTCAGGGCACGACGCTGCCTGGAGCGACCAGCCTCCAGGTCCCGCTCGAGGTCGAGGTCGGCGCCTTCCCGCTCGCCCTCTTCGAGAGCATGCACGATCGCCGCGTCGACGTGGGTGTCGGCGGCCTCTACACGCTCGACGCGACGGGCGAGCGCTTCGGCGCGTTCCTCGAGAGCGGGATCGTCGCCGCCGGCTGGCAGTGGGACCAGAAGATCCTCCGCCTCATGCCCGAGGCCCAGGTGCGGATCGTGGGCGACCCCAGCACCAACCGGGCCGGCTGGGGCGCGGCAGCCCGCTGCACGATCGAGCTCGCCACCTTCATCCCCTCGTTCGCGTACAGCAACCCCTCCGACTTCGGCGCCGGGCAAGGAGAGCTCGCCGTCGGGGCCTACGTCGAGGCCTCCACCGGCCAGATCCCGCAGGAGCAGACCTATGCGCTGCTCTTCGGGCTCACGTTCCGGCTCCCCGCGCTCGCCGGGGTGGCCTTCGTGCCCCTCCACTGACCGCGCGCCGAGGCGAGAACACTTACCCTGAGGAAGAGGCGAGGATCCAGGGCAGGCCTCGAAGCGGGCGATTCGCGCTTGGGGAAGAACCAGAAGCAGGCGCTGAAGTCAGGGCCGGTGACGGTGAAGGTCGACACGAAGACGTAGGTGCGCTGAAGTGCCGCGCAACGATCTCCTGAGCGCGGCACCGGCCAGGGACAGTGCCACTCCAGGATCTCCGGGGCGCGGCTCCCAGATGACAGTCGACGGCGTCCTTCCTGCACCTGCGCACCGCCGGTGGCTCCCTGGGCGGCGCCCCACGTCGGTGCCGCGCAACGTTCTCACGAGCGGACAACACTCCGAGCCGAACATCTTTCTCGTCAACTCGTCTTCCCCGGGTGTCTTCCGACATGGTAGCCGTCTCCATTCACGCGGAGGACCTCATCATGAAGCTCTCGCCGAGGACTGTCGGACTTGTTGGGATCGCTCTCCTCATGGCTTGCGCTGGACTGCGCCCGGTGCCGTCGGACCTGTCCGGAGACCCTGTGGCCCTTGTAGCGGCTCTGAACGGCGATGACGGAGCCAGTGTCTACGCCCACCACGCGGGCTCGAGCATGATCGCCGCGTGCTCAGAGGCCAAGACCAAGGTCCTTCTCGATTCGGTTCGCCACAGCTACGGGAGCTTCGTTCGAGCGAAGTTGCTAGAGAGTTCTCGGTCGGGCGCAGTCACAAGCACGAAGGTTGAGGCCAACTTCGAGCACGGAGCCGCGCTGTTCAAGCTCGACATCAGCGACGACGGCAAGATCGTCGGGATGCGCGTGAATCCCCTGGAGGCCTCCGCTTCGAAGGACAGCTCAGGGCCGGCCGACGGCTACCGAAGCCAGATCACCTATGGCCTGCCAGTGCTTGGCGAGTGGGTCGTAGGCAACGGAGGACCAACTGTCGAGGTGAACGTCCACGTGGGCAACCAGCAACAGTGGTACGCCTACGATCTCCTTCGGGCCGATGAGAAGGGCGACCACTGCCCAGGGGCCGCGAAGACCAACCAGGGGTGCTTGGCCTTCGGGCAGGATGTCATCGCTCCAGCCGCGGGAACGGTCGTGATGGTGGTGGACGGTGTCCCCGACAACGACAAGCCAGGGGAGATGAACAAGTACATCGTCCCCGGGAACATGGTCGAGCTCGACCACGGGAACGGGGAGTACACCTTCCTAGCTCACCTCGAGAGCGGCACCATCGTCGTCCATCCAGGACAACACGTCGCCAAGGGCGAGCACCTAGCGAAGACAGGCAATTCAGGGAACACCAGTGAGCCCCACCTTCACTGGCACCTGGCGAACGACCGCAACATGTCGAAGGGCCACGGCTTACCGATCCGGTTCGAGCCCCTGCACGTGAACGGCCAGACCGTGGCCGAGCCGCATCCCACGCGGAACGACCGCCTCGCCGCGGGCTCTGCTCCGGGGGCGTAGATCCGGAAGCCTCCCCACCGTTGATCGGGCCTCGAGCCTCGCGAACGCCATCGGCGTGGTCGCTGCTCACCCAGGACGGGTGAGCCGGCCGTCGGCCCCGGTCGCGCCGCCGGGCCCCGAGCGATCTGTCGGGAGCGCGTAGCACGGGCCCCCGCAGGTCAACACACCCCGCGGACACAGCGGTTGCTCTGCGAACGCGGCCTTCCCCCAAGTGTTGAGAGAGTGATCCCCTTGGTGTAGGTTTGCCGCTGAATTCCGCCTATCATCGAAAACGTACCAAAGGCTTTGGTCCGTCGCCCACGGGTGCAACGCGGGGACACCCCAGGCGTGAGGAGTCGACTTTTGAGTGAAGCGACGGCGCAGACCCCGATAAACGTGCTGATCGTGGACGATGATCCGGCGGTCCTGCGCGCCCTGACCCGCCTCCTCGCGCGCGAGGCCGGCTTCGTGTGCTCCGGCACCCAGGACCCGCTGGAGGCGATCACCCTCGCCGCCGAGCAGACTCCCGACGTGGTCCTCAGCGACATCAGCATGCCCGGGATGAATGGCCTGGAGCTGCTCTCCCAGCTCAAGGCCCGGACGCCGAGTTGCGAGGTGGTGCTCATGACCGGCTTCGGCTCGGTGGAGATCGCCGTGCGGGCGGTGAAGGCGGGCGCCTACGACTTCCTGGTCAAGCCCTTCGGCGACCCCGCGGTGGGCGAGCTCGCCATACGCAAGGCCGCCGATCACAAGCGGCTGCGCTTTCGGGCCGAGCGGCTCGAGGCCGAGCTCGCGGCGCGCGACCGCTTCGAGGGCATCGTCGGCAGCTCTCCGGCGATGCGCCGGATCTACAAGCTGATCGAGACCGTGGCCCACTCGGATGCGAGCGTGCTGATCGAGGGCGAGAGCGGGACCGGCAAGGAGCTCGTCGCCCGCGCGCTGCACTTTCGCGGGCCGCGCAAGGACGGCCCCTTCCTGGCCGTGAACTGCGCCGCGCTCCCCACCGGGCTCGCCGAGTCGGAGCTCTTCGGGCACGCCCGGGGGGCCTTCACCGGCGCGGTCGCCGCCAAGAAGGGCTTCTTCGAGGCCGCGCATCGGGGCACCCTCTTTCTCGACGAGATCGCCGACCTGCCGCCGAGCGTCCAGGTGCAGCTGCTGCGGGTGCTGCAGGATGGCGAGGTCCGGCGCGTGGGCGAGAACACCTCGGTCAAGACCGACGTGCGGGTGATCGCCGCCACGAACATCGACCTCGGCCGCGCCCGCGCGGAGGGCAAGTTTCGCGAGGACCTGTATTACCGGCTCAACGTCGTGTCGGTGCAGGTCCCGGCGCTCCGCGAGCGGACCGACGACATCCCGGCCCTGGCGCAGCACTTCCTGCAGAAGCACTCCGCGCGCCACGGCACGAAGGTGACGCGCCTCGGCAGCGACGCGCTGGCCCTGCTGTTGCAATACCGCTGGCCGGGCAACGTGCGCGAGCTCGAGAACGCGATCGAGCGCGCGTCGTTGCTCGCGCAAGGGCAGGAGATCACCCCCGGAGACCTCCCCCGAGAGCTCGGCGGGGGCCGCGCGACCCTCACTCAGGCGCCACCTGCCGCCGAGGGGCTCGACTACGCGGAGGCGAAGCGGCGGGCGATCCAGGCGTTCGAGCAGCACTACCTCGGCACCCTGCTGCGCGAGAACAAGGGCAACATCTCGGCGGCCGCCCGCCGCGCGGGGATGGGCCGCGCGAACTTCCGGCGGCTCCTCAAGGCCCACGGGGTCGACAAGAACCAGGGCTGACCGCCCGGGATGCTGAACTGGCGGCAAGCAACGCCCGATCAGCGGCGAGCAACGCCCGATCAGCGGCGACAAACGCTCGATCAGCGGCGAGCAACGCCCGATCAGCGCCGACAAACGACCGATCAGCGGCGACAAACGCTCGATCAGCGGCGATAAACGCTCGACCAGCGGCGACAAACGCTCGATCAGCGGCGATAAACGCTCGATCAGCGGCGATAAACGCTCGATCAGCGGCGACAAACGCTCGATCAGCGGCGAGCAACGCCCGTTTGTCGGTGCTGATCGGTCGTTTGTCGGCGCTCGAAGCACACTGCTCGGTGCCAAACGCCCGCCGATCGTCGAGGAGCCTTCGCTTGGCGCGTTCAGCGCGGGCCCAGCGCCTCAGCGCCCGCCGGGCTCGTCGGTGGCCTCCACCGCGACGAGCGTCGAGCCCAGGATCTGCCCGGTGCTGCGGTCCGTGCAGCCGATCCAGGCGCCGCCGCGCTGCCCCGACCTGGCGCTCGCCGGCACGCTGAGGGTGACCGAGATCTCCGCCCCCATCGCGAGGGAGGCGCCGCTCACCGTCGGGTTCGCCGCGAAGTCGCCGATGGTCTGCCCGGCCACCGTGAGCTGGCAGTCACCGGCGTTCGGGGCCGACGCCCAGCCGGTCAAGGTCACCGAGAAGCTGCCGCCCGGTGCCACCTTCTGCACGCTGGCCTCGGCGGGCACCAGGGTCATGAACGGCGAGGTGCCCGGCCAGGGACCGCAGGGGATCTGCGCGGCGCTGGCGGCGGCGTTCGACCAGACCAGCGGCGCGGAAAACCGGCCGCTCGGATCGTGGATCGTGACCGAGACGCTCGCGCAGAGGTCCGCGACCTCGCCGCCCAGGAGCGACCAGGGGTTCTGCGGATCCTGGATCTGGTAGGTCTCGAGCGTCGGATCGGTCGCCGCCTCGATCACCTCGTGGGCCAGCGTGACCTCGGCCAGGGCGACGTCGCCGCTGCAGTTGGGGATCACCGCGTAGATCACCCGGTGGTGATCTCCATCGAAGAAGTAGCTGTGGTAGCCCTGATCCCGCGCGCAATAGTCGGCGGTGGCGGGCGACGAGGCCGGGATGGTGACCACGTAGAGGTTGCTGGGGTCGTAGGCCGGCAGCGTCCCGTCGCCGATCGCGTCGAGCAGGAAGGTCTCGACGGTGCTGAGCCCCGGAGGGGTGGCGTCGGAGTGGAAGCTCAGCAGCACGCTGCCGTTGCCGACCCCGTACTCCTCGCCGACCGTGGCGAGATAGCCGCCCGTGGCCACCCACGCCGCGTCCGCCTCCATCGTCTGCTGATTGGGGTCCCCGTTGAACGTCACCACGACCAGCCGCGGAGCCGCCAGCACGCCCCCGCCGTTGTTGGGGATCGCGGGGAAGAGCCCGACCGCGCCCCCAGACGTCGTGCTGGAGGTGGCGGACGTCGAGGCCACCCCGCGGGTCGAAGTGCTGCTGGCTCCGCTGGGGCTCACGTTCTGCGGCGCGGTGTTGGCGGGCACGGCCGACAGGGGGCCACAAGCGAGGAGAGCGAAGGAGGCCAAGAGGAGCGCGGCGCGCGGGGACATACCAGCCACCCTCTGCAGCGGCCGTGCCAGCGATTTTTCGAGCGCTCGTCGCCCGCGCGCTCACGCCAGCCAGGCCCGACTAACCGCTCACGCCGCGCGGGTTTTCGCCAGGCGCCGCGGGCGCGGCTCCGCGATCCGGCGGCCGAGCCCAGCGCCGTCCTGAGCGGTCGCGGACCTGGCTCATTCAAGAGCCCCCGGACCGAAAAAGATCCAGCCGAGCACGGTTTGGGCTCGCCAACCCCCCGTAATTTCGTGACCGGTGTTGGCATCGAACTCGCAGACCTTTCACTCAAGGCTGCTTTGCTCGAAGGAGAATCCACCATGGAGAAGAGATCGCTGCTCATCGTCGACGATGAAGAGAACATTCGTCGCGCCATGATTCGAAGTCTGCGGGCGGATGGCTACGACTTCGTGGCCGCGGGGAGTGGACAGGAGGCGCTGGAGGTCCTGAGACAGCGCCCCGTGGACATGGTCATCACGGACCACTCGATGCCTGGCATGTCGGGGTTAGAGCTGGTACGTGAGATCAAGAAGCAATGGCCCAACACGATGAGATTGATCCTGACCGGCTACGCGGATCTCGAGATGGCCATCCAGGCCATCAACGAGGGTGAAGTGCATCGGTTCCTGCGAAAGCCGCTCGAGCCCGAGGACCTCAAGCTGATGGTGCGCGACGGGTTCTCGCGCCTGGCGCTGGAGCGGGAGAACCGCCGGCTCCTCGCCACGGTGAAGCGGCAGTCGGATGTGCTCGCGGCGCTCGAGGAGCAGCACCCCGGCATCAGCGAGGTCGAGCGCGGCGAAGACGGCTCCGTGATTCTCGAGGACGACGAGATCCTCAGGATGTTCGCGGCCACCTTGGGGGTCCAGCCCGGCCATGGGGCCTGACCACCCACAGCTCGGCCCGCCGGAGGCTGCCGCCCCCGAGACGCCGCCGGCGGTCTCGGCGGAGACGTTCGCCCTGATCGTTCGGGGCAAGCAGGAATGGGAGCGCGCGATCGACGCGATCGAGGACCCGATCGCGCTTCAGCGTGGCTTCGCGATTGTCCGTTGCAACAAGGCGCTCGCCTCGCAGGGGAACATCCCGGTGCGGGAGGTGCCCGGCAAGACTTGCCACGAGCTGCTGGCGCATCGGCCGACGCCTTGCCCAGGGTGCCCGCTCACGGGGGCGCTCCAGGAGCCGGTCCGCGGGGACGTTCAGTTCTCGGAGCGGCGCACGGTGCAAGTGTCTTGCTTCCCGTCGCAACGCAGCACGGGCGAGGAGTGGGTGATCCGCCATCACGACGTGACGGCCGAGAAGGCCGCGGCGATCGCGATGTGGGACCAGGAGCGCTTGGCCGCGGTCAGCCAGCTCGCCGCGGGGGCCGCGCACGAGATCAACAATCCCCTGACCTACATGATCACCAACCTGTCGCTGCTCGGCGACGGCATGACGCGGCTGGCAGTCCTCTCGAGCTCGCTCCGGAAGGCGGTCGACCTGGCCGCCGAGGGCTCCGCGGAGGCGGTGCTGCAGCTGCTCCGGCGCTTCCGTGGCTCACCGCATCTCTCCGCGCTGGAGGCGCTCGCCGTCGAAGGCCCCCAGCTGGTGACGGAGGCGATCCAGGGCTCTCGGCGCGTGGCGGACATCGTGCGGGCCCTGGGGCGGCTCACCGTCGATCGCCGCGGGGAGCCGGCCCAGCTGGATCTCCTGGAGTGCGCCGAGCGGGCGCTCCAGACGCTCTACGAGGAGGATCCGGCGCTCCGGGACCGCTCGATCGAGTGGGGGCCGGTGCAGCGCCTCCCCGTGCTGGGCCTGGGGCGGGACCTCGAGGAGGCGGTGCTCGAGATCGTCCGAAACGCCTTTCGCCACGGTCCGTCGACCCAGCCGATTCGAATCGGCGCGACCATCGCCAGCGGCCAGGCCATCCTCCGCATCGAGGACCAGGGGCCCGGGATGACCGAGCAGCTCCGCAGCCGCATCTTCGAGCCCTTCTTCACGACCAGCGAGCCCGGGGCGGGCACCGGCCTGGGCCTGACCGTCGCCTACAGCATCATCCGGCAGAACGGAGGGCACCTTCAGGTTCGCAGCAGCCCCGGGAGCGGGACCACCGTCGACATCGCGCTGCCGCTCGCGCGCCTGGACGCGGGGACTCGTCCTGCCCCCGCTCCGGAAGACCAGCAGCGCGGCTCGACCTTGCCCGACTGAGGAACGGGTCCCCTTTCCCCCACCGGGGTCCAAGTCCGAGGGAGCGCGTCGACTCTCCCGCGCAGGCGCGGCACGCCGCCCGCCTTGCGCATCCCCGCGCCCACCGCTAACTTTCGCCCACTTCACTCTCTCCTCCGGAGGCGGTCCATGGCGAAGCTCCTCGATGGAAAGGTCGCAATCATCACCGGCGCGGGCAACGGCATCGGCCGCGAGTATGCCCTCTACTTCGCCCGGGAAGGCGCGAAGGTCGTGGTCAACGACCTGGGCAGCGATCGCAACGGCGGCGGCAAAGGGGGCGAAGGGGCCGACAAGACCGTGGCGGACATCAAGGCGGCCGGCGGCGACGCGGTCGCGAGCTACGACACGGTGGCGACGCGCGAGGGAGCGGACAGCATCCTCTGGAGCGCGCTCAACAAGTTCGGCACGCTCGACATCCTGGTCAACAACGCGGGCATCCTGCGCGACAAGACCCTCGTGAACATGGGGGACAGCGACCTGGAGCTGGTGCTCGACGTGCACCTGAAAGGCACCTTCTACTGCCTGCAGGCGGCGGCCCGGTATTTCAAGGTGCGCGGCAAGGGCGGCCGCATCGTCAACACCACCAGCCTCTCGGGGCTCCTCGGCAACTTCGGCCAGGGAAACTACGGCGCGGCCAAGGGCGGCATCTACTCGCTCACCAAGATCGCGGCGCTCGAATTCCTGAAGATGGGCGTGACGGTGAACGCCATCGCCCCCGCCGCCCTGACTCGCATGACCTCGGACATCCCGATGTTCAAGGGCGTGACCGCGGACGACCTGGGGCCCCAGCACATCGCCCCGGTCGCGGCCTTCCTCGCGAGCGACCTCGCCGCGGACGTGACCGGCCAGATCGTCGGCGTGCACGGCCCGAAGGTCTTCCTCTACAAGATGGAGCAGACCGAGGGCGCGACCAAGTCCGGCAGCGCGCTGTGGAGCCCGGCCGAGCTCAAGGAGCGCTGGGCGGAGATCGGCAAGTAGCCGGGCCCTCGCTCGCTCAGCGAGACGACCGAGCCGTCGTCCGAGCCCCCCCCGGCGCCGCCGCCCCGACGATCGCCATCAGCCGTGGCCCGATGCTCTCGACCGGCAGCACCTCGTCGACCGCGCCAGCTTGGATCGCCACGCGCGCCATGCCGAAGACCACGCTCGAGCCCTCGTCCTGGGCGAGCGTGTAGCCGCTCGACTCGCGGAGCGCCTTGAGGCCCCGGGCGCCGTCCTCGCCCATCCCGGTGAGGAGCACGCCGATGCGCCGTTCGAAGCTGCAGGCCGCGAGCGACTCGAAGAGCACGTTGATCGCCGGCTGATGGCCACCGACCGGGGGGGTCGAGAGCACGCGGGCGCGCCCCGCGCGATCGATCGCGAGATGCTGACTGCCGGCCAGGTAGACGCAGCCGCCCAGCAGCGGCTCACCCTCCTCCGCGATCTTCACCCGCAGGCGCAGCTCGCCGGCCAGCCACGCCGCGAATTGCCCCATGAAGCCATCGACGATGTGCTGGACGAGCAGCACCGGCGCCGGGAAGCCCTCGGGGAGCGCCCCGAGGATCGTCGCCAGCGCTGGCGGCCCACCGGTGGAGGCGCCGATCGCGATCACCGTGCGCGCGGCCTTGGGCGGCGCGACCGCGCCGAGCGCGGCCACGCTGCTCACTCTGCGCCGGACCACCCTCGCGGAGGCGGCCGTGCGCACCGCGCGCACCAGGGCCGCCGCCTCGCCGGGCGTGATCGCCTCGCCGCCGCGCAGGCAGGTCACCACGTCGATCGCGCCCAGCCGAAGCGCCTCGAACGCGCCCGCGCTCGCCGCGCCACGCTCGAGGACGAGGAGGGGCACGGGCACGTCGCGCATCACCCGCAGCGTCACGGCGGCCGCGCCCGGACCGAGGTCCGAGCCGAGCAGCACGACATCCGGTCGCACCCGCGAGCACAGGCGCAGCAGTGCCTCGGGGTCAGCGGCCTCGCCCACCACGGCGATGTCGCGCTGGAGCTCGAACACCCCCCGGAGCGCGCGCCGCGTCTGCGCCCGCACGTCGGCCACGAGCACGGCGATCATTGCAGCGCCTTGCGCCGCATCAGCCGGTCGAGCGTATCGAGCAGGGAGGACCGGTCGAAGTCCTTCTTGATCAGGTACGCGTCGGCGCCCACCTCGGCGCCGCGGCTGCGATCCTCGGACGAGTCCCTGGAGGTCACCAGCACGATGGGCAAACCTCTGAGCCCCACGCTCGCGCGCACCTGGCGGGTCAGCTCGAAGCCATCGAGGTTCGGCATGGCCACGTCCGAGACCAGCGCGTCCGCCGCCCCGGAGGACAAGAGCGCGAGCGCTCCGGCTCCATCGCTCGCGGTCCGCACCCGGAAGCCCGCGGCTTCGAGCTCGCTCGCCATCAACATGCGCGTGGTGGCCGAGTCGTCGGCGACGATGATGCAGCCGCCCCGCTCGGCCCGCGGCGACGGGTGAGGCGCCGAGGAGACGTGGCTCGATCGCGACGCTGGCGCCGCGGCCTCGCGGAGGAGCCCCTCCGCGTTGAGGACCAGGACCACCCGACCGTCGTCGAGCGTGGTCGCCCCCGCGAGGAGGCCGATCCCCGCGAGCGGTGGCGGCAGCTCGCGCATGATGATCTCGAGCTTGCCGACGACTTCGGTCACCCAGAAGGCCGCCCGCCGCCGCCCCGAGGCCAGCACCACGGCCGAGATCATCTCCCCCGACGCGGGCGCGGGCGCGGGGTCGCCCGAGATCACCTGCGAGAGCGAGAGGAGCCGCAGCGGCGCGCCGGAAAGCTCGATCGTCGACAGGCCCTGCAGCTCGCGGACCTCGGAGGCCGGCAGCCGGGCGAGGCGCTCGATCATCGGCACGGGCAAGGCATAGAGCTCTCGGCCGACGCGCACCAGGAGCCCGCTGCTGGTCGCGACCGTCAGCCGGACCGCCACGTGAAAGGCGCAGCCCTGGCCGAGCCCGGACGCGCTGGTCACCACGCCGGTCAGGCCCACGGCCACCACGCGGCCCACGGAGAGCCCGACGCCGCGGCCCGCCACCTGCGAGGTCTCGCCGTGCGTCGAGAAGCCCGGGGCGAACAGCAGCTCGTGGACCTCCTCGGTGGAGAGCGCGCCCGTGCGCTGCGCGTCGAGCAGCCCGCCGCGCAGCGCCACCGCGCGCACGCGCTCCGGGTCGATGCCCCGCCCGTCGTCGCTCACGGTCACGACCACGCGGTTGCCTCGCTGCTCCGCGCCGACGGTGACGGTCGCCGTCGGCGGCTTGCCCGCCGCCCGGCGCTCCTCGGGCAGCTCGACCCCGTGCGCCACCGTGTTGCGGAGCAAGTGCACGAGCGGCTGCTTGAGCTGGTCCAGGACCCGCTTGTCCAGTCGAATCTCCCCGCCGTTGACGACGAGCCGCACGCTTCGTCCGTACTCCGCCGCGAGGTCGCGCACCGGCCGGCGAAAGGTCTCGAACAGCGTGGCCGCGGGGAGCATGCGCACCTCTCGCAGCTCCCCGAGGAGCCCGTGGGCCAGCGCTCCGGTGCGCTCCGCGTCGCCGGTGAGGTCCCACGCCGCCGAGGCGAGCCGGCGGTGAATCCGGTTGAGGTCGGAGACGGCCGTGTCCAGCACCTCCGCGGCCAGGTCGGGGGTGACCCCTCCCGCGGCGCGGGCGGAACGCTGGCACGCGCGGCGCGCCCGGGTCAGGTCGCGCTGGAGCTGTTGAACCTGATCCACGATGGAGGTGAGCGCCGCCACCCGGGGCGCGAGCTGCGTGCCCGCGGTGAGCAGCTCCTCGGCCGCGACCAGCACCTGGTCGACCTTCTCGGTCGAGACTCGCAGGAAGCTCGGCTCGGGCGACACCCAGGCCGACGGGGCGGCGGTCGAGGGCCGCCTCGTCGAGGTCGGGTCCGGCGCCGGCGAGAGCCGCGGGCGCTCCCGCGAAGGGGCGCGCGCCGCGACGGCCTCCGAGAGCGCCGCGACCGCGGCGACGATCTCGTCGGCGCCGATGGCCTCCCTTCGAGAGGAGCGGTCGATCCAGCCCTGAGCCGCGTCGAGCGCCGCCAGCGCGGCGTTCACCAGCCAGCCCGGGGCCTCGGGGGGATCCTTCGAGGCCTCGAGGATCAGCGTCTCGAGCTCATGCGTGAGCGCCCGCACCGAGGAGATGCCGACCATTCCGGCTGACCCCTTGAGGGTGTGCAGGCTCCGCAGGAGCCGCTCGTACAGCGCCGGGCATTCGGTCTGGCGATCCGCTCCCTCGAGCGCGATCAGCGTCCGCGTCAGCTCCGCGATGAGCTCCACCGCCTCGTCGCGGAACGTCGCGGAGGCGGCCGCCAGGGCCTCGCCGAGCCACGTCTCGTCCTCCGAGGGCATCAGCTCACTGGTCCTTCACCATCTCGCCCAGGCGCTCGCCGAGCGTCTTGAGCTCGCGCGCGGACGTCTCGAGCTGCTTGACGCCCGCGGCGGACTCCACGGCCGACTGGGTGATGTGCCCCATCGCCGCGCACACCTGCTCGAAGCCGATCGACTGCTGCCGGGCGGCGACGGCGATCTGCTTCGCGGCCATCGAGGACTCGTCGATCGCCCCCGAGAGCTTGGAGATCTGCTCGCTCGCCTTCTCCGCCCGCCGGACCCCGTCTTGCACCTTCCCGGTGCCCTCCTCGGTGGTCTTGACCACGAAGCGGACGACCTTCTGAATCTCCCCGAGGATTCCGCGGATCTGCTGGGTCGATCGCTTCGAATGCTCGGCGAGCTTGCGCATCTCGACCGCGACCACCGCGAACCCCTTGCCATACTCGCCGGCCTTCGCCGCCTCGATCGAGGCGTTGAGCGCCAGCATGTTGGTCTGCTCCGCCAGCTCGTTCACCGTGGTGACGATCTCTCCGACCTGCGAGGCCTGCTCGCTCAGCTCGACGACGCTCTCGGCGATCCCCCCGACCTTGTCGCGAATCTCGTTGGTGGCGCCGATGGCCTCCTCGACCGACCGCACGCCTTCGTTCGAGACGGAGGAGGATCGCTCCGCGAGGTCGATCACGTTCTGAGCGTGCTCGGCGGCCTGCTGGGCCGCCTGGTTGATCTCCTTGATGGTGGTGGTGGTCTGGCTCACGGCGGCCGACTGCTCGCTCATGCCCGCGGCCTGCTGGTTGGCCGTCGCCAGCAGCGCGCTCACCACCGCGTTCAAGCGCACCGAGGTCTCGCGCACCAGGCCCAGGAGGTGGCCCTTCTCGGCCGCCCCCTCGAGCTCGGTGATGTCCGACAGGATGCAGTAGATGCCCACCGTCTCGCGCGTGGTCATGCGCAGCGGCCCCGAGTTGACCAGCAGCCGCGGCGCGCCCGCGGGCCCGACGAACGTCCCCTTCAAGCTCGAGCTGCCGCCCCCGGCCAGGCTGGCCTGAAGGGCCTGGAGGATCGCGGGCTCCTTGAAGCGCACGACCTCGGTCAGGGGGTGGTGCATGAGCTCGGCGACCGATCTGCCGCACAGAGCGCTGAAGGCCTCGTTCACGAACGTGAAGCGCAGATCGTGGTCGGCGGTGAAGAAGGGCTCGGCGATGCCGTTCTTCACGCAGTTGGAGAGCGCCAGGTCATTCGCGAGCCGCTGAACCTGCTCGTTGACGTTCGCGGTGTAGGTCTCCAGACGCTTGACCTTCAACGCGAGGGCATCCCGCTCGGCCCGCAGACTCGCAACGTCTGGGCCTCGCGCGCCGCGGCGGGGAGGCTTTGCGTGTCCATTGCGCGCCTTCAAGCCGGAGGCCAAGCGTACGTCCGAGGGGGTCATCGCCATGGGTAATCTCTTTCCTGAATGTCGGGAGCGCGTCCCCCCTCCGGGCCACCGAAGGGGGACTCACGCTCCGAGCCGCGCTGCCGTGAGTGACTGGCCCGTCTCCAGCGCTGCTCAGCCTTCTCCGCTCATCACCTTCTGGTAGTGCTCGCACTTCACGCAGTTTCCGAGCTTCTCGGCATAGGTCCCCTGGATGGCACCACCGCAGAGCGTCCCGGCGATGAACCAGCAGTCCCGCCCATGATCCGGCCAGGCGGCGCAGACCCCGAGCTGAGCCGCCTTCGCTCCGCCCTGCTCGCGCCCGCAGCCCTTGACCTCCCAGCAGTTCGGCGGCCGTTGCTCGGTCTTCTTCGCCTTCGGCGTCTTCTTCGTGCTCATGGCTCGTCTCTCCTCCTCGGTGCCGGACTGACTGCCGCCGGGCCCCGGGCCCATCCCGGGGTCCCGCGACCGCCTGCGGGGGGTGCGCT
>VFSW01008302.1_pt1 | contig 14927 bp, 13 predicted proteins | sample 5358111 | NCBI WGS metagenome assembly VFSW01 (sample SAMN11554181, study PRJNA540505) | mine drainage metagenome | isolation source: sediment from site ElyBrook_90M | place: USA: Ely Copper Mine, Vershire, VT | collected 2017 | reverse complement strand
CTCTACTACAACTTCGAACGTTCAAAAACTTAAATATTTTCAAACGTTTTTGTTTGGCCACTTCGATGCATGGTTTCTTAATACTGTTACTTCTTGTTCTTTTCTCGTTTACACTTTTAGTTTTCCGTGATCTTTATATAACCTACTCACGTTCCCAGTTGAAATGTTATGAGCGTAATGACGAGTTTGGGCATACATCTGTTTGCTACTTTATTCAACGTACACATTAAAAGCGCTAATTTCCTATACTCAAAATGTTCACCTGCAGTAATCCTGCCTGTTGTACGAATCCTTACGTTTGTTTGACTTGCTCAGAATGTCGAGCTGACGTGTCTCAAAGTCTTCGGACTGCAATAGCTAGGTCACAAAAATTGGAAGAAGCAAACAAGAGACAACGACATCCGTGGTTGTGGCGATTTATGTTGGTGTTGGAATTCGTCTTTAAACTACCATCGATACGTCTGTAGCAAGCTGAACTGTTGAATTACTTGTGCTGTTTTTTGTGCGCGCGCGACTGCTTATGTTAGCAATAAAGTTGGTCTGGTTCGTTTGAATTTTTCACCATTTATTTCTTGTCCTTCGTCCGCAATGGGCAGGATGTCTGCGACAATCGAGTAAACAAATTAGGTAAGCTAGAACACTTATGTACATGCATGAGTTCGTGTAGAACACTAACTACTGTTACATCGCGCTTCTGCGTCGAGTTGGCAAGCTTCAGTAGCTTACTTATCGAACTTCTACTATTATCGAATCGCATACGGTAATACAGATACAGTACACAGTAATACCCACAAGTCGTGGAATTAGGTGTCTGCATATTGCCATGCACATTAACCGCCACAATTTTCAAGTTCCTACTAGACAAATTCGAATAGACAACAGTGTGATGCTTAAGTGGAAAACCGAAAGAATCGAAATACTCCAGAATACGCTTCGTGGAGTCGTAGTAAAATGCGAGCCAATGCTGCCCAGGTTGGTCGTGCGGATCAGTGTTGACGATGAAACAAACATCGTAGGCGCGTTGTTGCGCATCCCGTATAGACGGTATACAGTTTGCGGGGAAAACACTAAGGCTAACGACGCGCTTTTCCGACGTATGACGTTGTGCTAGATGAGTGAGGAGAAACTCGAGTTGCTCCGTATGTAACGCAGCCATCGCATCATCAGACAATCAATGTCTTATTTGTCGCAGTAATTTCGAGCGCGTGATTCGTTTCGCTGTATATGAGAACTTCGATAGGTGCGGGCGTTTGTGCCTTGAACTTGAAATTCAAGTTTACCGATGATTTCGTTCGCGTGCTTTCGATTGAAGCTTTAATCGGACCTGGTACAAGCTTGAATGCGTACAGATTGTATGCAGATTCCCACAATTCCGGCGTGAGCGTGAGACCGTTGTTGCCAACGTCCAACCCGAGCGCGCTGAGCGTGCTTAAGTATGCGCGTTGATAGTCTTGATTTTCGTAATCCATCGTCAACGGGTCCGATGGTATTGATTGTCCGCCCACAGTAAGAGTGAGCGCCTGCAGATTGAAGTGCTGAAATTTGAATGGATTCAAACTGTACTTTCCAGTCACTCGATCTTGCTGTACGAGTGCAATGACTATACGCCTCGGTAATTTGTCAGAAAAAACACTGGAAATCGTCGCACTAGTCATGTTCGCTGCAATTTGATAGGTCTTAATATTCACTTGAGTGAACGGGATACTGAAATTGTGCTCCTTCAAAATCTCACGATGCGCTTCGATGACTTCTGCGTTGACTTCTTTCGAACGTACGTACAATTTAGCTGACGTGATATGTACTGCGTAATTCGAATTTTCCGCAGCCAATAGCACAAACTCGTTTTTCGAACGTGTAAGCTTGATGTTAATTCTGCAGTTTGGTGGGAGATCCAAGTCTTGATGGAACAAATCAGCATGCAGACGTCCGACCAGCGTTAGCGAGCGCGAATTGACAATTTGCTTTCTGCGTGTAACAAATTGTTTGTTCGGTTCGACATCGTTCGCTGCCGCGAGTAGCAATCGGTCCATTGACTCGGCATCTTTGTCGTGTAACCATCCGGCTACCTTGCTGCGCGTTTCCAGAATTTCTGGAGGTGCCGAGAGTAGAGACTCAATCACAGCGCGGTATGCGTAATGTGACTCCTTATCGGTGATGCGTGCACCGCACACTGAAATTTCGCAATCCGAAAACAAAGAATGCAGCATGTTGTTCACTGGAGCGACCACGTCGGCGGCGACAAGCGCAGTGGCATTATCTCCCGCACCTTTCATTACTTTACATTTCACTTCCAAGTAGCTGTTACTTAGATCGCGATAAACATTCGACACGCCGGGAATTTCAAAGTCGAGCGTCGAACCTTGTGGGGTAAGATTGCTACAAAGAATTGCTTCGTCATACTCGTTCTCGATCGATGCTTGCAGTACACGCGGACGGAAGTAGTCGAACTCGCTCAACGCTGCAAGTGTCGTGTCACTAGAAGTTGTACTGAGATTCGCCATGTTTAGCAGCTGCTGCTTTCTGTTTGTGCTTCTTGTTGCGCTTCGATTTTGAATGCTGAAACGGGTGATATCTTTTCTTTTCTGACGCACTCTTATATACATGTGCAGCGTTGTTCGCGTACGGTACACCTTCGTCGCCGGCGAACAGTGCATTCATTCCCGTGCCAGCTTGCTGATTTCTCAAAGACTCGCCGACAGCGCCGGCCATTGCGCCGAGCGAAGGACCGATTGCGCTGCGCGCAGCGTCTTTCAGCGAAGCGCCGCCCGCATGCGCACGTTGTGTTGATGATGCGAAAGTTGACAGTCCGCGTAGCGCGATCGGTGCGATGAATCGAAGCACACTACGAAAAAAGTCGCCGAGACCTTCACCATGTTGTCCTCCAATAAACACTGGGATGTCCACACTTCCACCCACTTGTCCACGGTAGTACCTTAGGTATGGGTTAGATTGAGCCATATTGATTTGATTACGTTGTTACAATATTAGTTCAGCAAAGTTCATTCTCCCACTTTATATAGTGTTAGTATAAGCTTTTACGTCGTCGAAAACGTAATGAGCAAATGACACTTGGGGAAAACGCTGGGAATGGAAGCGCTTCACCACGCGCAGACCGCAACAAAATCTTGACTTCGGAAAACTGTGATTTGTTGACTGGGAGATACAGCGGTGGGTTAAAGGTGAAGAACTGTTTGTCTTCGTTGTTTCGCTTGAGCACCGGGACGATTCCCAACAACGGTGCTTCGGTATCGCCTATGTACTGATTCTCTATGATGTCCGAATACACATAGATTGAATCGAGTTTTGTAAACACAGATCTGCTCGGCCCGCTCAACATGTAGAGTCGGGGTATCTCTATCGCTGCAATAGCGTCTATTTCGACTGGCACAATCAAGTTAGGCTTCATTCCCATCATATTGGCAAGGTACAACGAGTCGGTGAACACATACAAAGAGCCTTCGTTAGTATGAAAAGTGCCGGCTCGACTTTCAAAGTCATATTGGAACATTATTCTCGGCTTTCTGCGCAAATCGGACGCTCTAATGCCATCTTCGATCAATCTGCATACGCGGTCACCAATGTCCTGCACAGACATAAAGTTGCTTGGCCAAAGAGTGAATGATGTATGACGAATATCGCGGTCGTAGTCCCAATTTTGGTGAATTATAGTGAGTGAACACTGTTTGAAAAACTCGTTGTATTCGACTTTGACGAACCGCGCAATTTCGCTATCGAGTAATGGTACACGAGTCGCAGAGTAGATCCAGTGGATAGTCGCCTTTTCCCGAAGGTCGAACCAGTTATGTGGATAGTGAATGTTCAGCAGCGCCACTTCCCAGTCGCCGTTGAGCGTGACTGGTCGACTTAGTCGAACAGTATATTCTCCCGGTTGATTCGATGGGTGTGAAGCCATGTTACTGTTACTCGGAAGTACGATGCAAAAGTCAGTTTTCGATTCCATTACAGTTAGTTAGTTAGTCAGCTTTATTTCTCATCAAGTTAAGCGTGATTAGTTGAAAACGAAACAAGTAAGCGCTTCTTATATGAACGGATTGTAGCGCCTTAAGTGCAATGTACAAACTACATTTGTACTGTTTTCGGGGAACGGTATAGGTTTCCCACGCGCAGTGCGTAGTCTTATTTGAATGGTTGAAAACTGCTGTTTGCATATTGGTAGATAGATTGGTGAAGTGAATGTGAAAAACTGATGGCTACTACATTTCGTCGTTTTAAGCGGAACGATTCCAAGCAAAGGTGCCATCGTATCGCCTACTAGCTGTGGTTCAACAATGTCACTGTAAACGTAGATAGAGTCAATACCACCATCTTTTACATATGATTTGCTGCGTAGCATCGACTCGCCAGCATTACCTGTAAGAAAGTAAACCGGGTGGACTTCTGGTGGGACGTAACTTGTGACGGAATCTACATTGCTAATATTCCTACTATCTTGTACTCTATTAACAGTGATTGCTTCTACCATTTTCTTATAGTTATCTTTAGCGTATTGCGGAATTAGTCTTGCAACGTCTTGGCGAAAATAATCGGTGAGTTCCGGTAGAAAAGCGCAGTATTGCCCGTCATCTGAAATAATAATTTTAGACATTACTTGTCGATAAGTTAATCGGAGTGCGGTTGCTAGTTTTCCATATTCGAGCTCGAGTACAAGGAAAACCGATAAGCGATCGTGTGCAATAGAGTATTGTCCGGTTCTTGTTTTCATATCGTAGTGGTACTGAAATAACTTTTCTGATTGATAAATCTGGTATTCAGTTGCAAGCTGAGCTGATACAACGTTTGCTAACGAGTCACCGAGTTCTTGCGGTGTGCTGTAATTGCCACCCGGGACATGAACGTAATTGTAATCGAAATCGATGTCTGATCCTCCCCGTGTTTTGTCGATTTCGTAGTACTGACCGATTTCAGGCGGTTTACGTTGTCGTGCAACAAGCAAATCGCCGAGTAGACTTAGATCACCTTGAATCGGTGCCATTGTTGAAATGACGTGAACACCGATAACACCTTCAACGTTATTCCATTCGTATGGAAGTGACATTTCAAGCATTGCGACCTCCCAACGACCCAGAAGTGAAATCGGGCTAGCAAGTCGAACGGTGTAGTCATTCTGTTCATTTTTCGGATAGTGTTGCAAGCAACTATCGCTCGGTAATGTTAACAAAACTGAATCCCTTATCATTTTTCAGTCACCGTCGTACACGTATTCGGTGGAACGAATCGGTGCAGCTGTGTACTTTTGAAGCTCACTATAAGGAATCCACCGATCGAACTTGTCTGGCCACCCGCGCCACTTCACCAACACTTGATGTTGCTTGCTACCGCGTCGGCCGCGATGTTTAAGCACTTGATCGACTTCCAATCTGTTCTGCGATACTGGCTGAAGCTCGGAATTGTAGAAAGCACCTTCGATTGGTTCGCCACTCGAGTCTTGAATATTATATAGTGTCTGCGGGTGTCGTGCACGTTTAGTCACTGTGAAGTGTTCGCGGCTCCAGTTTGGTGTATAGCCTTTTTCAAATTCACCTTTCCACTTTGAGATTCTCACACGTTGATTGGCAGGTAGAAGTATCGACTGTTTACGTTTGCCTGTTTGTCCGCTTGTTGCACGATAGAATAGGTTGTACCAAGCCTTTTGCGCAGCCGCTTCGTTGTCCACATCAGCTGGTCGCATACGAATCGATCGATGTTGTGTGTTATTGTAAGCGTCTACAATATCACCGAGTATGTCGACGTATCGTTTTGTGTTGTTCGAAGTGAAGTATGCGTAAATACGATTTTTTAATGTCCGATTAAATCGTTCAACAATCGCCGCCTTCTTGTCGCTATTCGAAGCGAATTGAGCGATGTTGTTTTCACGCAGAAATCCAGTCACTTCCACGTTGAAAAACTCGGTACCTTTATCTGTTTGGAACAGTTTCGGCTTACGCGGTTTCGCTTGCTTAAACAAACGTTTTATTCCAGAAAGTACATCCTTGCCTGATTTCGACTTAATTGGAATCGCCCATGCAAACCGTGATAGAATATCGATACAAGTTAAAATGTACCGATTACCATCATTTTGGTCTGCCAACGTTTGCATATCAGCGAGATCCGCTTGCCATTGCTTATCAATGTCAGAGGTGTATGTATGATTGCGTGTGAACTTGTGACGTGCTGGCTTGTGAATTGAGTATGCAAGTTGATTGGTTAAAAACGCCTCGACTTGCTTCCTAGTGGCTGGAATTCCGAGCTCTTTTGCACGATTGTGCAATCGGTTTATTCCGCCGTAGGAACCCGGATCTCCGGCTGCATAGTAAAGGTTATGTAGCTGTCGATCGATGGTGCCCGGCTGCGTCCAACCGTTAGCGTTGTTCACTTCCGCTTTTTGATGTAGTTGTCGTCTCATTGTTTGTTAATGTGTTTATGATTGATGTCGTCAAGTCTTTCAAAGTGTTATAGTCGCTTGTCAAAACTAGTTCAAAGAGTACGATTATCGTAATAATGATGATCGTTGTCAGCACACGTCCGAACGTACTGTTGCTTACTGGTAAACAGCGTGAAAGTGTTTCGGCTAACGCAAAGCGTGTCTGCTGCGGTAGGGCTTTTGTTTCTTCGGAATTCGACTTTTTAATGACTGGTTCGGTTACCTCTTCGAAGTCTGAAGTGGTTGTCGTAAAAGTGATGTTCGCCTCAAATTTACTATCTACTTCATCAAGGTTTGTTAGCTTAGCCATTATTTACTGTTAAGCTGTAAATGTGAATAGCACACCAGTTTATATAGTACATTTATTTCCGAACAACGTGGGCATCAGTGTATAACGCGTAAGTAAACGAACGAAAACAAATTGCTAAGAGTGTTTATCGTTACCGGTAGAACACTTCGAGTTTTTAGTTCGTTAGCAAGTGAATCGATCATAATTTTACGCACAACGAGATTACGAAAAATTTCGTAGTCACCATCTTGCTGCTGCTGCTGCTGCTGCTGCTGCTTCGCTTCTGCACTCAAAAAGCGATCCGTCGTCAACTCATCGAAAAGCTTCCCTGCATATTCCAACGCCTCGGCTAACTGAAGTCGTCGCTGACTGACATCGGCAACGGTGACGACTTGAGCATCAACTCGTACTTCGGGTTGTGTTTTTCGCTTACACGATGACGGTTTCGGTTCCCATTTTCTTTTCACATTCAGACGTATCGGATCCACTTTCCGCATTGATGTGCACATTGTATTTTGGTGCGTTTTCTGCTTCGACTCGGTTACGCGAGCATGGACGTCCTCGCTTTCGCTTAGCAGCCACGTCTGACTTGGGAGCTGATGCAGTAGTGGTGGCGTCGGTCGCGTCCACTGGTTGCTCGATTGCTTCTGACTCGGTGGAATGAGGTCCGTCAGTTCCAGCGTTTCCGCAAGAAGGTCCCTCGTTGTGGTTGTCATCGCCTAACTCGGCAGCAAATTGATCGAATGTACGTTTAAACGCCTGTACAGCACTTACTGGAAGGTAAACGTGGTTGTTCTTCGATGGTAACCAGCAATTGATTTCGTTGTTGTACCATAGGCGACTTATACCGAACTTCCTATGCGGTGGATCAGATTCACCAACTTTAATTAGTCGCAAAACAAACCTGTTTGTACCAAGTTCGTGGATTAGTCGACTCGACAGTTCAGTAGTTTTTGGAATCCCCATGTGCAATGTATAAATTAAATAAGAGCAAAACGAATTATCGTTCTCAGTGAAATTCACAGCCTTTTATACTGTGTTTGCCGATCGCTTACGCGCGAAAGAAAATATTTAGCGCGCCATAATTTAAATTCAAATTCAAATTTGAATTTGAATTTGAATTTGAATTTATCAGTATAACATAGATTTAGTTTGCAAGATTGTGTACGAACTACTTGATAACTTTATTGCGTCAATCAATCAATCAATCAATCAATCAATCTGTATCGCGCTTCAATTATGCAATCAAAAGCAAATTAGCGACGAATAAGTCAATTGTCAAACAAAATCCTGCGACTCCGACGAAAGGGTCTAGGAGCATCGATGTATTCAAGAATAATTTCGTGACCGCTAGTTGTAGCCGTATCTGCGCTCGATGACGATGATGAACGTGGGCGACGACGTTGACGTGGTGAATTCGGCGTCGAAGTTAATATTGGAGTTGAAGTAGGCGTTTGCATGTTCGAAACCGTATTCGGAGCTTGTGTTGGTGTAATCGGTGAATTTGTGCCGGTCACAACTTGTATAGCTTGTCCTGATGGTTCGCTATCGTTGGCGTTGTCGTCGTCATCGATGATAATGACGTCATTGAGTGCACTTTCTTCCATAAATAATTGCGTTTCGATTGCCCAGGTAAATTCGTGTTCATGTCCAAAATTGCCTGGTTTACTCTTTCGAATGCGTCTTTTCGGATTTGGTGGCAGTGCTGAAATTCTTTTCTTCACTTCATCACAATCATGCTTCTCAATCGAACAAAGTTTAGTGATGTAGTTGCAGCTCACACAACATATGAGAAGTTCCTCACAGTTAAGCGCATGCTCCACAGCTTCATTAAAAGTGCCAATAAAGTCGCAGCAGATTGAATTGCAGGAAATTAATCTTTTCTCGCAACTCAACCGTTCATGCTCGACGACTTTAACTGGTGAACCTACGAAAGTCTTGCAAAAATAGCATCTCATACGCATAATATCCCAAACTTGTCGCAGTAAACATGGCCATCTGTCGCGTTTGAATAACTCGAATCTACAGTTGCCTGGTAGTCTGCAATTAGGGCAGTCGAACCAGGGGTGCCGTTCCACAGTTGTCAAATTTCTTATACATGATTCACAAAAAATATGTCCACAATTAGCGAGCAGAACGGGTTCACGCGGTATACCGAGACAAATAGTGCATTTGTGTGCAGTAATGCACTTATCGGTATGATCGTCGACGATTGAAACAGTGGAGGTAAGAGTCAGGTGGTGTTCTAAATCAAGAACAACGCAGGAGTCGTTGAAAGATGGTGCGCCGTTGTCATGAGGAGTGAAGTACGGAAGTATTTTCTTCATTCCAAGTTCCAAATAATTCTTGTAAGACAGCTTCGATTGTGCCATTACTAAGATAGTAAGGGAAAGTGAGGTTAAGAAAGGAAGAAAATTGTTTGGATCAAGTAAGGAGGATGTACATTTTCGGTTGGAAAATGTGCGTCTTATATAGACAATTTGGGGGTGGGGTTAAATTTTCTAAGTCCAAGTGGCTATATAAAGCCTACGTTTTTCTACATTTTATCTTACTTTTTCCTAAACGAAATTTTTCACTTTCTCTCCCTTATTATGCAATCAAGTGCTACATTCGTCCAGGTTGCCGATTTAGGTGCTGCTTATGATGAAGACGCTCGGTTTGATCATGAAGATGGCCAGCTCGAATTCATTTTACAACATGATGGTAGTGCCTTTTCTACTATTCGACTGAAGCAGTTCAAGCTTGTGCGGGTTGTCACTGATATGGAAGTGTTTTTAACTGGACTAAAATCACTTTTGTTGACTGAAATTGGAAATGCCCTTAATGAATACCGAAATATTCGTTACGCCGTGATCGCTCATGTGGTGTATGAGAAGGTTACCGAACCGGATCGTCCACCGATTGTCGGCTTTTTGAGGACTGATTTGGTGGTTGCTCTTGGTACCAAGGATATATTGCCAACAATTTGGGCGACTTTGGGAAAATTGCGAGCACGACATGTCAACTTTATGCGTGATTCTTCTGGATTGCGTTTGAAAGAAGTGCGTGGTGTTGACTTTTCCACTAGCAAATACGATCCATTATTAAGTGGGGGCTCGGCCTATGTTGAGTTGCCTGACTTTTTGCTTAACAAAAGAGCAATTGTCAATGTTCAAAATAAAGACAAACGCTGCTTTGCATACGCGTTACTGTCTGCGTTACATCCAGTACAAAGTAGTAATCGGCCGAACGAGTACAACAAGTTTTTCGATCAACATCCCGAACTACGTGATCTCCATTTTCCTGTGGAAATCGATCAACTCAGACAAGTGGAGGAAAAGATTGGTATCGCGTTCAACGTTTTTTCTTTCTTCGACGATGTGGGTCGCGGACGTTATCCTGTTTACTTGAGCAAGTTGTCAGAAACGGATGCGATAGACTTACTGTTCTGGAATGGACATTATGCGTGGATAAAACATTTCTCTAGATTTATGGCTGATACTGCTAAGCATAATGGTGCGCATTTTTACTGCAAACGGTGTCTTGGACGTTTTACAAAAGCGCATGTGTTAAAAAATCACCAGTTGCATTGTATTTCGGTTGACGACTGCAAACAGGTTTTGACAATGCCACCTGAGGGGACGAAAATCAAGTTCATCAATGTTCGTCATCAGCAGAAGTTTCCGTTTACAATTTACGCAGACTTTGAATCACTCACTGTACCCTGCGACCAACTTACTGATGCGGAGAAAAAGCAGCAAGGGGTGCCGAAATTCAGTTTTCAAAAGCACAAACCGATCAGCGTTGGTTTGAAATTGGTTTGTAGTTCACCTGGTATACTAGACTTGCCGTATGAAACGTATACAGGGGAAGATGTAAACGAGTGGTTTTTACAACGTCTCGCTGTGTATCGCCATTGGTGTCATGATTACTTGTTTAATGAACAACGTTTGATAATGACTGAAGATGATCAACGGGACTTTGAGCAGGCGGTAAAGTGTTATATTTGCCGAAAAAGCTTTGCGTCTGCAGATGAACAAAATAAATTCAAAAACAGACGTAAAGTTCGTGATCATGATCACATCACTGGTGCGTACCGAGGTCCTGCTCATTCTGCTTGCAACTTGAAAATGCGGACTACTTACAAAATACCAATTTTTCTTCACAATTTTCGGAATTATGATAGCCACTTGATTGTGCCAGCGTTCAATTTACTCAAGGGTACACGTCTTGAAATAATCGGTCAAAACTTGGAGAAGTACTTGACTCTGACTTGGGATTCCAACTTAGTTTTCAAGGACAGTCTACAGTTCCTTAGTGGATCGCTCGAACAATTGGTTGCTTGTCTTTTGAAAAGTGGAAAACAAAATTTTGTTCACTTACGTGAAGCCTTTGCGACGGTGACTGATGAAGAAGGCATCGAAATGCTGCTTCGCAAGGGTGTTTACCCTTATGATTACATGGGTAGTGAAGCGCGTCTACAGGAAACTTGTCTGCCTGCACGACAGCACTTTTTCAGTCGTCTGACTAACAAAGAGTGCAGTGAAGAAGATTATGATCGCGCACAACGAGTATGGGCTAAGTTCAGCTGTAAAACAATGCAGGACTATCACGATTTGTACTTAAAAACCGATGTCTTGCTGCTCGCCGATGTTTTCGAGTCATTTCGCCGAGCGACAATCAACACATTTGGACTTGATCCGGCTTACTACGTTAGTGCGCCTCAGCTTTCTTGGGACTGTATGCTGAAAATGACGCAGTGTGAGTTGGAACTTTTGAGCGACCCTGCAATGTTTAAGATTATTAATGATAATCTACGTGGTGGAGTTAGCGTTATCATGAAGCGGCACGCTGTTGCGAACAACAAGTACATGGGTGAACAGTATGACCCTGATAAGCCGAGTAGCTACATTTTTTACCTCGATGCAAACAATCTGTACGGATGGGCAATGAGTGAACCGTTGCCTTGTGGCGAATTTGTGTGGATGACACCAGAAGAATGCGAAGAAGTCGACTGGCGTACATTGGACGATGGTGATAGCGATTATGGATACTTTGTCGAGTGTGATTTTCACTATCCAGACTCGCTTCATGATGAACATAATGACTATCCATTTGCACCGGAACGTCTCGTTGTGGAAGAGCGCTTACTAAGTGAGCAGCAGTTGGGAATTCGGGAGCAATATACAATCTCGCACAATAGTTATGCGAAATTGATTCCAAATTTCTTTGACAAAACCAAACAATTGGTGCATTATCGAAATTTACGCTTTTACCTTGAAAATGGTCTTCAACTTACGAAAGTGCATCGCGCCATCCGTTTCAAGCAATCTCGATGGCTCCAGCCGTATGTCCAAACCAACACGGAGTTGCGAGCCAAGAGCAAAGACCCGGTGGAAACTCGACTTCGAAAAGATATGAACAACAGCATCTATGGGAAAACCTGTGAAAACTTGACGAAACGGAGTGACATCAAACTGATCAACTCACAAAAACAATGTCAAAAATTGATAAACAAACCGCATTGTCGACGATTCAAAATTTTTGCGCCGAATCTTGCTGCAATTGAACTGCAGAAACTTAAGTGTATGATTAACAAGCCGACTTACGTAGGTTTTGCTGTGCTGGAACTTTCAAAACTTTTGATGTACAAGTTTCATTACTGCCACCTTCGAAAATGGTACCCGAGCGCTGATCTACTCTTCACTGATACCGACTCGCTCGTCTACCAAATTTACACAGACGATTTGTACGCTGATTTGGCTGCCCATCGTGAACACTTTGATTTTTCCTGTTACCCAAATACGCATGCACTGTTCGATGAAAGTAACAAGATGGTTATGGGAAAAATGAAAGACGAATCGTGTGGTGATATTATTACTGAATTTGTCGGTCTTCGCCCTAAAATGTACAGTTATACTGTACGCCAAACGGCTGCAGATGGTGGTGGTGATGTCATAAACAAAGAATCGAAGCGTGCTAAAGGTATACAACGTGCAGCTTTGACCTCGTTAGCACACAGTGATTATTTGAAACAGTTGAAACAACCCGTTGAAAACTATGTCAACATCGTGAGAATCGGTCAAAAGCAGCATCGTGTTTACACAATTTCCAGCTTAAAGCGCGGTCTTTGTGCGTTCGATGATAAGCGCTATCTCTTGCCTGACGGTGTGCGTACGCTAGCCCATGGGCATTATCGCGTGCGTGAACAACAGCAGCAGCAACTAATTCAAGAAGCAGAAGAAGAAAAAAGTGAAGTTGCAGCAGCAGCAGCAGCAGCGACGGCGGAAACTGTGACTAGTATGAGAATAGTTGGTGATGAAGGTGTTAACGATTTCGTTGTCCTCAGCGCAGCGCAAACTCGCGCACGTAGCATTCGTACACAAACACAGCGTGAAGCACTTGATATGCTAAGTGGTGTTAATTTACGTGAAGTTCTCGAACAAACTGCGTCGAATGGCTGGCAACCTGCGAATGATCGCTGTACGCCTGCAGTAAAGCGTGCACGCACTTTGTTCGATAACGATGATAAGGATGTTGATGATGTTGATGAGTGTCTCACTTTGATTCATGAGGCTGCAACATCTGTTGTTTTCAACGATGAATATTAATCTAACTTTATATAAGTTGATGATGATGATGATTGTGATGATGATGAAATAAATGAGCTGTATAATGGACCAATCTATCCCATTACCATTCCGACACCCTTCGACAATTCTAATTGCTGGCCCGACTGGTTCAGGAAAAACCGAGTTTCTAGTTAAGCTGCTAACGCAACGAGGAATCGAGCCGTTCCCAGAACGTATCATTTGGATTTATAGTGAATGGCAAGACGCCTATGAGCGCATTAAAAAGAGACTTGGTGTTGCCGAGAAAAAATTGGAGTTCGTTAAAGATTTCGATGATAGTCTGTATGATTCGTTGGACCGCAGAGTTCGGAATCTTGTAGTCCTCGATGACCAGATGGAAAATCGTGACATGCAACGTAATGGTGGTAGTGGTTTGGCGAAATTCTTCACTCAAGGGTCACATCATCGGAATCTTACAATCGTCTACATCGTTCAAAACCTGTTTCACCAGTCGCGCGCAATGAGAACCGTTTCGTTGAATTCGCACTATCTTGTGCTTTTCAAGAATCCGCGCGATAAGTTACAGATTCGAAGTCTAGCTATGCAGATGTATCCGATGAATGTGGAGTTCTTGGTACGTGCGTATGAAGACGCAACTAAAGTTCCCTACGGTTACTTAGTTATCGATTTGCGACCTGATACATCGGACGAGTTACGTGTGCGATCAAACATCTTCAATGCGAGTGAACAATGTGTTTACAAGCCGGTAGAGAAGTGATAGTGTTGCTAGTATTTAAGTGCTTATAGAAAACGGGATCAATTAGTGTATGCGAGTACGCTTTTTTCTTCACTTCCAAACTTGCGATGCCGATGTTTGAGCCGATGACCGTGCCTACAGCTCCAGTTAAAGCGCGTAAGAGTTCACAGCGGCGACGACAACATCAGTTAAAGAAGCGAACTGTTAAGTTTCTGTCTGTTTGCCGTGATCCGAAAGTATTAAGTTCTGTGATTCGCGCATCGCCGGACAGCGTTATAAAAACGATCTGCAACGCGGCTCTTAACGTGCAAAGAGGTGGTCGTGTAAGTCTTGGAAACTCGCAGAAGGTACTTTTTCGAAATCACAGTGGGCGAATAGCGAAACTGGTATCCAAAAATCTATCGATAGCCCAGAAACGTAAGCTTCTTTCCCAAAAAGGTGGTGCATTTTGGATTCCTGCACTGATTAGCGCAGCACTTGGTGGACTAGGATCACTCTTGTTTGGTGGTAACAAAACTTAACAATATGGCTAAAGCTAAGAAGAAGACTGGTACATCATCCGCATCATCAACACCACCTTTCATGAAAATGAGACTGGTACCCTTTAACAATGATAAGCATAAGAAAACGTTACGAAAGCCTTACATCGGTAAGCAAAACCAAAACCAAAATCAAACGTTTGCTGGTGACCTGGAGAAGCATGTTCGTCATGCTGATCCTATAGTTACAGCAATGTCAAAATCACTTCCTTTTATCACTGGTATGCCACCGAAGGAACGTAAAAAACTTGGAAGTTCGACGTCGATGGCGGTGCAAAATGCACATCTCGAACGTTACAAGAACCTCGAACGGCTTAGAGAGTTTGCACAATATGCCGCGCCACCGATTTTACCTCCGGCACCTTTGATG
>VFSW01008301.1_pt1 | contig 14927 bp, 28 predicted proteins | sample 5358111 | NCBI WGS metagenome assembly VFSW01 (sample SAMN11554181, study PRJNA540505) | mine drainage metagenome | isolation source: sediment from site ElyBrook_90M | place: USA: Ely Copper Mine, Vershire, VT | collected 2017 | reverse complement strand
CGCTGAAAAAACTCTGGGAAGAAGGTTTATGATTTTATCTGGGACATCTGGGACAGAACCTACGGCAGCCGGACCAGATTGGTTCCGAGGTCACAAAGAATCCCCCTTCGTGGACCTATAACACGAAGGGGTAATCTGTCCCAGATGGTGGATATGTTGTCCCAGATGAAAATTACTATCTGGGACAGAACGGTGGCAGGCTACACCTACGTTGTCCCAGATGTCCCAGATGTCCCAGATAATATATAAACTTTTACATGAATACATATAGAAGAAAAAACGCTGAAAAAACTCTGGGAAGAAGGTTTATGATTTTATCTGGGACATCTGGGACATCTGGGACGGCGTAGGTGTAGCCTAGGGAGATGCCGGCCTAGATGGGAAAATCATCTAGGCCGGCATCTGGGACATCTGGGACATCTGGGACAGAACCTACGGCAGCCGGACCAGATTGGTGATCATTCGGTACCGATCGTTGCCATGCCTGGACCTTCGGATCTTGCATCCATGAGAAACGAGTTTTCTACTTAATGATATTTGGTTGACTTTTTCATCACCGGTATATCGGGTATATTCATCCATGAAGTCATTGACCTTTATGAACTCCACATCTTGATCGGTAATCTCGAATCCTTGCAGGAAGTCAGAGAGGGGATCGGATGCAATCTTAATCTGAGTGATGACATCTTCCTGTTCCGGGAGGATATCCATTAGGCCGTCATTCAGGCTACGATACATAATGGCCTGCTCGACAATCCATTGCAGATCGGGAATATACATCGTCATCACGTCTTCCAGGCGCAGCCGTTTTTCGGCATGAATGACATTCGTGCACTGGAAAGGAAGAAGGCGACGATTCATAATCGCTGTATCGTCGCCGGATATCTTTGGTAGTGAGTTTGACGTGACAACAATTAGGGCATGGCTTCGTACTTCGGTCTGATCCTTATATAGGCGGCGAACAGTGATCGTATCACCGCCAGTAACTGCCTTAATAATCGATTCGTCGAGTAGGGCATTCTCGGCATCATTGACAATGCCGATAGAACGCTCGACAAGGCTTGCTAGGGTAGGATTTGGGGCAAGTGGGTCACGTGGCTTAATCAGTGCTTTAGGACCAGCTGCGTATCCTTCCTGGCCGAATAGGATTTCGAGAAGTCGGGTAAGGGAACTCTTGCCAGTTCCGGGGCTGCCGACGATCCACACTAGGCGATCGCATGCCGTTCGGCGGTCCAGGGCTTGCCCGATAGCAGACAGAAATACTTCCACATTGCCAGGGGAACCCAGAATTGATTCGAAGATTGGGATGGGGGTTGGGACATATTCTGGATCGTAGGAACAACCCAGGGTCTGTATAATGTAATCCTCTAGCTGAATTTTTCGGATATAGCTGCGTGGATCGCCAGGTGTTCCGATGGTCCAGTCAATAGTAAATCCATTATTGAATGCTATTAAATGATCTGGCTGCTGTATCCTTTGGCTTGTTGCTATTCCCCACAGGTCAGCTAATCCGTGTACTTGCGTCTCTGAGAAAGGATCTGGGCGCTGGCGAAGCATGTGATAGATCGCATACTCGACATCTGTATCATCGCATATCTCATAGACAGTATGATCATTAATATGATACCAATCTTTCTTAAAAGACCGGCAAAATTTATCACAATTTTGTGATAACATAGAGAGATATTCGCTACTCTTCATCGCCATCTTTCCATTTCACGGTTAATTTGGACATAAAAATCCTCCCTTGATTACCTTTACCATTCGGCAAGCAGTCAAATTACCATCACATAATTTGACTGCCCACCTTATGGTGATGGACACAAGGGAGGATTTTTACTTCATCTAAGTCACACGACTTGATCTCAAGGATATATGATATATGAATCAAAGTCAAGAAAGTTATCCACCACTTTTATCCACCGATCAGTGATGAATTATGACTATTTATTCATCATATAAACCATCTCTTGTCTTTGATATCCGGCATCCGCTTTATTTGGATGCTGAAATGAATGTTTTTCCAGTGAATGTGTCGCTGAAAATAAAAGAGTATCTCATCTTCGGCGTATATAAAACATACACCTCGATCATCCATTGGATGTGTCTCTATGCAATCGGCATGCTTCCAAGTGCATATGCGTAACTCTTTTTTTTTCATTACGTTCTTTCGCATTATGTTCCACCTTCAATCAAATAGACTATCATGCTACCACTCCTGTTTTTAGTGCAATCACTAAAAACACTTTCTTTATCCATCACATGGACTATTTTTGCTTTCTGACCTGATTCTGACAAACACATGTTTGCCAATGCTAAGAAATTGGATCCTGTCCCACCAGGGATCGAGGTCCTGGCCGGCCTCACGTCGGGTGAAGGAATAGTGAAAAATCGCTATCCCTTTTCCTGTACGTGTGGCCGCCTCCTTGACGCTCATAAAGCCGTCAAGAGAGATGTTTTCAGCACTCGTTGTTGCTGGAATTTTAAGCCTCATGACGACCACCTGGTAGGATGGTACGTCACGTGAATCGCTAAAATACGATCTAAATCATCCGCATCTGCACGCAACCACGGAATAGCGTTATTTAAAATGATATGCCGCTTCTTCGAAATACTATTCCTGTGGCGATGCTGCTGTCGATGCATGCTCTTTCCTCCCTTTCACACGCATCTCCCCGATCGGACAATAGGATCGCTCCCAGGCCGGAACTGGATCGATGCACTGGATTTCGTCGGTATAAATTGCCGTGATGGTATTTCCCTGATCCTGACACCAGCGGGCCGCAGAAAGGATGCGTGAGCGTGCTTTACCCCAGACGACGGCAGGGATAATGGGATTCCCTCGCTGGTTGGCCCCGGCATAGCTCCACCAATGGATGCCATGCTCATCTTTTGTTATGAGGTCGGGCGCAGCCGTCGTATGGTCAGTCATTTTGATCAGCTTAGACTTTCCATACAGATATCCAAGTGTTGAGATTATCACCTGGCGGATCGCTCGTGCCAACAGCGGATCAAGGCTGTCATAATCTGACAGCCAGAGTTTTCGCCAGGGAGCGATAAAATCATCATTTTTCGATCCGATATAACAGCCCTCGAAATCAAAATGGCCTCCGTGTTCGGCCAGATGCCGCCATTCGGCTACGGTCAGGACCTGATCGATGTATCGATCCTCCAACCGACGAAATGACCATTGTGGCGCGTCGTGCAGCTTTCCCCAGACAATCCCTTCTCGATACCGCAAATCGGAGGGAGGGCTATTATACTCTTTCATCCGGTCAGGCCTTGGGATCTTGTACAGGCATGCTAGATATGCTGAACGCATATCGTAACCATGTCCCGCAGCGATATGGGAATCATCATGCCACCATACCTGCTGACCCATCGACCGAATTCGGGTATAGGTCTGGTTGTCTACATGTCCCATCTCTCCGCATGTTGCAACTAACGTGGCGACGCCCGTCTGCGCGGCGGTGAATTGTATAGATGTTTTTGCCTGTTTGCATTTGTTCGTGATGATGGTTTTCACATCATCCGATACACTATCCAGCCAGTGTTCCATACAGCCTTTCTCCTTTTTTGGGCTTGTCAACTTTCCGCAATACGCGGATAATATCAACAATGCCGTTTGATTCCCGCAGCGATTCTTCGAGGATTTTGAGCATCGCAACATCGATAGGCATATCGTCATTTTCGTAATAATCAATACGGATAACACGGATCGCGGTATCATACGCGGCATCATACTGCCCAAGGTGCCTCAGAAATCTGCGTTTTTGCTCCTTAGTGTGCACATCGACACCATAGGTTGCCGCTACCGTCGAAAGGGATGTAATCCATCCCTCAGGCGGACGTATACCGAGCGGCGTTGCGCCGAACACGCGATAATGATCGTTCCACAGATCGTCCCATGCCTCCTCGAAGTCAACATTTGTTGGCTTCGAGGAGGCTGTACGGAGGAAGGATCGCAGCGGTAAATCAGCAGAATAGATCTGGAATACGTAGTCTTTGCTAAATCGCAACATCCACGCTAGTGCCTGCCACGAGAGGACGCCTGACCAGAACGCCTTTTCCCTACTCTTGGCTGCCCCCTTACCCTGGGACTCTTTTTTAGAGAGTCCCTTTGCTTGCCCGCGCACCAGGCGCTCCTGGTAGGCGTTTTTAAACCCGCGTGTCTGGGCCGCAGCATTCCGTGCTTCTTGTCTTGTCGGCATCATTCCATCTCCAGAAATAATGACGTTTGTCGCGACAGCAATTCATCGAATTCCGCATTTGGTACACATGACCAAATTTTGATGAAAGCGTCCTTTAATTCGATTTTAATAATGAGGGTCTCGACATCTTTGTCGTCATGAACCTGGCAGTAGAACATGAAATCCGCGAAACTGGAAAACGCCCAGTACTCCCCAGATGTCATGGCCAGGACGTGCGATTTGCGAAAATCCTGATCCCCCTCAAATTTGTAAGAAACTTTATAGATGATCATGCGATCACCTCCTTTGCAAGTATTTCCATTGACTCGACGACGACGCCGAGCTTCTGATTTTTTGGATTGACCGTTAAACGGCCAGCGACGATGATTCGCTGTCCTTTGCTGAATATCCGCTCATCACCAAAGGCGATACATTCAAACCAAACGGTTTGTTCCTTCCATTCTCCCTGCTCGTCCTTGATAGGGAAATGGACGCCGAGGCTAAAGCGATTCCTGGCCTTGGCGCCATCATAGCTTAGCTCGGAATCCTTTCCGAGAAAGCCTATCATCTGGACTTGTGCTACTAATCTCACTGGATTTCTCCTTTTTTAATGCTGCGCGTGCTCAGAAGCACGCTCTGCGGATTGTGGACAATCGCTAAATAGAGGCCGCGAAATCCTCCATACATCCTGACAAGCACATACCTTGTGCTTTCGGATATACTGTTGTCGCGGCAGAAATCTACAACGATGATAGATTTTAATATGATTTCCGCCATGTGTTCTTCAGTTATTTTCATCCTCTCCCTCCTCTCCTACGGGTACTGGAATCGTCCAGTACTCACTCAATTTTTCGATGAGCTGAGGGTACGGCCGGAACGCCGCGATGATGAATGACCGATCGTCAGTATCGGTGATTCCATCAGCAAAATCAGGCCAGCACTGATTCCGATCAACCAGGACCAGGCCGGCGATCATCAATTTTTTGATCTGGCTGCCGGCGGATTGTCGCAATATTTCAGCGACAAGATCATGGCTTGCTATGTTCAGGGTGGCGCCGCGCAGGAGGGCGTCGCGCAGGAGGGCGCCGCGCAAGTCGGCGTTGCGCAGGTCGGCGCCGCGCAGGATGGCGCCCCCCAGGTAGGCGCCGCGCAAGTAGGCGCCGCGCAGGAGGGCGTCGCGCAGGAGGGCGCCCCCCAGGTAGGCGCCGCGCAAGTAGGCGTCGCTCAGGTCGGCGTCGCTCAGGTCGGCGCCCCCCAGGTCGGCGCCCCCCAGGTCGGCGCCGCGCAAGTAGGCGTCGCTCAGGTCGGCGTCGCTCAGGTCGGCGTCGCGCAGGAGGGCGCCGCGCAGGTCGGCGCCCCCCAGATCGGCAATATTTGGATGATCTGTCATCCAAAATTCAGTTTGCGGGAATTTCGCCAGAATCGCGGTTCGATCAAACATGATTGTTGCTCCTCGCCTGCCCGTGGCCTTGCGGCTCATCAGGTGCAGGGGGGCGAGTCCTGCACGACGCCTCGCGGCGTTTCGACTAATCGAGAGAATTTTCGTACTCACGCAGAAGGACATCATAGGCCTCCTGGGCGAATTCATCATCCTCATTGAATGACTTTCGCAGTTCGTCGGCGACGGTGCTTAGATACATCTTCACTTTCACGCCCTCAGGTCTGTGTTCTAGAATCTGGGCAATCGATCGATTGCCCAGGTCTTCCATGGTTAATTTCATTTTTTATCCTCCGATCGCCTGCCCGTGGCCTTGCGGCTCATCAGGTGCAGGGGGCGAATCCTGCACGACGCCTTTCGGCGTTTCGACTAAAGGCTGAATTCCTTTTCGATCTTGTTCGTTAGGAATTCGTTAGGAATTCCTCTCTTACCGGAAAAGGACCACGTCCTGGTCCTCGGATCAAATATCAGATCCGTCCTGCTAACCGATGTGGTAAAAACCATCCGGCCAGCGTAGCTTGGCTTCTGAACGACCTCAACGATCGTCCCTTGAAAATCAAATACCTTCGTCATAGATTTCTCCTTTTTTAATGCCTCGTCATCCATCTGACATTCTTATTATATATCTATATCATATGTTTGTCAAGTATTTTCGCACCAATTCCCTATTTCTTAGTATTTTCTTAGAAACTTGTGGTATGATGACCACATAGTCATGTAATATTATTTATTTAATGAGGTTTGCAATGGTGTACAAAACGCTCGCATGCGTCAATATTGGTGACGCTGCCAGGCTTTCCGGCTTAGGTATCAATTTTACACGCTGTCAAATTGTTTCAGTATCTGGAACAATTGGTGTGAATATCACCGCCTACCCAACAACATTTCAAGGTCAATTTTGGGATGGATTGATTCTGAATGCACAATCAGCCGGTCAATCTATCGACATTTCCACCGCCAGCTCGTTTGTCGCATTATCGACAAATGCATCAATTACTGTTTGCATCTATGCTGAGGAGCAGCAATCGAACGTGTTAGTATTCAACCATGATCATGATAAGGAAGAAGTATATGCCTGAAGAAGAGAAAACTGAGGAATCAGCAGAGGAATCAGTAGACGATCGCGACTATGGCGAAGTGATCACGGAGCAATTAAGAGGTATTATGGAGAAGCTAGATAGTGTATTAGATCATGTCAGCGTTCCACATATCGCCGAAGAAGCGCGTGATGTCACCGAACCAGCAACCGAGGCGGTTAGCGACATCGCTGATGAGGGAACGGAAATCGTGATTCCTCCTGCGATTCCCGAGAAAAAAAAGCGCTTTCATCTTGGAAAGCGGCCAAGGGGATAATCGATGATCAAGCCAAAAATAGATGAAGAGATCATCGAGGCGATACCATTTGACGGCATCGTTATCGATACACCCCCTGTCGTCAAAAAAAAACGCGCGCCAGGGAGAGCAAAAACACAAAAAACAGAAATCAATGAACATATCCTCGATGCGCCGGCGGAACTGATCAGCGCAACATTGGTCGCAGTCGCCTACATATTCTGGCAAGATATGCAGCCAGTTTTACCGACGATTGAAGAATATAGTAATATGCTCAGGCCGCTGGGCCACATCATCGCCAGACGTATTGACATCTCGGTTGGTATGTCGCGCGATGTTGAGGACATGTTGGCCATCGCCATGGCGATGGTGGCATATGCTATGCGTGCGCAACAGGCAGCAGAGCATATTAAAAAGGAGAAAGAGAAGGAGGTCGCCGCTCATGGATCTCAAAACCCAGATTTACTCCACAATTTTAGCCAATTTGCCCAATCACCCCCTTATGCTGCCCTTTAGCCAGGCGCTGAAGCAATATTTGGCAAGCAAAAGCGATGACGAATTACGAGCAACGCTTGCCAAAATCAAAGCATATCTGGACATGATCGAGCGTGATATCAATGAAGCTATCAATTGATTTAAGCAAGCGAAAAGTCTTTATAGGGAAGACTGGCAGCGGGAAGACGTTCCTCGCGAAGACGATGATGCAGTTGGTCAGCAATACGACGCAATGGCCAATCGTAATTATTGATTCTCCGGACCATTACTGGTATAAGCAAAACGATCCACCGCGCTCCGGTCCAGGTACGGTGGATTTGCCGCGCCTGATCTCTGATGGTCTGCATGATATGAAAAAAGTGAAGGTGCAAATATATCAACCTGGAATTCCTGGCTATCGGGATGATGCGCTCCTGGCCCTCTTGCGTCAGATCTATGATAAGCGAAATTGCCTCGTGTACTTTGACGAAATTGTCGGCATCGTCGATCCGTCGCACTTTCCTGAGGAATTTATGACCCTGTGGGCGCAGGGTCGAAAAATCAATATCGCAGCATGGGCAGCCATGCAGCGTCCGATGTACGTTCCAGAGATGGTCATGTCGCAGGCGGAAGACTGGTATGTTTTCCGCACGCCAGGCATCGCCGATCGACGTAAAATCGCAGGCTATCTCAACACGCCGGCAATAGCGCACACCCTCATACCGCCGCGACAATTCTGGTATTTTACATCGCACAGCGATCGCGCGCAGCTGATGCGTGCAATTTCGGTCACATACTCGCAAAATCCAGCAAAATGATATATAGTAGAAATGACTAAATAGTCATAATGGAGGCGCTCATGAATCCAAGTCAAGGCTATGATGCCGCGCAAGCAGAGTACTATTACGTCAACGCAGTGCGCGCTGCCGAAAAAAATGGTACACTTGATCAACTTCCAACGCGCACCGCAACCGATCCCGTTGATCGTGATCGCGCGCTCAAAATCCAGCAGATTGTTTCACGCCGCACGTATGCAATCGGCGATCCGGAGATGCGCGCTATCGATCCAATTATGACCTGTATTCGCTGTCGGAACAGCGCACAACTCGTTATGATTACGCGCGTCGTGTATTCTCAACCACGCGCGAATTATGGCATTTGCGCACAATGCGCATAGGAGATAACTATGGATTTTAAAGAAACAAGCGTCGATTTTTTTGTAACGATCCTGGCTGTCATGGCCGGTATCATCGTTCTCAAAATGTTGGCCGCCGCCGCCGCGAAGCAGTTCCCAAACACAGCAACAAAGGCTATATCAAATACATTTAACATGGTATAAGGAGCACAATATGGCAAGTGCACAACAAGCAGTAGCGCCGCGCAGGTCGATGTGGGGCTTTCCTGGCGTCGCGAAGCACCAATATATCAGTAATGGTATCCAGTCGTGGGGTGTTGGTAATACGCCGCTCTCGGTTCCGATTCAATCGACAGGCATTATTGATCAAATCCGTTTGATCACATATGGCAGTGCAACAATCACGCCCGGAACTGGATCGATCGCGCTGGATGCGCTCGGTCCTGACAATCTCTACACGAATATCACTCTCGCACCCAATGCGCAATCACCGATCGTGCAAGCGTCTGGCGTTGGATTGCGCGCAATTAATTACATGAAGGCTCGCGAGGGGAGATTCGAAGACTGGCGCAATACCACAAATGACTATTTGCCAGCCGGCCCAGCCTCGCAAGTGTACGCATTTCCCGCCACTGGTACGGCCGTCGCGCTCCGTTATCCTGTCGATATTCCGATCCTGCAATATATTGCCGGACTGGGAACTATCGGTTATTTCCCGATGCAAAACAATCAATCTCTGATGAGTCTGAGTTTTACGCCGAATAGCGCGAGCGCCTCATCACCGTACAATGTTTTTAGTACTGTCGCTGGTAATTCACCCTACCTTGTGACCGGCAACGCGACCGGCGTCCTCGCTAGCCCGACCCTCGACATTGTTCGTGGTTTTTGGACCGTGCCCGCTGACCCCGCCAATTTCCCGCTATTTCAATATGTCTCAACCTGGTTAGAAGACGTTCCCATCGGATCAGTTGCCGGTGCGACAACAGTAAAATACATCGTTCCATCCTCGATTGGCTACGTCGCACGTTTGGGCGCGTATGTGCTCGATAGCAACAACACGCAAACAGGATACGTTGCCGGTACGCTGTCGAATAGCAATTCGCTACAGCTGCTCTATGACAACAACACTCCGTTGTTTCAAGAGAACGAATTCGAGACATTGACCCGCATGAAAGCGGAAATGCACGACGCCGCACCCCCGAGCGGCGTCTTCACCTGGGATTTACTGGGTCAGGATTTAAGCATGTCAAACCTCTTGGATACGTTCAATATCGCAAACATCACCGTTCAATTGAATTTTTCAACGGCCTTGGGGTCCGGTACCGGCACCGCTGTCAAGATGCTGCGGCAGGTCATTTCACCGCTTGTCGTGAAAGCGGCATAGGAGATATATATGAATGAGTTTGGACCATATGTGTTGTCACCGAACGCGGCGTATAATGCCGAAAGTTTCTTCGGTGTCAACTCGATCGATACTGCCGTCGGGCAAGGTCGGCCCGCGTCAGCGTCAGGCATTGCGGACCAAATCGCGTCAGTGCAGGCACATCCGCTTGCACTCCTGGCGTTCGTTGGCGCCGCCGTCATTCTCTATGCGTTCTGGCATGAGAAGGGGTAAGATCATGAATAAATGGTCATGGCTGTTGATCGGCATGTTGATCGGCGCGCTGGCGTACTGGACATATCAAAAGCGAGGTGCGTAATATGCGCGGCGTCATTGGTATGCTGTTTTTGGTTGGGGGTGGATTGCTGGTTGTGACAAACTGGCAATCTCTCCAATCGACATCGCAAGCCGTTGCTAATAATCCAGTAGTCAGCGGCGTAAGTACTGTTGCAAATTCTCCCTGGAATCCCTTTTCGTGGCCGGGAACCTGGGGTACGGATTTTGGCAACTGGATCCTACAGCAGTCGGGGGTCAAAAAATGAGCGAAGGTCAGTGGACCGTAGCGGTCATGATCGTGGTTATTTTGACTGTCGATCTGTGGGGAGAAACATCCTCGCAGCAAATACAAGCGAGCATCATCAAGGTGCTGATCGCAATTGTGATCCTGGAATGGCTGGCCTACGATCACAGCGCGATCGCGATCGGTATTACAACCATACTGCTCGTCGGATCAATGGTCAAACATCCACAGCAAGTCAGTGGATTTATAGATTTTGTCACCCAAAATGGGAAGGGGTAGAACTATGGGAGATTTTCTAAAAACAATGGGAGCAGTGTTTGGCGGTATCGGCTTGCTCATTTTTGCAGGCCTGATATTGACGAATTCAAGCGGAACGACGAGTATCATTAGTTCGGTCATGTCCGGGACATTGAGCGAGACGAAGGCCTTACAATATCGCTAGGAAGGTGATCTATGAATCAAGTTCCAAATCCGAATCGTCTGGCAGCGACATTTAATGCCGCGTTGCGCAACTATGCCGCCGAACGGTTTTTCGCCGGTATGCCACGCCAGGCCATGATCGACGCATCGCAGATCGACCAGGGCTACCAGTCGCATGCGATCGGATTGTTTTCCGCCACGATCATGTCTCGATGGATGACGATCCCCGGATCGTATATCGGTCCATACGATCAGACAAGTGCGCAGGCCGCAGCGATGCAGGAATTCCTTTTTTCTACTCTGAATAAGGCAGGCAAAAAATGAATGTCGCAGAAGACTTTGAAAAGCTGCCAACATGGGGAAAAGTGGGAGCGGTGGGAGCTGTTGCGTCGCTCCTCGGATTGATTGTAGTATTCTTTCACAATCAATCTGCTCCTACTGGTCAGCAAATCGATCTCGGAACGATCCTCGGGCAGCTGCCCGGATCGTTTGTGGCGAACGGTGGCGGTGGATCAAGCGGCGTATCGGGAGGTGGTCTGAGTACCGATCCTGGCACACCGATCACCAATACGCCAACGCAACCACCCCCGACAAGCACACCGATTACCGCTCCGGCTGGGGCAGCAGCGGGACCGATTTATAATAATCACCCGATATATCCAACTAACGGGGTTACCACGCCACATCCCGCAACCCCCATAGCTCCGGTCATGCAGACAGTATCCGCCGCGCCAGCTCCGGTGTACAACCAATTTGCCGCAGCCGCGAATGTGACCGCGCTCTTGGCATCGCAGCGCGCGTATGCCGCCGGTCAATCCGTCGGCCAGGCAGTGGCGGCTGCGGTGAATCAGCAATCACCGACAAATCAAGCGATCCGCGGCATCCAAAATGCTGTCGCGTTCGTTCTGCCGCCATTGCCTGCCATGTCAGCTGCAAATAGCAACAATGTCGCACATGTCCCGACACCAATGCAGCAAACACGACAAACAAATTTACGATTTCAGGCGGCAAACGATTATATACCAATGACACCGGTCGTGTCCGTGCAGCCTGCGCCATACGTGCGGCCAACACAGGCAAATACTAGTGTTCAACGAAATGGGAGGCAGGCATCATGAGTGATCCACAGACAACGTTCGATCAGATCGTCGGGCGATCAGTTTTATTCATTGGCAATGAATGCCAAAACTGGTCATTAGCAAATTTCGCGGCTGCCGGCCGAATAGCGCGCTCTTTAGGGTTCGATACCATTTGCCCTAAACGCGCAAATGGTACGCAGCGCTGGTACGCTGCCAATGGTTTAGGCAATGAATACAAGGCCGTGCATGATGCTGGCTGCGGTTTCCTCCCTTTCACATATTCCTATGGCCCTCAATACGGTCTGGGATTCGTTCGCGAAGAAGCGCAGGTCATGGCGGAAATGGGTGACATGATCGCCCAGGCACGCGGCGGCCAGGGATTCATTATCTCGGATATGGAAGCAGAGTGGAATGGGCGGATCGATGCGGCGAATGTGCTGCGAGATGAACTGTCGAGTAATACAAGTTTGCTTGATAATTTATTCGGGATTACCACCTGGGCCGATCCCGATCTACAAGGTTGGCAGGGAATCATCCAGGTATTGAAACCCTGGGTCAATGCCTGGATACCGCAAGAATATAATTCCTGGCTTGCCGTACAGGATTTAGCGGGAATGATTAATGTACATCCGGCCATTGATTTAAGTCAAGAATTCGGCTATAACAATCAGCTCCAAATCATTCAGAATGCGCGCAGCCAAGGGAGAGACAATGGTTTCTTTTTCTGGGATTACTCGCTCGCTTTCCGCGATGTGAATTTCACCAGGCGTCTGAACGGCGCTGTACGAGGGGGCTGATATGCCGTCATATCTCGGACCGACACAGCTCACACCCGCCCAGATCCTCTCCGATGCTCAGGCCGCTGGATTCAGCGGTTCTGGGCTTAATACGATTGCCGCAATCTCGGAAGCGGAATCCAGCGGCCATACCCAAGCCCAACAATGGGGACCCTGGCAGAACGGCGTCGATCGCGGCATTGTCCAGATCAATAGCTACTATCATCCCGAAGTGAGCAATTCCCAGGCATTTGATCCGATGCAGGCATTTGCTGCTGCATTCAAAATCAGCAGTGGCGGTACCAATTTCACGCCGTGGTCGACGTTCAACTCTGGCGCATATAAGCAGGATCTGGGATTATTCTCTGGTCTCAATCCTGCCTCATCACAGACACCAACGACCACGACTACCACACCAACGACCACGACTACCACACCAACAACAATTGGCGGAGGTGGTAGTACGAATATCTGGCACCTGGTCGGTGGCGGTTTCCTGCTCTTGATCGGCCTCTGGGTCGTGCTGCAGCCTGATACCGGCAAGATGATTGCCGATGCGATTAAAAGCGTTGGCAAGGCAACTGCCGCATGAAAATATTAGGAATATACTCTGTAGCATTTGGCAGCACCATCAACGTGCCCGTCTCCGGTACCGCGATCGCTGTCGAAAATCTGAGTAATTACGTCCTGCGATGCAACCTGCCGCCAGCGCAATATTTTTATTGCGGGCCGCAGCAAGGCCGATCGGCGGCATTGCCAAGCTATGGGTTCAGCGGCAATATCACCATAACGCCGCTCGATCCGACGGCTACGGTAGGAGCGGGAACGGCGACATTCTATATCAATGAGTATGACGGTAATGATCAGATCCCAACGACCCCGTGGGGTGTTGTCAGTAAAACGACTACAGCGCTGGTGGCAAGCCCCTTCGCCCATACGAAGATCTGGACTGATTGGCCAAATGTGTACGGTTCTGTAACGCCACATAGCGACGCTGGTAATTCAGGGGGCGCCGGTACTGGATCCGCACCCCCATTTACAGCAATAAAAAATGTATGTCTATCTCTCAATCCCAACATGAATAGTCGATATGTCGCAGTGACCAACCCACTGACCTTCGCTGGATTTTCTCGCTATCTCATTACGTCAACTCTGCTTGAACCGTATGATATGATTCTCGGATTTAATCCGATCAATGCAGATCTAGGATTGCTTGCCATGAACGATACCTTTAATTCCGGCCTAACCAGCGCTGATTGCGGCGCCACACTGGTTGTGAAAGGGATTCCCATTACCGATTGGTTTATCACATTCTGGAATCCAATCACGTCCTGGACGCCTGGACAAACAACGACCCCAACATTAAACTGGTGGATTGCTAATCAAGGCGCCGGTACCGCCATCAATTTTTCTACCACAAACGCTACGAATATCCTCAATAATTTCGTGCTGCAACAAGAAATACTCTATTATTCGGGGTACTGATATGATTATTTTTGACGCAAACTACACATATGCCAATTTTCTCTATAATAAGATTGTCCTTGCGCCAATCACCGCTGGCCCGTACACCGCCTACTACAGCATTACGAAAACGGCGACTGCTCCATACATATCAACATATCCAATCGCGATACCATTCATAGCCAGCATCTCAACACTCTATTTTAATTGGGGCGCCGGTGGAACAGGGGCGGTCATGCCGGGATCTAGAACAGGATCATACCCTGCTATTATTGTCAATTCATCAGTCAATTACACAGTCAGTGGTAGTCAATTGACTAATCCTTCGTATAATCTCAATGTGATCACTCCCGATACACCCGGTGCCCTTCTCCCCATTGCGATCAATAACGGAGGGACGTGGCAACTCTTATGAAGGATGCTCTGAATAACGGCTGGCTTGTAAAGCTCTCCGCATTGATTGGTATTTTTGGATCATGGTCACTATCCATCTTTGCAACGTTGATTCTCTATATGCGTCTTGAGACACCACCGAACCCCCTGCTGGCCTATGATGCCGTTGGCATTGTCATTTGGTCCTATGTCCTCAACATCCACATCATTCAAATTATTAGCCAGCTTGTTGATGTGATAAAAATCGGCAATAGCCGTCCCCTGAATCCCCCGCCAGGAGTTCCACAATGAAAAATATCTATCATGGTGGAGAATATCCCTGCAG
>VFSW01008300.1_pt1 | contig 14929 bp, 12 predicted proteins | sample 5358111 | NCBI WGS metagenome assembly VFSW01 (sample SAMN11554181, study PRJNA540505) | mine drainage metagenome | isolation source: sediment from site ElyBrook_90M | place: USA: Ely Copper Mine, Vershire, VT | collected 2017 | reverse complement strand
GGGGTCGCGCTGTTCTTGCTCGGCTCCCCCCGACGGCCGAGGGCGGCCGTCGCCACATGGGCCGTGCCATTGGTAGGGCGCGATCCGTTGCGCGGACGGTTGCCGTTGGAGCTTGCTTTGGACTTCGGTTTCTTGTTCCCCATGAAAGGCGGCGCGTAGGGCGCGATGTATTGATGGTATCGCGAGAGGGGCGGAAAGAGCTAGGGCAGGGCGTATCTGCGACTCGCGTCCGGGTCTGAGACCCGGACCCACACAACTCTTATCACGCCCAGGAGGTGTCGTCTTCTTTGTGAATCTGGCGGAGTTCAGTAGGCAGTTTCACGGGGACGCCAACTGTGCGGCCGAGGAGGGTGTCAAGAGTGTCGACCCAGAGGATTTGGGACTGGAAGACTACTCCGAAGTTGCGGGAGATGGATTCGGCGATGGCGTTGAGGTCGAGTTCGCGGCCTAGTTCATTCTGCATCGAGGTCACGGGCTTGCTGGTGATGCCGCACGGGATGATCAGGTTGAAGTAGCTGAGGTCAGTGTTCACGTTTAGCGCGAAGCCGTGGGAAGTGACGAAGCGGGAGATGTGGACGCCGATGGCGGCGAGTTTGGCTTCGGGAGCGGTTGATGCCCCAGCAAACAGCAGGTCCCTCGACTCCAGAGAACGATTCTGCGAATCGTTCTCTTCCGCTCGGGATGACAAGGAATTTGGGTCCGTCCAGACACCGGTAAGGCCGGGAACGCGCTTTGTAGGGATGGCGAAGTCGGCACAGGTTCGTATCAGGACTTCTTCTAGGCGGCGGACGAATTCTATTACTCCTAACGTTTTGCGTTTGCCGTCGGGAGTGGCGAATCCGCGGAGGTCGAAGATGGGATAGGCGACGATCTGGCCGGGTCCATGGAAGGTGACGTCACCGCCGCGGTCGCATTCGAAGAGTTCGACTCCGCGTTTCTTGAGGAGCTCGGGCGAGGCTACTACGTTAGCGGCTTTGGCGTTGCGGCCAAGGGTGATGACTGGCTTGTGTTCGAGCAGGAGGAGGACGTCGCCGATCTTTTCTTCTTTGCGCAGGGCAACCAACTGCTGCTGCAAGCGGAGGCCAGTGGCGTAGTCGACGGTACCGAGTTGGACTAGTGAGATCAAATTCTGCTGGCCGCGGATTTATGCAGATTCACACGGATCAAGATCAACTTCTTCACCGCAGAAGACACGGAGAAATTGCACAGATCCTTCGCTTCGCTCAGGATGACAAGCATTTCGCTTTATCCGTGTTCATCCGTGTGATCCGTGGCAAAGAAGTTCAAGCGTTGATTGCCATTCCGTAGACGCTGTTCGATGCATCCAGCATGGCTTCCGCCAGCGTCGGGTGCGCGTGGATAGTCCACATTAAGTCTTCTACAGTCGCTTCTAGTTCCATCGCGGCTACTGCTTCTGCGATCAACTCGGTTGCTTGCGGGCCGATGATGTGCACGCCGAGGATCTCCCCATAATCCGCGTCGGAAACGATTTTGATGAAGCCTTCCTGCTGGCCGATGATGGAGGCGCGTGAGTTGGCAGTAAAGGGGAACTTGCCCACTTTCACGTTGTATCCGGCTTCGCGGGCTTTGGTCTCGGTGAGGCCGACGCTGCCGATTTCGGGGTGGCAGTACGTCGCGCCCGGGATGTGCTCGGGGTTGATCGGCTTGGCTGTCTTGCCTGCGATTTTCGCAACCGCTACCAGTGCTTCCATCGCCCCGACATGGGCTAGTTGCGGAGTGCCCAGGACGATATCGCCGACAGCGTAGACGCCGGGTTCGGCAGTTTGCATCCAGGAATCGGTTTTGATGAATTCGCGGTCGGGCTTGATTTTCGTGCGTTCGAGGCCGACGTTTTGGGTGCGGGGCTTACGGCCCACGGCGATCAGGATTTTTTCGGCTTCGATCTTCTGTTGCTTGCCATCCACGGTGATCGTGACTGCTACTCCCGCTTTCGTCTTCTCGACCTTGTCGACTTTCGCGCTGGTGTGGAAGTTGATGCCTCGCTTGCGGTAGACGCGGGCTAGCTCTTTTGAAACCTCTTCGTCTTCGACCGGAACGAGACGGGGGAGCATTTCTACTATCGTGACTTCGCAATCGAAGGAGCGATAGATCGAGGCGAACTCTACGCCGACTGCGCCAGCGCCAACGATCACCAGCGACTTCGGAATCTCTTTCAGGCTCAGGATCTCGATGTTGGTCAGCACCCGATCGTTGGGTTCGAGACCGGGAAGCATGCGGGCCTCTGATCCCGTCGCGAGGATCACGTTCTTCGCTTTCAGATGAGTGGCCTTGTTGTCGTGCGTAACTTCGACCGTGTGAATTCCGTTCCGCGCAGGGCCTGTAAGTTTGCCGTAACCCTTGACAGTCTCGACCTTGTTTTTCTTCATCAGAAATTCGAGACCTTTGGCGTGTTTGGCGACGATTTTTCCTTTGCGCTCCTGAATCGCGTCCCAGTTCAGCTTGCGAGAGTCCACCCCTTCGATGCCGAATTCTTTGGCGTCTTTGAGATGGTCCCAGAGTTCGGCGTTGAACAGGAGGGCCTTAGTCGGGATGCAGCCGACGTGCAGGCAGGTGCCGCCGAGGAATCCGTCTTTTTCGATGAGCGCGGTTTTAAGACCGTACTGGCCTGCGCGGATGGCAGCAGTGTATCCGGCAGGGCCGCTGCCGATAATGGCTACGTCGTAAATTGTTTCGGGCAAGGTCGTCCTCTGTAGGAAGATGATGAGTGAAGGCAAACTTTAGATTCTATAACAGGTGGGGGGTGGAGCACCACGAGGGTTGAAGCCCATCCGAAGCCCATCTGATCAACCATTTTTACGCGGCGCTGAAGCGCCGCTCTTCTACGGCGGTTCGCGGGACCATCAATAGTCGAACTGCGCTCGACGGACAGCCGAAGGCGGCTGTCCCCGCATAAGCACACACATGCGAGTAGGGATACTTCCACTGCGTAGCAGCTTCGCTTATCGCGAAGCCGCTGCTCCGCTCAGGATGACAGAGACATCGTGTGCACGATCCAGCTTAGTTGTTTTCGTTGCTGGCGCGCTTCCAGGAGATCAGTTCGCCGATGGTCGAGCTGGTGCTCGAGACCGGCTGCTTGTAGGCTTCCACTTCCGAGCGGGAGGCTTCTTCGCCTACGGCGCGGATGCTGAGGCCGACCTTCTTCTCTTCCGGATTCATCTTGATGATCTTGAAATCGTGCTCGATGCCCGGCTCGAGATGCAGCGGCTGTCCGTTTTCGTCCGTCGCTTCGGACTTGTGGCACAGGCCTTCCACTCCCTCCGCGATTTCGACGAACGCTCCGAAAGCGGCAACGCGCAGGACTTTGCCGTGGACTACATCGCCGACGTGATGAGACGCAAAGAAGGACTCCCAGACATCGGGTTGAAGCTGCTTCACGCCGAGCGACAGGCGGCGCTTGTCCGGTTCGATGGCGAGAACAACTGCCTTTACGCGATCGCCCTTTTTCAGCACTTCCGAAGGGTGCTTTACGCGCTTGGTCCAGCTCAGGTTGCTGACGTGGACCAGGCCGTCGATGCCATCTTCGATTTCGATAAAGGCTCCGAAATCGGTGAGGTTGCGGACGCGGCCTTCGACTGTCATGCCGACCGGGAACTTCTCGTGCAGCGAGTCCCAAGGGTTTGCGGCTAACTGGCGCATCCCGAGCGAGATGCGGCGCTCGGTGGGATTCACGTTGAGCACCACGCACTCGACCTGATCGCCGACATTGACCAGCTTCGACGGATGCTTCATGCGCTTCGACCACGTCATTTCGCTGACGTGGACGAGACCTTCGATTCCCTGCTCGAGTTCCACGAACGCGCCGTAGTCGGTCACGCTGATGACGCGTCCGCCAACGTGTGCGCCCTCGGGATAGCGATGCTCGGCATCGAGCCACGGATCCGGTGTGAGCTGCTTGAACCCCAGCGAAACGCGCTGCTTGTCTTTGTCGTACTTGAGAACCTTGACCTGAATCTGATCACCGACGTTGACGAGGTCTTTGGGATGAGTCAGGCGTCCCCAAGACATGTCGGTGATGTGCAGCAAGCCATCGAGCCCGCCGAGATCGACGAAGGCGCCGTACTCGGTGAGGTTCTTGACGACTCCGGTGAGGACCGAACCTTCTTCCAGATGCTCCAGGGTCTTGGAGCGCTTTTCCGCCTGCTCGCCTTCCAGCAGGTCTTTGCGCGAGACCACGATGTTGCCGCGCTTCTTGTTTAACTTGATAACGGCGACTTCGATAGTCTGGCCCTTCATGCCATCCAGATTACGGATGGGGCGCAGGTCCACTTGCGAGCCCGGCAGGAAGGCGTGCGCGCCATGGATATCGACGGTGAGGCCACCCTTGATTCGGTCGATCACCAACGCCTTGATCGGCCTCTTTTCGTTGTAGGCCTTTTCGATCTCTTCCCATGCATGAATGCGCTGCGCCTTCTGGTGCGACAGGTGAACATAGCCTTCCTCGGCCTCGCCCTTGTCGCGCATCACGTCGATTTCGTCGCCAGGCTGGAATTTCGGCTTGCCCTCGTGATCGAGTACTTCAGACAGCGCGAGCATGCCTTCCGATTTCGCACCAATGTCAACGACCACGTGTGTCCCAGTCAGCTTCAGCACTGTGCCTTTGATAACGCGGTCTTCGCTGACGGCCTCTTCGGCTTCCGTGGTGAAGCTCTCAAGGGCGGAGGCGAAGTCCTCGCCGGCAGCGGCCTTATCTTCGGCTGCGGCGGTGACTGCGGGGACTGAAGTCTGGGCCTGCTCGCTGGTGGAAGCAGCCTGGGTTTGTTCAAGCAGTTCAGTGGTCGTCGGTTCGGCTTCTGTCACAACGCTTGAAGTGGAATCGGAATGATGGGCGGTCGTTTCGTCGAACAAGGTTATGCCTCTCTGGTGATTGGATGCGGGGACTGCGCTGCGGACTGCTGGACGAGTCGTTTGGTTGTGGTGGGCTCACCCTGGCGAGTGAGCTTGGACAATCCCAGCTGTCGGACGTTTTACAGAGAACCCGCGTCCAATGGGAACTCTTCGACTATAGCAATCGTGCACAAACAGTGTCAAACGCAAATCTGGCGCATGTTACAGCGAGGTTTCAAGGTGCAAGAGTTGTCGCCGCTGCTGAGAAATTGGCTCGGCGCACTCGGCATTCAGCAATCGGCATTGAGCCATTTTGGGGACTGCTCTGGTCTGGCTGTCTGCTGAATACCGAGCACTGGAAGCTTCGTTCAGGTTTCTTCGAGTCATGCCTTTCTGCTAACCTGCCCTGCTATGGATTATCTCTGGACTCCGTGGCGGTTCGCCTACGTGTCCTCCACGGAAAAGACCGACGGATGCGTGTTCTGCGATGCGCCAAAGGAAAATGACGACGCGAAGACCTGCATTGTGCATCGCGGGCGGCATTGCTACGTCATTTTGAATATGTTTCCGTATACGCCGGGGCACGTCATGATTGTGCCCTACGCCCATCTGGACGAATTGCGGAGGCTTCCGGGCGAGGCGGCCAACGAAATGATGGCGCTCTCGCAACGCATGGAATCGGTGCTGCGGGAACTGTACCGTCCGGATGGAATCAATTTGGGGATGAACATCGGGAAAGCTGCCGGAGCGGGGATCGCCGGGCACATTCACATGCACGTACTACCACGCTGGGTCGCGGATGCGAATTTTGTGTCCGTGGTGGGCGAAACGCGGGTGCTGCCGGAGACGCTGGAGGTGACGTGGGGGAAGATGAGGGAGGCGTTAGTAAGAAAGGGTTAGCAGTCGTTCGACGTTGCCGCGGCGGGCGAGGACGCCGGCTGGACCGCGGCGCTACGGCTAACCAGCTAATCTCTCCATTCCCTTTTCGTCGATCACCGCAACTCCAAGTTCCTTTGCCTTATCTAGTTTCGATCCCGCATCCGCACCCGCTACGACATAATCCGTCTTCTTGCTGACTGAGCCTGAGACCCGGCCACCTGCCTCTTCGATCATTTTCTTGGCTTCATCGCGCGTGTATTTTGCCAGAGTGCCGGTTAAGACGAAGGTCTTCCCCGCCAGCTTCGTTCCGCGTTCCTTCTTCTCTCCTTTGAACGTGAGGCCGGCCTTTCCCAAACGCTCGACCAACTTTCGGTTCGCCGGGTTGCGGAAGAACTCGACGATGCTCTCGGCGATGCGCGGGCCAACTTCGTTAACGTCCTGCAATTCTTCCACGCTGGTATTGACCAGCGCTTCCATCGAACCGAAATGCTCAGCCAGAAATTGTGCCGTGCGCTCGCCCACCATGCGAATGCCGAGACCGTAGATGACGCGCTCCAGCGGCAACTTCTTAGAGCTGTCGATCTCATCCAGAATGTTCTGCGCCGACTTGTCGGCGAAGCGCTCCAAGCCGAGCAGATCCTTCTTAGTGAGGTCGTAGATATCAGCCACGTTCTTGACGAGACCACGCTCGATGAGTTGTATGACGAGCGATTCGCCCATCCCGTCGATGTTCATGACGCCGCGTGATGCGAAATGCAGAATGGTCCCCAGCAGCTTTGCCGGGCAGTTGGCGTTGACGCAGCGGTAGTCGACTTCGCCTTCGGTGCGGACGACCTTCGTACCGCACACCGGACACTTCTCCGGCATGACGAATTCTCTCGTCCCGCGAGGGTGATCCTTGTCGTCGATGACCTTTGCGACTTTTGGAATGACGTCGCCGCCGCGCTCGACCTGTACGTAATCGCCGATCTTCACGCCGAGGCGCTCGATCTCATCCATGTTGTGCAGGGTTGCATTGCGGACAGTGGTGCCGCCGATTGAGACCGGGGCAAGCATTGCCACTGGCGTGAGTTTTCCCGTACGGCCCACCTGCACGCGGATGTCTTCGAGCTTCGTGATTCCGGCGCGCGCCGCATATTTGTAGGCAATCGCCCAGCGAGGAGCCTTGCCGGTAAAGCCGAGTTCGTCCTGCAGTGCGGTGCGGTCGACCTTGACCACGATACCGTCGATCTCGTACGGAAGCGATTCGCGCTTGCCTTCCCACTCGTGGATGAAGGACCAGACTTCCTCCATCGAATGAACCAGCCTCCGGTTCTGGTTGACTTTGAAACCTGCTTTGTCGAGTGCGGCGAGCGTTTCCGAGTGGCGATCGAAGTAAGTGCGGCCATTGGACAGCAGGATATAGGGGAAGAAATCGAGACGGCGCTGTGCCGTGACATTCGCATCAAGCTGTCGCACAGTGCCCGCTGTGAAGTTACGCGGATTGGCAAACGTGGGCAGCCCGTTGCGCTCGCGTTCGTCATTGAGCTTCTTGAAAGCGGCGCTCGGCATGAGCAATTCTCCCCTGGCCTCAAAATCTGCGGGGATGCCGGATTTCTTCAACTTCTCCCTATCGATCGAGAGCGGGATCGAGCGCACGGTGCGAACGTTGAGGGTGACATCTTCGCCGACCATTCCGTCGCCGCGAGTCACGCCACGGGCCAGCTTGCCATCCTCGTAGGTGAGAGCCAGGGACATGCCGTCGAGCTTGAGTTCGCAAACGTAGTCAACGTCTTTGCGGCCGCTCAGTTCGTGGACTCGGCGCTCCCAGTCGCGCAGTTCTTCTTCGTTGTAGGTGTTATCGAGCGACAGCATCGGCGACGAGTGCCGGACTTTGACAAATCCCTCGCGCGGCTTCCCTCCCACGCGCTGGGTCGGCGAATCAGAAGTGACGAGAGTGGGATGGTCGGTCTCCAGGTCTTTCAGTTGCTGCATCAACTGGTCAAATTCGGCGTCGCTGATTTCGGGATTGTCGAGAACGTAGTAGAGATATTCGTGGTGGCGAATCTTCTCGCGGAGAGCTTCAATCCTTTTTTCGGCGTCTCTTCGGGCAGGCATCGCAAAAGATTATATGCGGAGGAAGGTGCTGCCGATGCGAAGCTAATGTCTTATGTCGGTAACGCCCGGAATCTGCACTCGCACAAAACGTGGCTTGTAGTCATCCGCGCACACGAGATCTGATCCATTGTTGGCATTCACGTTGTATGACATTAGAATTCCACCGGCGTTTGTGAATTCCGAATGCGCTTTCGCGTTGTAGGTGACAAGAGTTCCCACCTTGCATCCGTTGGCTCCGGCTTCGGGCGCGGTGTATACGGTGGTCTTCCTCGACCACGGCCCCTGCGGCGAGCACGAATACCAGGTCGTGACGGCGTTCCAGAGCGGAAAAGGCGGATTCTGCGGGTCCATTCCCACCATCAGATAAAACGTTCCGCCGTTGTAGTTCATCTGATCCACGGAATACTCCGGCGTGACGGCGGCGACGCCGCTCATGGGGGTCGCGTTGGATTCCCCTGCCAGCCACTTCCGTTGCTTTCCGTTCCAGAACTGCCACTTGCTGGCGTTGGTCAGATTCGCGATTGAACCGGTTCGCGCCACGTACGGAATCTTGGTGTCGGTCCCTGGATCTTTCAGCCCGTAGATGTAGAAGTAGTTTCCAACGTGTAGGATCTTCGTTCCCCACTCCAGGCTCGTATTGAGCCCTGTGACAGGAGTAACGGAACTGATGGCAAGGCTTGGCCAAGACAAGGTGGCCACCGAGTGCCCAACCAGTTTGAAAGCCCCAGTCCACTCCAGAAGCATGATCTTGATCTGGTAGCTTCCCGAAGGAGATTGCACAAGATAGCCGCCTCCCTGCCAGAACCAATCGCTCTTGTTTTTGGGAACGAAATACGATGTCGTTTTCGGAGGATAGCCGACCGTCGTCCACGAACCGGTTGCCTGATTCAAAACGGTAAGCGAGTTGTGTGCGGTGAAAAGATCGCCCGACCGCAGTCGGGTCGTGGGATCCACCGTGCCGATGTACGAGTCCGACCACATCCACAGATTGGTTCCGTCCGGCAGCGGCAGAGAATACGTACCGTCAGCGCCGGTCCATCCGGGCCCGTTCTGTGTCGCGGAGGCGTCGAATGTGGAATCAATTGTGCCCAGGGACGGGATTCCGGGCAGCGCGCATTGGGCTCCTGCGGGAAGGAGGGACAATGAGGTCAAAAAGAAGAAGATCCAGAGTGCCGCGAGGTGCTTCATTGTTGGAGCCTCCGCTGACGATCGGGGGCAGACAGCTTATCTCATCCCGGTTGGAAAGCGCTAGAGACAAATGACTCCGGCTCTGCGGACTCTCCCTGCAACGTGTAGGGCTGGGGCTGCCGGGCAAACTGGGCCTTTTCACGTCAGGTAAAATCCAGGTTCGACGTATGCGCAAGGCGGCGTTGCTCTACAATCCGGAATCCGGCGGAAGCAAGCGGCGTCTGCGGGAATTGCAGTCTGCGCTGTCGATCCTGCAAGGCGGAGGTGTTGAAGCAGAACTCTTTCCCACGGATTCCAAAGAACATGCAGGTGAGGAAGCCCGGCGCGCGATCGCGTCTGGTTGCGATACGATTTTCGCCTGCGGTGGCGACGGCACGATCCACAACATTGCTCAGGTTCTGGCCAACTCCTCGGTCGCTCTCGCGATCCTTCCTATGGGGACCGCGAATGCCCTAGCGCACGATCTCGGACTTCCGCTTCGCGTGCCCGCGGCCGCTCAGGCGGCCCTTCAGGGCAGGACTCGGCGCGTTGCTCTCGGTTGCGTAACCTGTAACGATTTCAAGGGGGCCCCCCGCACTCGCTACTTTGTTATCACCGCAGGAATCGGAGTGGACGCCCACCTCTTCTACAAGCTGCACAGCGGAGTCAAGCAGCGTCTGGGGATGACGGCTTACTATGCCAAGGCCTGGCACATGTGGTTCACGTATCCGATGACACGCTTTCGGTTGACGTATATGGAAACCGGGTCGAAAACCGCCAAGAATGCGGATGTCACCGAACTGCTGGCCGTCCGCATCCGCCACTTTGGCGGCGTAATCCGGGAACTTGCGCCCGGAGCATCCCTTGAGCGCGACGACATGCGGCTGATCTTGTGCCATACGTGTAGCCGCCTTGCATACCTTGCCTATGTAACCCGGAGCCTTCTCGGGCGGCTCTGGCGTATTCCGGGAATCGAGCTCGCCTTCTGTACGGAGGCGTCTTGCGACTATGCATCTTCGGGCACAAGCGAACAAAGCCAGGTCAAAGTTTACGTCGAGGCTGACGGAGAACTGATTGGCAGCCTTCCGGCGGAGATTACGGTGATCCCGGACGCTTTGACGTTGCTGGCCCCGCGCTGAGGTTTGCGAAGATCTGCGTCGTCCACCCGCGTTTTGCGTCTAATGAGCTTTGCAAATGCGCATTTCGCCTGAATGGTGAAGGTCGAAACGGCGAAATAATATAGACTTCATCGCTTGGAACCAATCACCCACTTCCTGACCGGCGCGTGCATGGGACGCGCCGGACTCAACCGCAAAACGGCGTTAGCCACACTCACGCTCACGCTGGGTGCCGAGGCGGCGGATCTCGACGTTTTCGGGCGCTTCCGCGGCGCAGCGTTCGGTTTCGCTCACCATCGCGGATTCACTCACTCTTTCTTGGGAGTTCCGCTCGTAGCCGTGGTCGTTGTCGGTTTGGTTTATCTGGTTTGGCGCCTCCGCGGGCGCAAGACAAACGATCCCAACCTGCCTCCGCGTTGGGGGCTGCTCTTCGCCTATGCGTGCCTTGCGGGGCTCAGCCATATCCTGCTCGACTTCACGAACAACTACGGCGTGCGGCCGTTCTGGCCGTTTTCGGAAAAATGGTATTCGTGGGACATCGTTTTCATCATCGAGCCGGTCATGCTGCTGTTCTTGATACTTGGTCTGGTTGTTCCGTCGCTGTTCTCTCTCATCGATACGGAAATCGGAGCGCGGCGCCGTGGTCCGCGTGGCCGCGTAGCTGCCAGCCTCGCGCTCGTTGGTGTTGTCCTCTTATGGGGAGTGCGGGATTACGAGCATCGGCGCGCTGTCAACGCCCTCGAGGCCCGCACTTACAACGATGCGGATCCCCTGCGAGCCTCCGCTTATCCCAAGTGGATTGATCCGTTTCATTGGGATGGGGTTGTGGAAACCCCAGCCTTCTTCGCGCTCGCGCCCGTGAATTCCCTTAGTCCGGAGGTTGATCCGGAAGGAAGAATGGAGATTCACTACAAGCCGGAAGAGACCGCGGTTACGCTGGCTGCGAAGAAATCCTATGTGGGGCGGGTTTTTCTGGATTGGGCGCAGTATCCCATAACTGAAACGGAGACCCTGCAACCTCCGCAGGAAGGCTACATCGTGCACTTCCAGGACTTACGCTATGTTGGAGTCCCCAGTGCGATCAGCGGAGGCCGGAGACGCAACGTGCTCGGAGCAGCGGTGGAACTCGATAAGGACCTGCGCGTGCTGGGCGATGTCTACGACAAGAGGGGCGCCAACGATGCAGTTAAGGAACGAACCGTGGTGCCCGAACCTGGGCAGCGTTAGCATGGAACATCCTCGATCCGAATAAACTGCGCAGAAACATTGTCAAAATTTCCGCTATGAGACTCTATGAGACTCCTCTCTCTTGACGGCAGGCCGTTGAGCGCCCAGAATAGAATCTCGTCCACGAGGTGATCATGCTGGCTTACATTTTCGTTCTCTTTGCCTTGGTATTCCGTTTCATGCCTCATCCGCTGGCCTTTACGCCGGTGGGCGCAGCGCTGCTGTTTTTCGGCGCCCGTGCGCCACGCCACCGCATGTGGATCCCCCTGGCTCTGCTTGCCGCTTCGGACGTGGTCCTGACGACGATGGTCTACCGCTACCCCTTCAGTTGGGATCATTTTGTGACGTGGGCCTGGTATGCCGGCATGTTGTGGCTGGGCACGACCTTGAAACAGAACGCGGGCGCCGTGCGTATTCTGGGAACGGCCCTGGCAGGCTCTGTTTCCTTCTTCCTGATCAGCAACTTCGCTGTCTGGGCGGCATGGGAAATGTATCCGCGCACGCTTGCCGGCCTAATGACTTGCTACGACGCTGGGATTCCCTTCTTCCGTCGCGCCGCCGAGGGAGATCTTTTGTTCGCTGCAGTGATGTTTGGCGCGCCGGTCCTGCTGCACGCTCTTAGCGAGAGACTGCACAAGTCGGGCGATCGCACGGCCGCCGCATAACCAAACAGAAGCTCGCGCTGAAACGGTTTTTGTCTCGACCGCGGACCTTGTGCCCTTAAAGCCTGCTCTCGGCGTCAGGGGACCTTCCCCTTCGGCGCAGCACCAGCCACAGGCAAAGTGCTCCTGCAAGAACGGTCAACACCCAGATCCAATGTTGCTTAAACACGCCTCCGAATAGGCCGACAATCTGCGGTCCAAACCAAAGCACCAGCACCGATAACGCCAGAAAGCGCACGAATCTCCCGGCGAAGATTGCGAGCAGGAAGTCGCGGAAGCTCATCTCAAAAACTGCTGCGCCGAGCACTAAAATCTTGAATGGCATTGGTGGCGGCAGCATCCCCGGAAACATTAGCGCCCAGAACTCGTGCTGCTCAAATGAACGATGAATCTTCAGGAAGCGTTGTTCTGAAATCCGCTTGCGCAGAACTTTTTCTCCCCCGAGATAACCTACGATGTACAGCGGAATGCTGCCCAGCGCCGATCCCAGTGACGCCATCGTTACGTAAAGAAGCATCCGCTTGCGATCCTGATAGACGTACGTGGCGACAATAAAGTCCACCGGCATTCCCAGCAAAGCGCTGTCGGCAAACGCGATCACAAACACGCCCCAGATTCCCAGCAGCTTCATCAGCCCGAGAATCCAAACCGTGTAGCGCTTCAGGATGTGTTCGATCGTCTTCAAGCGAAACAGTTAGTGTACGTGATTGCAGAGAAACCCGCCGCGACAGAAGGCATCACGGGCCGGACAGACGAAGGCGGCTGTCCCCACATAACCACTTCTTAACCTTACTTACATTTCGCACTCGCCTGACGAAGCACACGGGCGCATTGCTGTTATCATCGCTAGCTTTGGAGCTACTCTCATGCGCAATCTCTTCTTCATCGGTTTCCTCTTCGCCAGTACGCTGCTGGCTGCCCAGCAATACGATCTCGTTCTCGAAGGTGGACACGTTATGGACCCCGAAACGGGCCTCGACGCCGTCCGCAACGTCGGTATCCGCGACGGCAAAGTCGCCAAAATCTCCGAGACTTCGTTAAGCGGTCGCAAAGTCATTCACGCCTCGGGTCTTGTAATCGCGCCCGGCTTCATCGATTTACATCAGCACGCACAGGATCTCGCCAGCCAACGCGTTAAGGCCTTTGACGGCGTAACCACGGCTCTCGAAATGGAAATCGGAGCGCCTGACGTGGCGACGTTTCTGAAGGCGAAAGAAGGGCATTCCCTCATCCACTACGGCACAACGGCCAGCCAGGTGGCCGCACGCGCCCTGATTTTCGGTGCGCCGTTGCCGGATGGCACGATCCTGCCCAAGAGCGGACCAGCCACCGATATGCAGGCCACGCCCGAGCAGATCGGGCGCATTCACGAGCGCCTTCGCGAAGAAATCAACGCGGGCGCCCTCGGAATCGGCATGGGAATCCAATACACTCCGGGCGCGACGCGTCTTGAGGTCATCGACATGTTCCGCGTCGCCGCCGAGCGGAAGCTGCCGGTCTACACCCACATGCGCAGCGTCGGACGCGTTGAGCCAGGTTCGGCCATTGAGTCTGTGGAGGAAGTCATTGGGGCGGCTGCGATCACGGGGGCACCGCTGCATATAGTTCATATCAACAGCACCTGCCTTCGCGACTCGCTCGAATGCCTCTCGCTGGTCGAGGGAGCCCGCGCACGCGGTCTCGACGTGACCACTGAGGCTTATCCCTATATCGCCGGCATGACTGCCATCAATTCAGCGCTCTTCAATCCCGGCTGGCGCGAGAAACTCGGGATTGACTATGGAGATCTGGTAATACCCGATACAGGCGAGCATCTCACCAAAGAGCGTTTCGACGAGCTACACAACTCCAGCAAGCAGCAATGGATACTCGTGTTCGCGAACACCCAACAGATCGTCGATGAGGTCATTCCAAACCCGCTGATTATGATTGCCAGCGATGGCGCGGAAGGGCATCCGCGCAACGCCGGAACTTATTCCAGGGTGCTGGCGCAGTATGTGCGTGAGAAGAAGACGTTGACGTTGATGGAAGCGCTGCGCAAGATGACCCTGATGCCGGCGCAGATGCTGGAACGGTCGACTCCGGCGGGTCGCCACAAGGGACGGCTGCAGGAGGGCGCAGATGCCGACATTGTGATCTTTGATCCTCAAACGATCGCTGATCGCGCGACCTTCGAAAAGCCGATGGAGCCGAGTGTCGGCGTCCACTACCTGCTCGTCGGGGGGACGGTGGTGATTGACGACAGCAAGATGGTGTCTGACGTGTACCCAGGACGTGCACTCGCGGGACCGGCTAAGGATAGATTGGCTAAGGGCCCCGTGATGCAATAGCAACTTCGGAAAGCGCGCCGCGACAGAAATCGTCGCGGCCCGGACCGCCGGGGACGGCTGTCCCCACATCGGCAATCTCGCGCTATTGGTGCTCAGTCTTCCCGCCCAGCAAGTCGAGCGCATGGGGGAGAAGTTCCGAGACAGCTTCTAGCGATTCCACTGCTCCTGCAGGGCTGCCTGGCAGATTGAGGATCAGAGCAGTGCCCCGGACTCCGCATACGCCCCGGCTCAACGCCGCGAACGGAGTCTTCTTGGCCCCCTCACTGCGCATCCGTTCCGCGACGCCGTGTAGATGGCGGTCGCAGACGGCCGAAGTCGCCTCTGGCGTTACATCGCGGGGACCAATGCCGGTTCCACCGGTGGTCACGAGCAGTCGAACTTCGCGTGAGAGGCGGATCAGCAGGTTCTGAATTTGAATGGGATCATCGGGAACAACTTCGCGGGCCGTAATGGAGAACCGAAGTTTCTCCAGGTGTTGAGCAACTGCCGTCCCTGACCGATCCTCCCGTTCCCCGCGAGCGCAGGAATCGCTGACCGTCACAACCGCGGCAGTAAACATCGGCGCGGCGTCAACCATCGAGGAGGACATCTTCCTCTTCTTCCC